>Ga0182027_10003588_pt1 | contig 24471 bp, 26 predicted proteins | sample 712E1DmetaG_FD_121300 | JGI IMG/M metagenome (GOLD analysis project Ga0182027, IMG submission 121300) | Permafrost microbial communities from Stordalen Mire, Sweden - 712E1D metaG (Illumina Assembly) | ecosystem: Environmental > Terrestrial > Soil > Wetlands > Permafrost | place: Sweden... | reverse complement strand
GTTATAAAAAGCCGGAACAGGTATTTTCCCATGCCGCTTAGATTTCTTTTCCGGCCAATTGGCCGGAAAAGAAATCTAACTTAACTTTGTAAGTAAGTTGTCTGAGGAAGGGGAGTATTAAATTAAATGCTTATGAAAATCTTCTTGCTTTTTTCGGAAAGCTTAAAAGAAACGTCAGACCCAATGAGAGTTTGGTGAAACAACTTACGTATATAGCTTACTTAAATAATCCTTCTTTCATTTTGAGAAAGTACAAGCATAAAGTTGAAGAAAATACAAGTAGCTTCAAAATTGACCAATTAAACCAAAACACAAAAATTACAAATATTATTAATAAAATATTCAAACCTGAAAATTTATATATTTGTTATGCACCATTAAAAAATCTGAGTAAGGACACTTTAGAATTGGCGGAAACTGCTGTAAGATTTTGTCTTAAGGGAAGTACTTTTAGCACATCTGAAAATACATTATCTGATTTAAAAACGAGTAATGTTTTATTTGATATTACATGCTCTAATAGTAGAGGGCAGTTTGAATGTTTCTTTAATATTTTTTATTCTCAGATTTATAATGGAGAAACTTCTTCTCAAAATGTTGTATTTGATATAAAAAGCAATATCTATTATGGTTATAGATCTCATGATTTTGGTCCAATTGATTGGTATAAATAAATGCTATATTTTAATTTCACTAATTGTATGAATTCCAGCAATGTCAGCGCAATTACAACCTAATCTACTTTGACTATAAATCGGAAAATGCGAATCTGTTTGTGGAGAGTTAGCCTTTATTATTAATTTTTGTTAATTTTAATGGTCGGTAAACCTGGCAGGATAATCATCTGGTTCAGTTTATCATCTCCATTTTCATTTAGAGACATCTTATCTTGCAGAGCTTGGTCAGGTACGAAGGGAGCGTCATTTTTAAAGCACCCATGAAAAAAATTACCGTCAGTATCATAATAATACCCGAATCCGCACTTTTTGTCTCTTATCCAGTCACCTTCAAAAACTGCATCTCCGAAGTACCTCATTATTCCTCTCCCATGTTTTTTGTCATTTTTCCATTCCCCTTCATATACATTTCCTCCGGTATACTTTAGTTTCCCAAAGCCATTTATCTTGTTATTTTCAAAAGTGCCTTCAAATACATTGCCGTTATTCCAGGTGTATTTTGCCTTTCCTGTGCGCTTGTTATTTTTCCACCTGCCTTCATACACATCGCCGTTTAAAAAATGATATATTCCTTTGCCAAAACGTTTCCCTAGGTGCCATTCTCCTTCATATGTCTCACCATCTGTAAAGCGATAAGTACCCTTTCCATGAAAATGTCCGTTCAGAAATTCTCCCTCGTATGTTTCCCCTTCATTATATTTATATGTTCCTGACCCGGTTTCATTTATGAGAATGATTTCATCTGAGTTTTTCCCTGAACTATCGATAATTCTTTTACTGGTTTCCTTAATTATAGTGAAATCACCATAAAATACTCCCTCAGGATATACAACAGTTTTTGGTCCAGACAACTGCTTCTTATAAACTGCTGTTCCTTTAAAAGTTTTACCCAATGAGTCGGTAAAGGTAACTTCGCCTGACAAGTTAGTATCTTCGAAGAAACCCTTCAATGTACTCCCATCAGCGAACAGGTAACAACCATTGCCCCATAAGGTGTCATCTTTCCACCAGGTGCCTCTGAACTTGTCACCACTGGCATATTTCATGATGCCATCGCCACATCTGACGTCATTCTTCCACATACCTTCATAGATGTCCCCGTTTGGATAAAAAGTTTTTACCCTTGCAGGTTTGCAATCTTTTTTCCAGATACCTTCAATTATTCTGCCATCGGCATATTTGTAACTTCCCCTTCCATGGCATATGCCTTCTGAAAATATACCGATGTATATATCACCGTTAAAGTATCTCAGCACACCCTTCCCATGACATTTCCTATTAATGGTAGCTCCCTCATATTTGTCGCCATTTGGATAAGATATCAGCTTTTTGCCGGGAAGCATCCTTTGCAGTATAAGAAGTATTGTTATCATATAGATGTTTTTAATTAGATGTTTGACAATAGTTTTCCATTCCGGCAGATTTACCGTATCGTTATATAACATTAATAAATCACTAAATAATCAGTGTATTACAGAACAGAAAATGTGAATTTTCAGAAAGTGTTTAGAATTTAATGTTAAGAAGTCAAATTTAGTCAGCTAGATTGCCATCTAAGTATTCTAAATGCAGGTGCTTGTACTGGTTCTATGTAATATTTTGGTGTTTGTTAAGGTATATTAGTTTCTGTATTCATTTCCGAAGAAAGTGGAACATAAAAAGTAAATATAGAAAAATATTTGTAAAATACAAGAGGAATAGTTGGTGCAGAGCATTATAAAAATGTAGAATATCTTCTTCTTATGACAATCTGCGATGACTTATTATGTACCTACAGATTTCAATATTATTTTTGATGTAGTTTATCGAATAACGAGTTTGTTACCTCTGAATTGAGAAAAAGACGAAATTATGCGAACGGATCCTTTAATGCGGTCTCTACAATTTTTACTTTCATAAAACTTACATATAATTTCTCAAATTCTATTGTTGGATGTATCCATTCCCTTTTTCTTGTAAAAGTTATCGGAATAATTGCAGAAAGTGATTTGAGCATTTCATCTGATAGATCTTCCTGAGGTGCTCCTGTAATGAAGTGAATTGTTTTAAAATTAAATTTACCTATCCGTGCTTCGAAGAAATATTAACTTTTTAAATATGAATAAGCATCCCATGATCTGTAAATATTATCTCCCTTTTCAAACTCCTTAAGAGTTTTTCCGCTTTTAGGATATGAACTTTCCGGGGGAAAGTTAGAAAATAGCAGAAACTTCTGATCCCTGTTCTGTTCTAACAGTTTTGACAGATTATCTGTGGTGTAGGCATATTGGAACTCATCTGTACCCATTGCTTTACAATGCTCTTTAAGTTTTGAGGTTTCCTGACCTCAAAGCGAAGAAGAGCCATTAATTTCAGCAATGATTACAACCATAATATAATTTATTTAATTATTTAAAAGCTTCGTTGTCAGATTTGATCTTCAATGGTCGTTGATATTTATGCTTAACTTCATGGGTTTTTAATTCACTTTTTAATAAATATTTTCCGTTACTCTCTCTCTCTAATACTATCAGTTGGCAATTTTCAGGATTTGCAAATTTCTCATAATCCTCAACACTCATATGAAACCATTTCATTATGAAGAGCCTGATTGTCATCCCGTGTGTTATTATCACTGCATTTTCAGGGAAGTTTCTCTTTTCAAAATCACGAAACAATGTCCCAAAGAAACTGCTTACTCTGTCATAAACATCTGCTCCTGATTCACCATCAGGGAACCGGAAATAAAATGGACCATAAGCATCTCTTTCTTCTTCAATGAGCTTTGTCTCAACTGCGGACCTTTGGTGACCCCATTCCTGCTCTCTTAGACGAGGTTCTTCAATGAACTTGTACCGATCACTCGAAAAATGTCTTGCGATTTCCTCAAATGTCATACGAGTTCGCCAGTATGGAGAAATGTAAAAAAAGGCTGTCTCTTCTTTTATCAAATCTTTCAGGTTTTTCCCTGATTCTTTGGCTTGCATAATACCTTCCTCGTTTAATTTAAGCGCATAGTCCGGTATTCGGCTGTTAATTTCAGGATTAGCATTTCCCACTGACTTTCCATGCCTTATAAGGATAATTCTTTTAGGATCCATTATTATTTTCTTTTGAATTCATTAATTCTTGGAGCTAAACCTAGAGCTTAATGGTAATATATACTTTACCTGAACTTATGAATTCCGGAGTAATTTTCTCATTTTTAAAATCCTCTAGCATAGCATCTTTATCAACCAAAACTCTAAAAGAGGTTGTAGAACCTTTTTTATCCGTAAATCGTTTTATATTCTCCTTTTTGAAGGGAATATTATACTTTTTTAACCATTTGATAACAAGGGCAATCTGACCAAATTCCATATCAGTCAGAAATTCATTGTACTTTTTAGCAGGCATAGTATTAGTTTTAAATTTTAAAATCAATAAAGTATCTTCCTGATTTCCTCATCGTCAATAAAATTGTCCCATGCATGATATTGATCCTGATTTAATTTCATGTTTATACTTGTAATGTAAAAAAGGACTATTAGTGCACAAAATGTGCAAAAATCAACTTCATGAGGTTCATTTTTATTATCCAAAACAATCGCTGACCCTTTGCCCGCTTCATCAAAGTCGTACTTATCCCAGAAGGTGTGGCCATTCATTGCACAAGAAATTTTATCTGCTGCCAGAGCTACTCCTTTCCATTCCAATGATTTTTTATACATTTTATGCTCTTTCACCAAGAGGATTCTATCTATTCTGTATTCAGTGAGATTATTCATTAGGTCATGAAATGAGGGAAATACTTCCAGGACTTTCTGAGCCTTTTGATTTCTTGGTTCCATTTACATTATTTGTATAAAAATCCGATAAAAGAGAATATTTCGTATCTAAGTTTAGAGTCAGAATGTTTAAGCTAAAGTAATAAAAAAGACAGTAGGATTATTAATCCACAGGATTTTATACTTTTGAGTTATACATTTTTCCCTTCTAAAAACTACTTAATGTATTTTCCTCATGGCTAAAAAAGAAGAATGGGTTAATCCAAGGTTGATCGATTTCACTTTGTCTAAGTGGGATGAAGAAACAGACACACAATATATAGGCTCTTATAATGGATTATTTATTGGTTGTGCCATTAAAACACCCAATATCACATACAAGGATATTGCCAGGACAATGCTTGATACTGAACTCACTAAAAAAATGTTCTCCTCCCGATTATCAAAATTGAAAGTTCTGATTAAAGAAGAAGAGATCACATTTTATATTTCAGCCCGCAGAGTTGAGGTCTCATATGCATTACCGCGCTAAGTAAAATCAGATTAATAATGAGAACATGGAAAACTGGAAGCATCTTAAAGTTTTAGTTGTGGATGATCTCAAGATTAAGTTGTTCATGATTTCAAAATTGCTTAAAACTACACAGATTCAGATCACTCATGCCGAAAATGGGAAAATAGCAGTTAAACTTTGTTCTAACGAAAAGTTTGACATTATATTAATGAACATTCTGATGCCCGTGATGGATGGATTCGAGGCAACAAAAGAAATAAGACGATTCAATAAAGATGTTATTATAATTGCCCAGACAAATTATGCTAACCTGCTTGAAAAATGTCTTGAAGGAGGGTTTAATGATTATATCCGGAACCCGTTTAGTAAGGAGGCATTGATAGAAATAATTAAAAAACATATTAAGAGCTAAAGAGAGATAAAATCTCCTTACTTCACACAATTTATCAATTAACAATTGAACCGAAATAGGCTTCAATACTCTCAATCTCAATAAGATTAAAACTGAAGTCCAGTTGTTCCGACCACCCCTCACCCTTTTCCTTCATATCTGTATCATCATGTTCATAATACCAGTTAATTATTACGCTGAAGTTCTTCTCTTGCAACATTATTGCTTTTCGAAGAATCTCCAGCAAATTTCTCTGCTCCATGCCTGTGATAATTTCAATACCAATGAATATTTCCAAACTGGCAGCAGGGTCAAGGCAATACTCATTCATTCTTTCTCTTAACGATGTATAATAATCAACAGTATTTTCCCCATCAAAGACCTGGAATGAACGTCCCCAGATAAACAGCTTTCCATTTGTACTGAATATGATTGCAGGTGTTATGATGGTTTTAGGTACATAAAGGTTTTCCATAATCTGAGATTGTTACTTAGTTCTTATTTAAAAAATACATGCTTTTCTGCAAAGGTGATCCGCACCTACTGAAAATCAGCAATTATTAACTGATAACGGTCACTTTCCAAAACAGGTAAAATCTTTTCACGGTCTTCTGAAAAAACCGGAGTCTCTTTGCTTGTATCACTATTGCCGGTTCTTACCCAGAGTTCATTATCTTCGATCTTTGCTCCATTATTTACGGATGAATTTAAATGGTTTATTTCAGAATTTATAAGCTGTAAATAATTCTTTATCACTTCTTCATAAGATAACCGGATTGAACTATACGCTTCAATAAATGGCTGATATGATTTGAGTTTAAGATAATTGGACGGATAATTCTGTTTCATATACAGCAAGTATTCTTTGATGAAAAAATCGAACTCATAGAATGCTGTCATTGCACTTTGTGAGTGATGAACCCATTCATAGAAACCTTCAGCATCAGATCCTTCAGAAGTTTTGTATGCATCAAGCATTTGAGAGTAAAACTTTGATTCAAGATAATATGAATGCAATTCATCAAGCAGCCCGATGACTCCTTCTCTCTGAGTTGATGTGGTGCCGGCAATATAGGTGTTAAAACGAAATGTTCTGAGGTTTTCAGGAATGACAGAAACAAGTTCATTTGAGTGAAATAACGAACTCAAGGGAAAGGAAATGAAAAAAGATCTGGAGGGCGAGTAATAAAAGAATAGTTCTGCCTTATTCATGTCAAGCTCCAGTCCCTTTTCGGTGGCATACTGAAAAATATTCTGATTGCAGTATCCATGTGCAATCTCGTGTACGTCAGTTGCCATTGAGGAAAGGATTTCAGTCCTGGTGTTACCCTCGAGGTAAAAAAAAGTTGTTACCGACTTTTCAGTTGAAACACTTCTGCCATTTATGGCAGGAGCAGAAGATCTTGTTGGCAGATTTTCATATTGCATTAATAAATTCCAGGAATCAGGGGAATACAACTTAGTTTCTGTTTTTACCCAGTCACTGTTGTCAGTGATCCCTTCCTGCTTGATTTGATTATTGTCATGGTGAGGTATGTTTTCTCCGGGATTGTTGTATTCATTTTCAATAGCATTTGCTGTGGTTCTCTCTGTTTTACTGCCTTCGATTGAACTTATGATGACCTTGTTATGTATTATTTTCTTATCGGAATTATCTTCTTCAAGTCCGGAAGCGGGATTTTTATGTTGACTATTGGTTTTCTGTTGGGTCTCGGACAATGAGTCTTTCGTTACTGGTCCTGGTTCTGATTCAATGTCCTTCAACTTTTTTTGAACCCATGCTACTGAATTAAAAAATTTGTCTTTAACACTAATATTGTTATGATCAAGATAATTCCAGATTATGGCAATAATGATACACAGAAAGATAAGCTTTATAAAGGTTTTCATCGTTTCTGATAGTATTTATTCAAATTGTGAAACATAAGAAAAGTAATCAAAGTTAATTCATAATCTGGTTACTTACGATTTTTTCTACATTTGCAGCTGTTACGTCTATAATATGAACCTGCTTTTTATTTGTACGCATAATCAGATGCGAAGTCGTACTGCAGAGACAATTTATGCGGAGAATCCATTTCATAAGGCCAAATCGGCCGGAGTGACAAAAGGAGCAAAAGTTAAAGTCACGTCAGAACTCCTTCACTGGGCCGATATGATATTTGTTATGGAAGATGAACATGAAGAGTACTTGAGAGAAGAATTCTGGAATGAAATACGGTATCGTGAAGTTATTAATCTCGATATTTGTGATAATTACTATTTTATGGATCCGGAATTGATTGAACTCATAAAAACCAATGTCTCTCCTTATCTTGAAAGATGAATCTCTTTTTTTGACATTATTACCCTACTAAAGGAAAATGAAAAAAAGCGTCATTGAAACTGAGTTTAGTAATCGATTTGACGGGAACGGTTTGAAAATTACTCCTATTGGAGATAAGAGCGATTATCTGATTTCCAAAAGGGATGTACCTGGATCTCTTTTTGTGAGAATTTTATATCCAGTTAAAAAGGGAATCATTAATATTATAAGGTCTCCATCCCCAGAATACAATGCTGAGGCAGTTCTCTGACCAAACCAGATCATAAAGTTCTTTCCGGCTTAAAACTATTTTTTTCATTGGAACATCCATTTATTTAAATGCACAACTTAATTCAACAATTAAAAAAAAACACCTCCATCAAATTGATTGATGAAGGTGTAAAATGGTTGTTAAGAAAGTAAGTAAAATCATTGAAATTTTACTTTTTCTCATCTTGCTGGTTCATAAAAAGTTCATAAAATGCCTCTAACTAATTGTGAATCAATAAATAATGGTCGGGGTGAGAAGACTCGAACTTCCGGCCCCTACGTCCCGAACGTAGTACGCTACCAACTGCGCCACACCCCGATTTAATATTCCGGATGGCAAAAATAATAAATTTTCGTAAGGAATTATTATTCTTATCTGATTGTTGCTCATTTAAAAACCAATTGATACTTCTTATCTTAATTTTTTTAACCTTTACATTATAAATTTCTCAAGCTCAATGACCAACTACAACCGTATCTCATCTATCGATATTATGAGGGGACTAACCCTCGTCCTGATGCTGTTCGTAAACGACCTGAATATGAATGTTGCCCCTGCCTGGCTCGGTCATCGTGCTGCTGAATTCAACGGAATGGGCCTCGCCGACTGGGTATTCCCCGGATTCCTTTTTATCGTTGGAATGGCTATCCCTTTTGCATTTTCAAAGAGATTCTCTTTCGGTCAATCTCTGTATGATATCAGCCGGCATATTCTCACAAGATCTCTGAGCCTGATCATCATTGGTGTCCTTATGCTAAACACCGGTAGAGTCAATCCTGAACTTACAGGCTTAAGCAAAAACTTATGGGCCATATTAATGTACCTGGGTGTATTCCTTTTCTGGAACGATTATCCCGATAAAGAAAATAAATTCTTTACAATTACCGGTCTCAAATTTACCGGGCTCGCAATCTTTGTATTCCTGATCATTAAATTCCGATCCGGCCAACCGGAAAATAATGGTTCACTGGTCACTGGCTGGTGGGGCATTCTTGGACTGATAGGCTGGGGATATCTTGTATCAGCCTTTACGTATGTTCTTTGCCGCGATTCACTTTTAAAAACATCTTTATTTGCACTGTTTTTTCTTATAATGAATATGCTTTCAGACTGGAAGTTGCTCGGATTTCTCGATCCTGTAAAACCAATCTTCGGAATCATTATTGATGGTAATGTACCCTTTATTGTTCTCTCTGGTTTGATTGGTGGACTTATAATAAAGAAATTATCAGTTAAAGAATTTAAAAAGGTCATTCCGGTTTTTGTTGGTCTGGGGTTAGTTTATCTGATTTCAGGATTCATTCTTAGAAAGTGGTTTATCATCTCAAAAATTCAAGCTACTCCAAGCTGGGCAATGATATGCAACGGGATCAGCTTCCTTATTTTCATACTATTATACTGGATAGTTGATGTAAGGAACAAAATAAGATGGGCATCATTTTTACAACCTGCCGGGGAGAACTCCCTGACTACCTATCTCGCCCCTGATATACTTTACTACCTGATCTGGAGCTCAGGTATTCCTTTACTTATTTATAAGCAATCACTTGAGCCTCTGATCGTAGTTGCCGGATCATTACTATGGGCCTTGTTAATGGTTGGATTAACTGCCTTGTTGGCTCGACTCAAAATAAAATTAAGGTTATAAAAGTAATAAGTATTGATTTTTATAGGATTCCTCATTTCGCTACGCTTCATACGGAATGACAGGGCTTTCCGAGCACTATCGAGGAATCGGATCGTTCATCCAGTGTGCTTCGGGGGAAAAATGAAACTGAGGACGGTATTGTTCCTGGTAATATCCGGATACTTTTCTTTCCATAATTGATTTTTTATTGCCCCAGCTACTACAAGAGGAAATCAGGATACCTGTAAATAAAATCAGGATAAAATTTCCTAAATGCTTATTCATGGTGACCTATTTTTTGCTGCTCATTGAGTATGGATTTTTCAATCTTCTCATACACCATTTCAGGAGTCAGCCAGTTCATACAGGCAAAATCCCCTCTTTTGCATTCTCCTTTCCCATAAATCGTGCATGGACGGCAAGTCAGCTCATCGACCGTGATTCGGATCGAAAAGTTATCAGGTTGCATCCATGCTGCAAAACCACCTAACGGATCTGTGCCCCCCCAGATAGAGATGACTTTAGTCCCCACCAGTGCTGCCATATGCATATTGGAAGAGTCCATCGTTATCATCAGGTCAAGATTGCTCATAAAAACCAGTTCTTCATCGAGACTAAGCTTCCCGGAAAGGTTTGTTGATCCTGGTATTTTTGTCTGCAAAGCGGTCAGCCTTGCAGAGTCTTCATCTCCTCCGAACAACCAGAATCTGCATTTATGGTTTTCTGATATCAGCCCGAGGATCCGGATCATATTATTTTCCGGCCACATCTTCAGTTTATGTTTTGCATACGGTGCCACTCCAATATTCAATACACCCTGCATTTCCGCTATGAATCCGGCTTTTAAAACTATGCCCGATGATGGAACAATCCATTTAGCTTTCGACGGAACTACAGGAAAACCTGCTCTGGCAAAAACATCACAATACCTCGCCACCGAATGTTTCAACAGGATTTTTTTCTTTCCGGTAATAAGTGATTTCTTCTCGCTTCTCCCTTTATCTATTACTGCTACCGGGACACCGGTAAGTCTGAAGAAAAATCTTAGAATTTTAGATCTTAGTACATCGTGCAGATCAATTACATAATCAATTTCAGATTGTCTGTTAATGTCTTTAAAAAGTTGTATCAATCCCGGAAACCCTTTGTGCCTGTTTATTAAATCGGGAAAAAAAAGTTCGAGTCCGGTAATAGAAGAAAAAAATGGTTTGAAGGCAGATCGTGTTAGAAGCACTAGTTCAACTTCAGGATATTGCTCCCTCATACCCCTTAAAACAGGAGTTGTAAGGGTTACATCACCCATAGCCGAAGTTCTGATAACCAGGAGACGCATATCAGTATTTTTCGTAGGATTTCTCCTCGATAAGTCCCGATGAGGTTTTAATATTAATTTCTCTTTTCAGTTCCGAACGCTTGTCGTTTTTTATATATACAGTCCGTGCAGTGGCAATAAAATCATTCCCAAAGTCCTTCTTTCTCTCAAGATCGCGTATATGGTCTTCGATATCCCATAATTCACAATTCACATCATACATAGATTTATACAAGGGATCTGAGATGCCAATGATTGAGGATGAGGCTTCAATAAGTTCATTGTATTCCTTTTGAAGGTTTACCTGCTTAACCTTGTCTTTGATCCTCTCAAGCTTTATCTGTATAATGGTAAGCTTATCAATAATCTCACCGTTCGATACTTCGATTTTCATATTGAGGTTTTATGAGTTCAAAATTAGCATCTTTCTTCTTTAACTTTTTACTTTTACCTTTTAACTTTTGCCTTTATTAGTATGGATCCACATCAACTGCAATCTTAAGCGCCGAAGCTCCTTTTTCTTTTCCTAGCCTGTCAATTGCCTCAATAATCAGTTGTTTGGCTTTTGCAGGAGGTTTTTCTCTTTCAATTTTTATGAGTATGGTTTTGATATACCACAATTGAACCTGGGAGATAACCGGTGATTCAGGACCTAATACTCTTTTACCGAATATTTCTTTGAGATATCGTCCGAGAATATCCGAGTAATAATTTAATTGTGTCCGGTCTTTGTGCTTAATACTTATTTTAACCATTCTACAGAAAGGAGGATAGTTGAAAGTCATTCTTTCCTCTGACTGCATTCTGAACATGCTTACATAATCATGACGGAGTACCAGTCTTATTATTTTATTTGCAGGGTCTGATGTCTGGATCACTACTTTACCCTGCTTCTGTCTTCTGCCTGCTCTTCCGCTGACCTGTTCCATAAGCTGGAAACTTCTCTCATGTGCCCTGAAATCAGGATAGTTTAAAAGGTTGTCTGCATTTAATATCCCTACTACAGTAAGATTCTCAAAATCAAGACCTTTCGAGATCATTTGTGTCCCAATAAGAATATCGATCCGTTGCTCTTCAAAAGCCCTGATTAATTTGTTAAATGAGTTCTTATTCCTTGTGGTATCCTGATCCATCCTTGCAACTCTGGCCGCAGGAAAAACGATTTTTATCTCATCCTCAATTTTTTCTGTCCCGAATCCCCTGGTCACCATCCCGGTAGAATGACAATTGCCGCATTTTGATGGCATGCTGGTTGTATATCCGCAGTAATGGCATACCAGCTTTCCTATTCCCTTGTGATATGTCAGGTTTACAGCACATTGAATGCATACAGGTATCCATCCGCATTCCGAACATTCGATATAGGGAGAGAAGCCTCTTCTGTTCTGGAAAAGAATTATTTGTTCCTCTTTGCCGAGTGCATCATCCATTGCCTGGAGCAACTCAGGAGTAAAATGGGAAACCATCAGTTTCTTCCTGTATGCTTCCCGGGTATTGGCAAGAACAATCGAAGGCAGTTTAATGAGTCCGAATCTCTCTTTTAATTCTGTTAGTCCGTACTTCCCGTTTACAGCGTTATTATAACTTTCGACCGATGGCGAAGCTGAGCCAAGGATAGTTTTCGCATTATGCATAGTGGCCAGCATAATTGCGGAATCACGGGCATGATATCTCGGTGCAGGGTCATGCTGTTTATATGATCCGTCATGCTCTTCATCCACAATAATCAATCCGAGGTTGGAGAAGGGGAGAAAAAGAGAAGATCTTACTCCGAGAATCAGCCTGTAACTGTTTAAAGGATCATTTTCTGCAACTCTTTTCCATATTTCCACCTTCTCAGGATCGCTGAACCTCGAGTGGTACACTCCTGTAACCTCTCCAAAATGTCTTTTAAGTCTAAGGATGATCTGAGTCGTAAGAGCTATTTCGGGGAGCATATAAAGAACCTGTTTCCCCTTCTTTAATTGTTCTTCTATGAGGTGAATATATATTTCAGTCTTCCCGCTGGAAGTCACACCATGCAGCAATACAATATCTTTTTCACGAAATTGGGATTTAATTGATTCAAAGGCCACTGACTGAGCTTCACTAAGTTGCTTTATTGGTTCCTTATAACTGTCAGTTTCAGGTATTCTGGAAACCGGTTGTGATATTGATGTAAGTATGCCTTTATCTACAAGAACATCTAATATACCTGCTGAGGAATGTGATTCAGATAAAAGCAATGATTTACTTACCGTTAAAATTTCTGTTCCTGTTGCATAACCTGTGAGTCTTATGTAAGCAGAAAGAATTTCCTGTTGCCTGGGCGCTTTTTTAAGTTTATCGAGAAATTCATTTAATTCATCTTCAGAAAATTTCCCTGAAAGCTTAATGAATGTTTCAAGTCGGGGTTTAAAATTATTGAGACTTATTTCGTTTGGCATAGCAGCTTTCATCACTTCTCCTTCGCTGCACAGATAATACTCCGATATCCATAACCACAATTTAAGCTGTGACTCATTAATCAGAGGAGTCCCGCTGAGTACGTTAATTACAGGTTTTACGTTTTTAATATCCGGTGATTTATCGTGAACGCTGCAAACAATTCCTGAATAGAGCTTTCGACCTCCAAATTGTACAGTAACCATCACTCCGGGTTTGACTTCCTCCTTAATATTTTCAGGGATCCTGTAGGTGAATCTCCCCTTTACTGCCAGGGGCAAAATAATATCGGCAAACCGGTTATTCGTCATCTTTTAAAGCAGAATGCAAAGTAAGAATAAATAGGGGAATTCAGTTCGATTTGACAAAACTTGACATGACTGTCAACAGATGTTCCCTTCTGATTGGTTTGATAAGGCAGGCATCGCATCCGGCTTCCAGAATAATGTCTTTATCATCCTCAAAGATAAAAGCAGTCTGAGCAATAATCGGGATGTCTTTGCGGATTTTTCTGATTTCTTTGGTTGCTTCGATACCATTCATCTCGGGCATCTGCATATCGAGGAGCACAACATCAATGTCAGGTGTTGTTTTTATTATTTCTATAGCTTCGAAACCCGATCTGGCAGTAACAATCGTAACTCCGGTATCGGTTAATATGCGATTCAGGTAGATCAGGACATCCTTATTATCGTCGACTAAAAGACATTTTCTTGAACTCCAGTCAATGGGTTTCAAAATAGGTTCGTTACTCACTGAGGTTATTTTAGTTTTTGTGCTGCCAGCCGGTCTGTAAGGAATTGAAAAACTGAATTCGGAACCTACTCCTTTTTTAGACTGAACAAATATCTTTCCTCCCATTCTTTCTATTACCTCTTTAGCAAGGGTAAGTCCTATCCCAAGTCCTTCAAACGGACGATGATGACCATCAAATTCCTGCCGGAATTCTTCAAAAATTCTTCCCAGGTTTTCTGTGTTTATCCCAATGCCTGTATCTTTGATTTTGAAAACAATATTCTGATTTTCTAATAAATACGAGAATTCAACTGATCCGTCAAGAGTAAATTTCACAGCATTATCCATGAGGTGATTTAATACTCTTTTAAGCCAAATCCTGTCGGTGAATATAAGATCACCTGCATCTTCAAAATGATTTTTAACATTAAGGATAATTGGCTTTTCGTTTCGTCTGATAATCTGGCGGGCCTCTTCAATTATCTCATTAACAATTACAGAGAGGGAAGCCTCTTCATAGGTAATTTCAATCTGGGAACTCTCCAGTCTTGACAGGTCGATAATATCACCAATTATCTGAAGCAGTTTTTCGCTGTTGTGATTAATTTGTTCAATGTATTCCTCTTTAACCTCGTTGGGTAAATTATTTGTCAGAAGCAGGTTTGAAAATCCGACAACACTATTCAGAGGGGTACGGATTTCGTGTGAAATATTTGCAAGGAAGTTAGATTTTAGCCTGTTACTTGCTTCAGCCCCTATATTAGCTTTAATAAGATCCTCATGAACCTGTTTCAATCTGGTGATATCGCGAGAAATTGTAAGCGCCCCAAGAACCTCTCCGGAATCGTTCCTGACTATAACAGATCTGGATGACAGGTTAATATAATGACCTGCTTTGTGCCTGAGCCTTAATTCTGTTTCGAAGAATCCATTATTTACCAGCGACTGCTCTCTTCTTATTTGGTAATCCTGATCATCCGGATGGATAAGATCGGGGGGATTTAAAGAATTATAAGAATCCCTGTCATAGCCGATCATTGAATAAAAAGCAGAATTAGTGAATCTCAATTTCCAGTCCCTGTCGTAAAAAGAGATACCATCATTAGCAGATTGGACCAGCATCTCATAGAATTTATCAGACTCAAAATGTTTTTTTGTGATCAGTTCTTTCTGGATTGCCAGTTCTTCGTTTGATTTCTGCAGGTCGGTATTAATATCTGAAATCTGCTTGTTTCTTTCCACCAACTCACGGTTAACTTCTTTAAGTTGAACTGAGAAAAAAATTACTATGGCACAAATAACTACCAGCAGAGCCAATAGAGTCAGTATCAGATGACTTAATGGCTGTGATAAAATCACTCCCAATCCGCAAACCCAACCGTTGGTTATCATAATTTACTGCCCAATGAATTTTTGATGTGAAGCCCCATTTTAATCCCGCGGCTAAATAAATGAATTTTACTCATTTAAAATATGATATAACACAAATATAAATATTCATAATGTCACTTCAGCCTGAATAAACATAAAAAGTGCTAAATTACGGCTTGGTATTTAATATTTTCCTTTGCTCTGATTATGCGGTTTAGATTCTGGATTTCGGGGAGTATAACAATTAACTTGTCAGAATTAAGATTAATAATCAAAGAATAAAAATTTAGTGGTGATGGAAAGAAATGAAAGCCAATTTTCAGGAGGCAGGAGATATAAAAACGATGATATAACAGTTTATTGGAAACCATCAGCCTGCATACATGCTTCCTACTGCTACAGGGAACTTCTTGAAGTTTTCGATCCAAGCAGGAGGCCATGGGTTGATATGAACGGTTCCACAACTGAAAAGATTATTGAAGTTGTAAATTTATGCCCGACTGAAGCCCTTGCCTGGAAATGGAATGATGAAGAAAAAAATATCTCGGTAGGCAGTGATCAGCTTAACCATATAAAGTTCAGAAGACCTGAGCTGATGAATACTAATGATCCGGACTCTAAAGAACAACCTGTTTCAGTAAAAATTATGGCTGACGGTCCTATCGTGCTTAAGGGCAATTTTACCTTGTTATATAACGGTAACAAAAAAGAAGTTCATGATAGCATGATATCAATCTGTCGATGTGGAGTAAGCGACCATTTGCCATTCTGTGACGGACAACACAGGAAAGCCGGTTTTATTGGTTAATATCTCAGTTATGGAAGAAAAAAAAGAAAACAAATCTCAGGCAATAATCGAAGTTATAAATTTCGGACCGTTGAAAATTACAGGGAATTTTTTACTGAAAGATTTACAGAGGGATAAGGAAAATTCTCCCGGCGAGGTTTGGCTTTGCAGATGTGGAAAATCGGGGAATAAACCTTACTGCGATGAATCACATAAGAAATAAAGAATATATACTTAACGAGAGACAACGTGATAACAGTTCTGCATTTTCTCGTGAGTAGCCCAGCACTTATTTTCTGATCTCAACTGCCAGATGACCTCAGCAAGAGCTTCTTTTAAGAATTTTTTATCGCAATTCGTCAAAACCCATTTTCGGGCAATAAATCTTTTATAACTTATATCGAAAGCGTTTCCATAAAGGTGAGGGCTATTTACAGATGCATTCCCATTGTATCTTCTAAGACTCTTAACATTATCAGTTTTCCTGGTCATTGATGTTATAAAAAATTTGACCCCGTTTAATCCCTTCTGTGAAGATTTTTCCCTGAACCTTCTTGCAATCTCATCAAGGAGTATTTTGCTGTCAGGTGTAACACAAGGGAAACTGAATGCCATCTTTTCAACTATATAGCTATTTCCGCTGGTAACTTTTACCAGTTTCCCATCCGAAATTCTTCTCTTAAGTTCGCTTTCATCCTTGCAGGCACTTATTCCTCTTAATTTTGCAGCAGCTGAATAGTCTACAATTCTGTCATTTAGTTTTCTGCTGAAATCCTTTTGTTTGTAATCTAAACACCGGGTACTGAAGTAAGCTGACAAAGGCTTTCTTCTATCTCTATTAATAAAAACAAAGATTGAAATTATGATGAAAAAAACAACAGAAACGATTTTCAATAAAAAAACGAGACGCGACTTATTGAATTTCATTATCAGGACTCTTTCTGCTAGTTCTTTTTGTTTAAAATCTTTGCAACCAGTTCAGCTGCTTCCCTGAAGGAGATAGCCGAAAACACTGCAAGCCCTGAATTATCAATTGTCTTTTTAGCTTCTTCTGCATTTGTTCCCTGTAATCTTACTATTACAGGAACTCTTATTTCTCCGATTGATTTATATGCCTCAACTACACCATTTGCTACTCTGTCGCATCTTACAATTCCACCGAATATGTTAATAAGTATTGCTTTCACAGCAGGATCTTTCAGAATAATACGAAAGCCAGCTTCAACGGTTTTAGGACTGGCACCGCCTCCAACATCCAGAAAATTTGCCGGTGATCCGCCCGAAAGTTTTATAATATCCATAGTTGCCATTGCAAGCCCTGCTCCATTGACCATGCAACCTACATTACCATCAAGTTTTACAAAATTCAGATTATGCTTTCCTGCCTCAACGTCGACAGGATCCTCTTCATTTAAGTCCCTCATCGCCAGGAGATCCGGATGACGGAACAATGCGTTATCATCAAGAACCAGTTTGCAGTCGACTGCTAAGATTCTGTCATCGCTTGTCTTTAATACAGGGTTTATTTCAAGCAGCTGAGCATCACAACCAATGAATGTTTCATAAAGTCCGGAAAGAAACTTCTGCATGTTTTTAAAAGCTATTCCAGACAATCCCAGCTTAAAAGCAATATTGCGTGTCTGGAATTGCTGTAATCCCATTCCCGGATCAATTTCCTCAGTAAAGATCAGGTCAGGCGATTTTTCGGCAACTTCTTCAATAGACATGCCACCTTCAGGAGAGTATACAACAATATATCTTCCTTTATCTCTGTTCAGAAGAAGACTGATATAATATTCTTCCGTTTCAGATTCCCCCTTGTAATAAACGTCTTGTGCTACCAGTACTTTGTTTACTTTCTTGCCTTCGGGACCTGTCTGGGGAGTGACCAGTTGCATACCCAGCATCTGGCTGGTTATTCTACCAACATCTACTACAGATTTTGCAAGTTTCACGCCTCCTCCTTTACCTCTTCCTCCTGCATGAATCTGTGCTTTTACCACAAAAAACTCAGAACCTACTTTTTCATGCAATTGTTCAGCAACTGTAACTGCCTGTTCAGGAGTTTCTGCAATAAAGCCTTCCTGAATGTCAACATTATAAGCTTTCAGTAAAGACTTACCCTGAAATTCATGAACATTCATTTTACAAAAGTTAAATTTAATACTGACTCTAATTTCCGTAATTCTATGGTCACAAAATAACAACAATTAAGAGATTAATTAGTTATTTTCGCATAAAAAAGAATGCGTAAGCTTCTCAACAGGGAACTTGAAAGGAAGACAGTGGAACAGTTCAGGAGTACTGAAAAAGCCCCATTTATAATTGTTCTCGATAATGTCAGGAGCCAGAGCAATGTCGGATCAATTTTCAGAACTGCAGATGCATTCCTTACAGAAGCAATATACTTATGCGGAATAACCTCCATTCCACCTCACAGGGAGATACAGAAAACTGCTCTGGGAGCTACGGAATCAGTGTCGTGGAAATATTTTTCCGAAACTTTAACCGCAATAAATGAGCTTAAAGAAACAGGGTACAAAATTATTGCGGTTGAGCAAACTGAGGGATCAGTAGCTTTGCAGGATGTACATATTGAGAATGACCGGAGATATGCTCTTGTTTTTGGTCATGAAGTAAATGGTGTGGATCAGGAAATCGTAAACAATTGTGATCTTTGTGTTGAGATACCGCAGTTCGGGACAAAACACTCATTCAATATTGCAATCAGTGTGGGGATTGTATTGTGGGAATTGAATAAAAAAAGGCTGCCCTTTTAAGGAGCAGCCTTCTAAATTATAGATAATTCTTATTGAACTGTTGACTTAAAAGTATCATCATTGAAGTACTTTGCAAACTCAAGGTCTGTCTTAGCATAAGCTTTCCATTCAACTTTAAATCCAATTGCTTCACGAAGGTTGCTGAGCATATAATTCCTGTCATCAAGACGAGCTCCGATAACAGCTTTCAGATATGATGGTTTTCCGCATTTGCAGAGTTCCTTCATACTATCAAGAGTCGATTTTGCCTTGGCAACATCACCTTTCAGATATAGGGCAAGAGCAAGATTGAAGCTGGGTTCAGTGCCAAAATAATTAACTGCTTTGTCATATTCAGCTTTTGTTATTGCAATGATGCCAAGACCATATTTAGATTCAGCGGTTGCAGCTGTCATTGAATTGAAATATTCTTCTGCTTTAGCCATATCACCTTTCACGAGTGAGCCAAAACCAAGGTTGTTTTTTACTACGTCATTATTCTGAATAGCTTTTGCTTTTTCAAATTCAGCAATAGCTTCATCAGTTTTACCTAAAGCCATATAAGTGCAGCCCAGGTTATTCTTGGCACGGATACATTTCGGGAAATTATCTGCAGTAGCCTGGTAGAACTTAAGTTGTTCGTTAGGATCTGTCGTAAGAGTACCTGCACGAAGCATTTCCTCAAGACTCAGTAATTTAGGATCTGCTTTCATCTGTGCAAGGATCTGCTCATCTGTGCGACCAACGATATCAACATTGACTGCCAATTTTGATCTTCTTAGTTTTGGAAGGATGTCTGTTTTAAGAACTGCAAATGCGGCGCTCATATTTTTGATCTCTTTCTCACGGACATCAGGATCGGAATACATCGAGAGAACGCGGAGGATAAGTTCCTTATCCTGAATGGTTGATTTTTCTACCTCTGATTTAAATCCGTCCCAGTCTTCCGGGGTTGTTTTTTCATTGAAAAAACCAGTCGCTTTTGCAGCGTCGATTTTATCGAATTCCTTCTTTATGAATTTGTCAGCTGTTGTACCTCTCTTTACTGATAAAGGCTCATTAATTTTCATCGACCCATCAGGAGATGCATATGAACTGACTTCGGTAGATTTTAACTGACGATTAGGATCAGTACTTACAGTTTTTATGTATTCTTTAAGCAGTGCGATGTCTTCTGCTTTAAGTTCTTTACTATTAATGTCTGCCTTATTTATTTCATAATGAATATCAGCTAATTTATTCTCAGGATTAATTCTGACATAATTATCTTTCATCATAATTGGCTTGCCATCTTTATCAACCAATGTTGAAGTAGCAATTACACCATCGGCAAGCTTAACAGGTTCAAAGTCAAGACTTTTTTTACCTCTAACAGCTTTAATTCTTAATACCAGTTCCGACATTCTCATGGCATCCTTATAAGGAATAGTACTGGTATAGGTAAAATCTCCACCATTTTTTGTGGTAATTACCTTATTATTAGCCTGAACACTTTCTCCCTGAAGAACCTGAACTTTTTCAAAAGCAGTTTCGCCACCGGTATAAGTGAGAACAGGAGTAGCTGTAACAGTTGTCTTCTTATCAAAGTACTTGGCAGGGAAAGTACCCTTAATTGTAACAGTAACTACACCAGCGTGTGTTTCAAGAACTTTTGGGGTAACCTCATACTTTACTAAGTTGGAGTTTTTCTTCATCTTATTCAAACCGCTGCAACTTGTCATAACAGCTGCGGCCAGGATAAGGATAAAATAGCTTCTGAATTTTTTCATAGTTTAAAAGTGTTATTTGTTAATGATACCTTGTTTTACTGTTTTTAATGAACTATTAACTAAAAAGATTTAACTTAAGCGCAAATTTACAAAATAATAGTCACATTTTAAGCAAATTAAACAAAATAATATGACTATATGCAATGATTAATAGTATTTTTATAATTTGTAGCTGCACAAGCTATTACGATCCTTTATATAAATGTTACCCATAATACTTTCTATTCACCTGACAACTAAGCTCATCTTTATGTTTTTAATGCCTTTTATAAAAATCAACTGTTATATCCGGGAATTGTCTGTATTATATCATTTAATCATTATCGATACTTATAATAAATAATGTCTGAACAAAGGTGATCACTTTTGAAATTATAAGTGTTACATAATTATTGGAATATGTTACACCATTCACATATTTGATATCAACATAAACAGGTAATTTCCTGTATTATTTATAATGGTTAGATTCATAAAAAATAATTACAAAATCACCTTATTTAATCCAATAGGATAATCGTCAAAAAAAATTGTATCTATTACTTTTGAATAATGGCTTTCATTTGCAACAAAATCAATATCATTAACATCTATAACCAGATATTTGTTCTCCGGGTTTTGCCTGAAAAAAGAAAAATAGCTATTCTGGATCTTCTGGAGATACTCTTTAGTTATTGATTTTTCATAGTTACGTCCTCTTCTTTCAATATTCTCAAGTAATCTTTCAGGATTAAGATGGAGGTAGACATAGATATCAGGTTTGGGAAGAGAACCATAGATAATATAGAAAATCTGCCTGTACAGGTTATATTCGTCTCCAGTGAGTGTTGAAGAAGCAAACACCAGCGATTTCATAAAGTAATAATCAGCAATGGAAAAAGACTTAAAGAGGTCCTGAGGAACCAGTTCTTCCTTAAGCTGTTTATATCTGCTTGCCAGAAATGAAAGTTCAAGAGGAAAAGAATATTTTTCAGGGTCATTATAGAATTTTGGCAGGAACGGATTGTCGGCAAAATGTTCAAGGATCAGATGTGCATTGAACTGATCTGCAATTCTGCCGGCCAGGGTGGTTTTCCCTGCACCGATATTTCCTTCTATAACTACATAGTTGTACTTAATCTTCATCCCTGAAAAATACAAAAAATCCCGCAATTGCGGGATTCTTGTTACTTATTCTGATTTTCTCCAGGATTTCTTTTCTCATTCTCCGGTCGGGGGGGACGTGGGAGGAGTTCTTTTCTCGATAACTTGATTTTCCCGGTTTTAGGATCGATGTCAATTATTTTAACTTCAATCTCCTGCCCTTCTTTCAGTACATCTTCTACTTTATTGACTTTTCGCCATTCGAGTTCTGAGATATGAACGAGTCCGTCTTTATTTGGAAGGATTTCTACAAATGCCCCGAACTGGACTATTGTCTTAACTTTTCCTTTATAGACTTGTCCAATTTCCGGAACAGTAACAATTTTTTTCACCCAGTCGAGAGCTGCAGTTATAACTTCAGCATTTTCACCGAAGATATTAACATCTCCATGACCATCAATCTCTTCCACAATTATTGTAGCACCTGTAACACGCTGTATCTCCTGAATTACTTTCCCACCAGGACCAATCAGTGCGCCGATAAGTTCTTTAGGAATGGTAAGCATTTCAATCCTTGGAGCATGAGGTTTAAGTTCCGGACGCGGTTCTGAAATAGTCTGGTTCATGATATCCAGAATATGTAATCTTCCGGCTTTGGCCTGATTGAGAGCTTTTGTAAGTATTTCAAAAGAGAGCCCCTCAACTTTAATGTCCATCTGTGCAGCAGTGATACCATCACGGGTTCCTGTCACCTTAAAGTCCATATCGCCAAGATGATCTTCATCGCCAAGGATATCAGAAAGAACTGCATATTTTTTTGTCTCTTTATCAGTTATGAGCCCCATTGCAATTCCTGATACAGGCTTCCGCAACTTAATACCAGCGTCCATAAGAGCAAGTGTTCCGGCACAAACTGTAGCCATAGATGAAGAACCATTCGACTCAAGTATATCAGAAACAACCCTGATTGCGTATGGATTTTCATCATCTGACGGCATCATATTCTTAAGTGCCCTGTGGGCAAGGTTTCCATGACCAATTTCCCTTCTGCTTAATCCGCGGAAAGCTTTAGCTTCACCTGTTGCAAATGGAGGAAAATTATAGTGGAGGGTGAACTTTTCCGAACCCTTATTCAATACATCATCGATAATCTTTTCATCTAATTTTGTACCCAATGTGACTGTTGTCAGTGACTGGGTTTCACCTCTTGTAAACAGAGCTGAACCATGAGTTGCAGGAAGCGTATCTATTTCGCATACTATCTGCCTGATCTCATCTGGTTTTCTTCCGTCGAGACGAATATTATCATTGAGGACCAGTTTACGGGATGCCTCTTTCAATACATCGTGGTAGTATTTTTTTACAAGTGTCTCATTAACAGAATTCTCTTCAGTGTACTGTCCGAGAAATTCTGTAACAATAGCTTCGAAAGCATCAATCCGTTTATGCTTATCTGCTGTTGATGATTTGGCTGCCTCGTAACATTTATTATAAGTTTCATCCCAGACTTTTTTCCTGAGGTCTTCATCATTTACTTCGTGGCAATATTCCCTCTTAACAGTAGTACCTAACTCCTGTGCAAATTCCATTTGTGCTTTGCAGTGAAGTTTAATGGCATCGTGTGCGATTTTAAGAGCTTCCAGCATTTCTTCTTCTGAAACTTCTTTCATTTCACCCTCAACCATAAGGATATTATCATATGTTGCACCAACCATAAGGTCGATATCAGCTTCCCTGAGCTGGGTAGCAGTCGGATTGACAACAAACTTCTTATCTATCCTTGCAACCCTTACTTCCGACATAGGACCATTGAATGGTATATCTGAAATTGCAAGTGCAGCCGATGCAGCCAGACCTGCCAGTGCATCAGGAATTATGTCCATATCTGCCGATATAAGGCTGATAGTTACAAAAGTTTCTGCATGAAAATCATCAGGAAACAGAGGTCTTAATGCCCTGTCAACCAGTCTTGAAATAAGTATCTCATAATCCGAAGCTCTGGCTTCTCTTTTCATGAATCCACCGGGAAATCGTCCTGATGAAGCATATTTTTCTTTGTATTCAACAGATAGGGGCATGAAGTCTGTATCTTCCTTTGCCTCCTGTGCTGACACAACAGTAGCCAGCAGCATTGTCTTCCCCATTTTCAACAAAACAGATCCATCGGCCTGTCTGGCCATTCTGCCAGTTTCAAGGGTTATTATCCTCCCGTCACCGAGATCAATAATTTTCTCTTTTACTTTGAACATTGTATGTATGATTTATGATAATTGAAATTACAAAATAATTTAAATAGTATGAAAAAAGGCAATTTTGAATTGCCTTTTTCTCTATTTACGTAATTTCAACGCTTTTATGATTTCGCGATACCGCCCGATATCTTTAATTTTAAGGTAGTCTAAAAGCCTTCTTCTTTTCCCTACAAGTTTGATAAGCGCCTGCTGGGTACTGAAATCTTTTTTGTTCTTCTTAAGATGTTCTGTAAGATGATTGATCCTGTATGAGAATAGCGCTATCTGGCCTTCTGCAGTACCAGTATCGACTTCAGATGTTCCAAAGGTTTTGAAAAACTCCTGTTTTTTTTCTGTTGTTAAATACATATCTCTAATTAAAATATTATTAATCCATATATAGATTGAGTCTCCAATTTTGGAACGCAAAAATAAGGCTTTTTTATGTAAATAATCAAACAATTTACTT
>Ga0182027_10003587_pt1 | contig 24473 bp, 19 predicted proteins | sample 712E1DmetaG_FD_121300 | JGI IMG/M metagenome (GOLD analysis project Ga0182027, IMG submission 121300) | Permafrost microbial communities from Stordalen Mire, Sweden - 712E1D metaG (Illumina Assembly) | ecosystem: Environmental > Terrestrial > Soil > Wetlands > Permafrost | place: Sweden... | reverse complement strand
GTCTCTCACCCATTGGGTGTTGACCTCCGGCGTGTCTGCATCACGTTCAAACCCGCATCAATATTGATGACGGCCAACATCCAAAGATTCACAGGTGGAGTTCAAAATGGAAATGCGGGATTATACAGCGTAAGCAAGCGTAGCGCCGACCTCCGCTGTGCGAGGTCCGCGGTTTTTCGCGCTGGCGAGCGCTCGCCGGGTCGGTGCTTTGTCGCCTTGGAACCGCACCGTGGGGAGCACTGGATGGTCGCCCGTCAGCCGACGGGTGTTTCACAAAGCGGCCACCACTATATTCCCTCCTCGTCCTTAAATGTTCCTACCGGGCCATTAGATCTGCTGGCACGCCACCTCGGGCGGGGGCGTATTTCCGTTGCTGGGCAAATCGTTGTTTCTCGATCTCCTTTAGTGCTCTGACAAGTTCTGGCTTACGCTCAAGAAGCCGCAACACTGTATCGGCAGACCCGTTTTGAATCACCTTTCCGCTTTCCCACCTCACGACCACTTTGGGTCCCTGGCACAGGAGTTCCTCTAACTCGGCTTGCGTCAGACCGGCCTTCTCCCGAATCGCAGTTATTCGCTCGGGCGGTAGAAGACCCAGCTTCTTGCGCACCTCATTTTTCACAGCAACCGCCAGCGCATGGCTCTGCTTTGGGTTCAGAAAATCTTCGCCACAATCGGCGCAATGGTAGACTTTCACGGCAGGTACTTCCACCGCTTCCCCGTTGTACTGTGCGTTATAGTTCTTCCTCTCGACCAATTTGGCCGTCCCCTCGTTGCAGACAGGGCAATTCATAATCCCTCCCCTATTCCTCCTTAAAGGAAACGACAACTGCCCAGTTCTCCTTTGACACTTGCAGCTTTAGGTAGATGCGGCGACCTTAATAAGTAATTCTGTAAATGTCTTGCATGAGTCCTGATCTTTTCTTCGCGGGCATGGTTTTGTAAAAGTGCGCTTCAGTTAGGCAACTCATGATGCAATCCGCAATATCCTCATCGTCCAGCCCAAGGTCAAGAGCGGATGACTGCGCCGTAAGAGTCACGAACCAGTGTTTCTGCCTGAATAGCTGCTTCACCCGCTCAAGCGGGTATGTTGCATCATCCACTTGGCTCACCATAGCGAAGGTAGCATCATGCTACCACGATGTCAAGAGAAATCTCGTGGGCATTGTGACCAATCCAGTGCTGCCATAAGACTCTCCTAACTAAACGACGGTCAGGTCCGGTGCGATACGAATTGTTCCACCGGGTTTGAGCTTCAATTGAACAACCTTCTCCCTATATCGCACCTTGCAAACCGTGCCCTTGACGCTGCGTAGAGTTGCGGCACTGAGCTCGCGATCCTTCCATTCGATATCTATTTCGAAACCGCCCCGGGCGCGCAGGCCCTTAACCGAACCGGTTGGCCATGCTTCAGGCAGGGCGGGGAGAAGCTGGATTTCACCTCCGTGCGATTGCAACAGCATCTCAGCGATACCCGCAGTGCCGGCTGAGTTCCCGTCCACAACGAAAATGTTTTGCGGCGCGTCTGCAATTCCGCCGCGAGAGAAAGTAAGCAGGCAGGCGTCCGTATCTTTGCGCAACAAGCCCAGCAAGTGAGTGTGGGCCGCTTCGCCGTCGCCGAGGCGAGCGAAAAAGTTGACCAGGTTGGCTCGGCTCCACTCCGTGTCCTCCCAGTCGGGTTGGCTGATGCGGCGCTCGATCGTCACCCGCGCGGCCTTTGCCAAATCAGGCGTGGTGCGCGGCGTAATTTGACAACTGGGATAGAGGGCAATCAGGTGGCTTGTATGGCGGTGGTTGGGAACGGCTTCCTCGAAATCTTCGAGCCATTCCTGTAATTGGCCGTGCTTACCTATTCTGAGCGGAGGCAGTTTCGCCCGCGCCCCCTCGACCTTCCGGCGGAATTCAGAATCCCGGCCAAGCGTCCGCGACGCTTCGATGCATGAGGTGAACAGGTCGTAGACGAGTTCGCGATCGCAGGTCGGTCCCATCGACTCGCTGCACCCCTTACCCTCAGGCGTAAGGAACGCGTTCTCAGGGGAAACGGCCGGACCGGTGACCAGCCAGCCGTATCTTGGATGGCTCACCATGTAACTCAGGAAAAACTGCGCAGCTTCCTTGAGGACCGGGTAGGCGCGGTCCGACAGGAACTGCTTGTCGCCAGTGAATTGGTAGTGTTCCCACAGGTGCGAGGCAAGCCAAATGCCACCCGTCGGGAAAATGCCCCAGCCCAGGCCCCAGCCCGGAGCGGTGTAGCCCCAAGCGTTGGTGAATACGTGACACACCCAACCCTCCGCGCCGTACACCGTGCGAGCGGTTCGCCGGCCCGGCTCGCGTAACGATTCGATCAGACGGAAAAGGGGCTCGCTGGTTTCCGACAGATTGCAGACCTCGGCAGGCCAGTAGTTTTGCTGCGTGTTGATGTCGAGGTGGAAGTCGCAAGTCCACCCCATGTTGCAGGCGAGGTTATCGTTCCAGACGCCTTGAAGGTTGGTGGGGAGCGGTGAATTCGGGCGCGAACCTGCGATGAGGAGGTAACGGCCATACTGGAAAAACAGCGCGATGAGTTGCGGGTCATGGCCGCCGGCGCGAACCGCCGCCAGGCGTTGGTCCGTGGGCCGGCTGGCCGCCTCAGTACTGCCCAAGTCGATGTCAACACGGCGAAACAAACGCTGATGATCGGACACATGCAATTTGCGGAGGTCATGGTAGGATTTGCTTACCGCGGCTTCCATCTGCTCTCTGCACAGCGCTTCGGGATCACGGCCTCCATAGGTGGTGTTTGCCGTCACCAGCAAGGTTGCGGCGGCAGCGGCTTCGACGGTGAGATGGTCGCCCTGTATGGAGACCGTGCCGCCGGCGTTCAGCACGCGGAGCCATGCTTCGAAGTCCACGCCGGTCTTGCCATCGCTGTGCTTGGTCTCCCGGGCGTGGCCGGCGATGACGAGCGTGTTCCCGTCCTTGGCGTGCACTTTGAAAGGCAGGTCCCCGCCGCTCAGCCCGATGTTGAAGGTGAGTTGGCCGGGCTTGACGGAAGTGAGATGCATCGCCAGCACGCTGTCCGGGTTGGAAGCCAGAATCTCTCGCCTGAACGGGACACCGTTGACGGAATACTCGACCTGAGCGATGCCCTCGTCGAGATCCAGGAGCCGGCGATAATCAGAAGGCGCGCCGCCCGCATGTTTCATGTCGAGCCGCAAATCAGCCATGGGGAGGTGTGTGCCGTAAGTGTCCTCGCGGCCCAGTACGTATTGGGCACAGAGATCGCGCCCCTCGATGTACTTGCCATTGAAGAAGAGTTGCCGGATTTCGTCGAGATGTGCCTTCGCCTGCGGATTCTCATGGCGATCGCTTGGGGCGCCGGACCATACTGTCGATTCGTTGAGTGCCAGCCTTTCGCGCTCCACGCCGCCAAAGACCATCGCGCCGAGCCGCCCGTTGCCGACGGGTAGCGCCTCCAACCAGCGCGCCGCGGGCTGGGCATACCACAGCGTCCATTTCCGGGCCCTGGCGCCTGCTTTCCCCTCGACCGATACTCCGGTCGTCGTTTGTCCCCTTTCAGGTTTAGACGTGCCTGCAACGGCCCCCTCCGATAGCGCGAAGGCAGTCAATCCGAATGCCGAGAACTTTGAAAACTCACGCCGATTCATCCCTAGCTCCTTATGTGGTCAACACCGATGTCCGTTGCGGCGCCACTTGGGCGCCCGATCATTACAGCACCGAAGAGGTAAATAGCAGGGAGGAGAGAAGAAGTCAACACGGAGGCGGTCCCGCGTTGCGGGACCGCCTCTGGAGTTTCTACATTTCGCTGAAATCTTTGTTGCGCTCGGCCCTTCCCCTTAGCGCTGAGCGTGCCGCAGATCTTTGGCGGACTGCGCGCGATAGAAGTGAATGAACAGCCCTCTTCCCTCGAGCTGAGCATGGCCTAAATCTTTGGCTGAACATGGGGGGTAAAATTGAATCAATAGCCCTCTCCCTTGGGGAGAGGGTGGCCGGCGACGGCGCTTTCTCCGGCCGTTGCCGGACGGGTGAGGGGTTTCTTCCCTTCCCAAACCATCTTGTCCACCCCATGCGGTAGCGCAGAGGTACGCGTCTTTTGCGTTCCTCTGCGGCTCTTCCTTGTTTGGCGCAGGTGATGCGGGAACGCCTCGAGAAAAACCGCAGAGGAGAGCAAAGTACGCCTACCTCTGCGCTACCGCTCTCCGCCTCGAGTGTCTCTCCTCGGAAACTGCGTACTGCTTTGCCCATCGATGGAGAGTCGAGCTTGAGGGTCACCTTAGCCGTGGCCAATGCGGAAAGATGCTGCGAAAGAAGATTACTCAGGCGATGCCGAACTGAGCCAGTGACCCCTCACCCGTCACGCTCCGGCTGGTAAAAGCGCCGGAGCGCGCCACCCTCTCCCCTCGGGAGAGGGTTAGGACCCCTTTCCCTGCCATTCTCCTCGAAAAATGGGCAGCAAAAATGCAGAAACTCCAGAGCCGGTCCCGCCCTGCGCAACCGAGGTGGCCGGGAGTCCACCGACCTAGCCCCGTCAGGGGCGGGAGAATTTAGCCCAGGGCGCAAGCCCTGGGTTGGGTCACGGCACGGGAGTGAGCCCCGGAGGGGGCGAAAGAAGCTTCGACCGTGCAGACTCTTTCGCCCCTACCGGGGCTGTGGGTTTATCGCGGCGGGACGGGGTCCCAGGGCTTGCGCCCTGGGCTAAATTGATGCGGCCCTCCGGGCCTGAACACTCTGAGATATCGTTACGCAGGTGGCGCAGGCATCGGTTTGAAGCTGTGAAAAAACAAACAATCTCTCGCCAAGGCGCCAGGGCGCAAGGCCTCGCAAAGAACAACTGCTTTGTTTTCTTTGCGCCTTCTACGACTTTGCCCCGCCTCGCGGGATGAAATACTTTTGCTCATCCAGGGATTATTTCACAGCTTGTCTGTGATGTCTGCGACATGCTGACGCCGCTTGCTTTACAGAGAATTGAGACAGTTTCCAGTCGGATGCGGAAGGAAGTTGGGGGGAGTGTGGGGCAGTTACTGATTGAGAATCCAGCCCGCCATTTTCTCTAACGCCACGGGCGACATGGTTTCTTCGATTTCGGCGTACTTGCTGGGCGCCCCGGTTCGGGCAGTTTGGAAGAGATGGTTCAGGCCTGGAAGTTCAGCGGTTTCAAAGTGCTTGTTGCCGCCCTCCTCTAAAGCCTGGCGGATCGCGGGTAGATTCAGCTTGGGGGGCACCTGAAGATCCTTTTCCCCGTTAAGGGCCAGCACCGGACACCGGACTTTTCTCAAAGCTCCCGCCGGGTCATAGGCGAGGAAAAATTGATACCAGGGGGAAGTGAGCGCTTTGATCTGCGCGCCCAATTGCGCATCAGGAACCTTCCCGGCCAGCCTCTTTCGCAACTCACTTTCCAGGGCGGCGTTGTCTTTCTCGTTCTTCACCAGCGCGAGAACTTCGCGTTCCTGGTTGGCGTTCTTCTCCGCTTCCGCAGGGCTCTGGCCGGCGGCTTCGGCAAGCAGGCGCGATTGCGCCACCAGGATTTCGTCGCCTGGCACCCCAGGCCCCGCCAGCATCACGATGAAAGCAATGTCCGGGTTACGGGCTGCCACCATGGGCGCGATGATTCCGCCTTCGCTGTGGCCGATCAAGCCGATTTTATGGGGATTTACCTCGGGCCGCTTCCTGAGGTACGCCACCCCGGCTTCCGCGTCGGTGGCAAAATCGGCAGTCGTACCCGTGGCGAAATTCCCGCCTGACTTCCCGACGCCACGTTTGTCAGCCCGCAGGACGGCGATGCCGTGGCGCGTGAGGTAGTCGGCCAACACCAAAAACGGCCGGTGACCCATCAAGGCTTCGTCACGGTCGTGAGGTCCTGATCCCACAATCAAAAGCACGGCGGGAAACGGCCCTTTCCCCGGCGGGATGGTCAGCGTCGCGGCGAGCGTGATGCTCGCCAGGGGGTTTGCGTAGCTGACTTCCTCATCACGATAAGGATAGGGCTTTACCGGATTTTGCGGGCGGCGTCGCTCCAGTTCCGCCGCATCCTTGACGCGCTTCAGTACCAGAGGCAAAGGACTACCGCGTTGGGTCCATGTGCCTTCAATGGTGGTGAGGTCTTGGGCAATTTTGCCCTCGAACCCTCCCGCAATTTGCTTCAGCTCCATCTTGAGTGACGCGCCGTCTCGCGTGACGGATGTCACGGGCAAGCCGTTAGCATTCTGGTCGGGGCTGTCCATCGTTGCGGTGAGGCCATCCTCGGTGTTGGTGATATGGAACACGAGCCGCAATTTCATCACGCCCACGTCGAGCGTACCCTGCCAGTCACCCACAACGTCTTGTGCGTTCGCAACCAAGACCGTGGAAGCAAAAAAAACCATCATCATGGCCAATTTTTTCATAAGTCACCTTCGGCCGGATTATTTTGAGAACTGCGTCAGTTCGGTTGTTGCCCATGTTTCGCCCCGCCGAGGAGAACTATGTCAGCTCCCCACGGCGCTTGAGTTGTTTGTAGTAGATCAGAGAATAGATGACGGGCACAAAGGCGCCCGCCAGGATCGGGACAAGGAAAAGCCCGGACCGGCTTCCCGCCAAAGCGAGGATGAGCCCAATAAGCCCTCCCAGAACCATGGTTTTTGCTCCCAGGCGATGCGTGGCGTTCCAAACGCGTTCGTCGGCGAGGGTCCACGGCGTCCGGATGCCAACGTAGGAGTTTCGTCGAACCTTTCCCATAACATTACCCAGGAGCGCAATGAACAGACACACCCCACCCGAGATGGCCTTGTGAATGTCCATCTGTCCGGTTACAGCAGCCCAGAGCATCAAGGCGTGAATGAGAGCCAGATAAGCCACGATCACCAACATGATGTAAAGGTAGGTTGAACGGAACGATTCCACTTCGAATTGGCGAGGGGATAGCCACGGAATTACCGCCATGAGGCCCATCATCCCGAGCATCGTGCCGGGAAGGATTGCGAGAAACACCCACTTACCGGCATAACCATCCACCTGGCCTCTGATATTCCAGTGGATGGAAGCGCGGCTGGGAAGGTGGGGGTATAGGATGGCCGAGGCCACAAAACACGTAAGGATTAGGGCTAGGCCGATGATGTAATACTTCCGGGACATGGTGTTTTCCTCCCGTTGTACTCCGCCGAGTGCAACAAATCCATGGCCCAAGTCAGAACGTCCTGTAGAACCGTGGTGTTGACCGAGTACCAGATCAATTGCCCCTCGCGGCGGAAGCGGATTAAGTCGGCATCCTTCAGTACGGAAAAGTGGTGGGACATCGACGGTTTGGTCATATCAAAGTGGCCGGCCAAGTCCCCGGCGGTCATTTCGCGGTCACCCAGCAAGAGAAGGATCTGCCGCCGCGTGGGATCAGCCAAAGCTTTGAAAATTGCGTTCATAAGGTCGCTTATTAGGCAAAAATCTAATTAGACGAGCGTCTAAATATGTCTTTGAGAAGTTCTGATGTCAAGGACAATCGGAGGTATGGGCAGGGTTCCGTCAAAGTTGACGAACTGCAATGTTACAAAGGACCGGAGTGCTAGTGGGTTGGAATAAGACGGTCGAAATTGCCCCGAAGGGGCAGACCCTGAGTAGCCGTGGCTGGCGCAGACATTGGTTTGAAGTTGTGAAAAAATCGAGTTGTAGGGGCGGCCCTTGTGGCCGCCCTAGGGCAACCATCCCGCGCCTGCGGGACCCCTACGACGTGACGGTAAAACGCGATTCATTCACGCCTTCTTTGCAATGTCTGCGCCATGCTGATGCCGCTTGCTGCCAGTCACCGGCATAGGCTCGTCACACGTCCAAGCCGATTGACCGCATAAGATTGAGGGCGTTGCTGGTCTCGACGACTCCCGGTTGGAGCCGATAATCAAAAAGGAGTTTCCCATCCTCGAGGCGATCCTCAAAATGGGCGTTGGCAGCTCGCGGGCCGAGGGCCTCCGCGATCTGCGCCAGCGCCAAGTCGTGTGTCGTCACCAGACCAATCGCCCCGCGTTCAACGAGCCTGCGCACCATCGCTTGCGCGCCAAGTCGCCGGTCGTGGGAGTTCGTTCCTTGCAGAAACTCGTCGAGCAGGAAAAGCACCGCCAACGGCCCCTGGGTGAGGTCGGTGATTTGTTTCAAGCGACGGATTTCAGCATAAAACCGCGAGATGCCGCCCTGGAGTGAATCGAGCACGCAGATGGATGCACCCACGGCGAGTGGTGAGAGGCGCAGCCGCCGGGCGCGCACAGGAGCGCCACATTGAGCAAGAACCGCATTAATCCCGACCGCCCGCACCAAGGTGCTTTTCCCCGCCATGTTCGGCCCGCTGATGATGAGTACACGTAAGTCATCTCCAAAGCACAAGTCGTTCCGCACGGCGTCGCGGGCCGCCAGCAGGGGATGGGCAAGGCCTTCGGCTTCAAAGCGTGGTGAAGTATCAGCGAATTCCGGAAAGACATCCGCAGGATGCTCGTAAGCATAGCCGCCCAGCGAAGAGAGGGCCTCAAACTCGCCCACGGTGGCCAGCCAGCGGCGGACTGCCGGGCCGGTCTGCTTTCGCCATGTTTCAACCGCGCAGGCGCACTGCAACGTCCAAAACACAAACAAGTCGAGCGATGCAACGATCATGTTGCGTCTTGAATCGAGATAGTCCAGCAGCCGCTTCAATCGGGCAATCCAGCGCGATGGAGGCCACCCCTGCGACTGGAGAGCCGCCCGGAGCTCAGCGAGCCTGGGCGCCGCGAACTGCTCCGCCTCCAGCCGAGCCAGCACGCCGGCCAGCAGTCCCAGGTCGAGGGCGGCGCCTTCGACGGCGCTGACCGCTTTTCCGACACGCTGCCGATAGCCGAGGTTCAAGCTCACGTTGATCGCGCTGATCACGAAGGCGGGATACCCCGCCCCCCATACCAACCAGGCAGCCAAACTCACCAGCCACAAGCCCGCGAGCATCGCGGTCCCAAATCGCAAGAACTTCGATGCCAGCAGCGGTTCACCTCCGCCCCAGGCTGCCAGGACTTCCGCCGACACAAGCGAGCGCGCTTCCTCAGCCAGCACCGCAAGGTCTTCGCGCAAGTCCAACCGGCTCCGCAAATGGACTATGGCCGCCTGGCGTGCCCGGACCTGGTCGGGGGAGGCGGGCGCCAGGAGCCATTTTGCGAGTGTTTCCTGGCCGGCACGGGTGCGTGCTATACAGAGCAGTTCGAATAGCGAACCCACCCCAAACAGATCGAGGTCGCGGGAGTAGGGGTGCGATGCGTTCTGGAACCTCTCACCCGCTTCCCCGGTTCCCATCCAGCGATTGTCAATTCGCGCCAGCGCTCGCTCATAGTAAGCCACGGTGCGGGAGCATCGGCCGCGCCTTTTGAGGACACGCTCATGAATGACGGCCAGAACGACAATGGCGAACAGTGGAGCTAAGACCCAGAGAACTGAGACCACCTTGGCCACCAAGGCCAGACCGATCACAACCAGGGTTACGCCACCCAACGTGAGCTTGCCAATCCCGAGGCTGCGATGTTGGCGCTCATAAAGGGCTTTTGTGGTTTTCAAAGCTTCGAGCCGCCGAACATACTCCGCCCGTGGATCGTCGCTCGGTTCCTGGACAGAATTCATCATGAAGTCAATCTAACGGCGGACCCGCCGCGGCGAGGCTCGCCTTCCGCAATGGCCCCGGCGTTGTTGGCAGCAGATCATGAAGCCAGCAGTCCGACGCGCATCGTCGCAAATGAGCTGCGACCCCATCGTAAAGGATGTTACCCAGGATTTCCATTCCAGCGTCCTGGATGAGGGTAGTGTACACCCAAGCGGCTCCGTCGCCTCCGCAGCGGCTACACTTTTCGTAGTCAATGGTCTCCGTATGCCATGGGAGGCCATGCCGAAGTTCTTTGGGAGGGCGCGAACCAGGAAATGCCCGCGTGCGTGATGCTGCCGAACCCGAGAGCCGGCGCGAGGCCGCCAACTCAGAATCACAAATCCTTTCGCGCTGTTTCGCGGCAAGCGCCTACCGCACATCTTGTTGAATCTGGGCTTCCCAATTCGAAGGAACGGGCGTCCAATCGCGGGTAAACACGTCGCTGAGGGTCAGGCCGATCAGGATGGCGAGCCAGAGGAGGGAGGAGACGACCACGATCCGCAGGAGGTTGGAACCCCACCGAAGATGCATGAAGAAAAGGACTACTAGCGAGGCCTTGCAGACGGCAATGGCAAGCGCCGCGACGGTGTTCCATTTGCCCAGGTTGATGAACGCGACACCTGTAGTGAGGCCGGTGAGCACGATCAGCGCTGCGAATACCAGGATATAGAGCTTCTTGGGAACAATGTGGCCCGGCATCAGTAGCGCCCTCCGATCAAATACAGTAAAGGGAAAAGGAAAATCCAGATGATATCCACGAAGTGCCAGTACAGTCCCGACATCTCAACAGCGTTGCAGCGCTGCGGTGAGAATTTCCCCCGCCAAGCCATGATAGTGAGCACCGTGAGGACTCCGACTCCAATCACCATGTGCAGGGCGTGGACGCTGGTCATGAAGAAGTAAAAACAGAAGAACAATTCCAGGTGGTGCGAGTCAGGCCCATCAAATGTCCAGTTCACTCCGGGCGCCAGCCCTTCGAGGTAATCGTGCCGCCATTCCAAGGTGAGTTTGACGCCGACGAACGTCAGTCCCAAAAGCAAAGTGAGCAGCAGAAAGGTGATGAGCGCCCCCTTTTTCCCCAGTTGGGCGGCGCGAACGGCCAGCGCCATGGTCAAGCTGCTGCACAGCAATACTGCTGTATTGAAGGCTCCAATGCGGACGTCCAGCAGACGGCTACCCGCTTCGAAGGCGGGCAAATAGAGGTTCCGGAAAATAATATAGGCGGTGAACAAGCCGCCAAAAAACATGATCTCCGTAGCCAGGAATACCCACATCCCAAGGCTGGAGGCCTCGTGCTGCTGTTCGAGATCGTCGAATTGTTCGGCCAGGGCGGTGTTGCTGCTATGCAACTCGAGTTTCCTCCGTTCCGTACGCGTAAGCTTCTTCCGTGACGATGGGTGTTTCTTCGAAGTTCTCGGTGGGAGGCGGAGAGGGCGTCTGCCATTCCAGACCTTTGGCGCCCCAGGGATTCGGTCCCGCCACAGGCCCGTAGCGCATCGACCAGACCAGGTAAACCAGCGGGATCAGGTAACCCACGCCCAGGACCGATGCGCCGGCGGAGGACATCACGTTCAGCACCTGGAATTCCGGCGCGTAGATGGCGTAGCGGCGCGGCATTCCAAGGTAGCCGAGCATGTACTGAGGGAAGAAGGTCAGATTAAAGCCAATAAAAATGATTGCAGCCGCCAACCTTGCCCATCCATCCGGATACATGCGTCCCGTGATCTTGGGCCACCAAAAATGAAGGCCGCCCATGTAACCCATCACCGCGCCGCCCACCATGATGTAGTGGAAGTGAGCCACCACGAAATAAGTGGCGTGAACGTGCACGTCAATGGCCAGCGTGGCGAGGAACAGGCCGGTCAATCCACCCATGGTGAAGAGCCCGATGAAGCCAATGGCATAGAGCATGGGCGCCTGGTAGGAGACCGACCCTTTGTAAAGCGTGGCAGTCCAGTTGAAAACCTTGATGGCGGAGGGAATGGCGACCGCGAAGCTCAGCGCGGAGAATACGATCCCCGCGTAAACAGATTGTCCCGCCACAAACATGTGGTGACCCCAAACCAGGAAGGAAATCGCGGCGATGGCCACGCTGGAAAAGGCGATGAACTTGTAACCGAAGATCCGTTTCTTGGAGAATGCGGTGATCAGCTCACTCACCACGCCCATCGAAGGCAGGATCATGATGTAGACCGCGGGGTGTGAGTAGAACCAGAACAAGTGCTGAAAGAGGATCGGATCCCCTCCCACGGCCGGATCGAAGACTCCGACATGGAAAACTCTCTCAAGAGCAACGAGCGTCAGGCTGATCGCCAGGACCGGCGTCCCGAGGATCTGAATGACACTGGTCGAGTAGATCGCCCATATAAACAGCGGCAGCCGGAACCAAGTCAGCCCGGGGGCGCGCATCTTGTGGATGGTGACGATGAAGTTCAGCCCGGTCAGGATGGAGGAGAAGCCGGCGATGAACACGCCGAGCGCCGCAGAAATTACGTTGGTATTTGAATACGTGGTGCTCAGCGGCGTGTAGAAAGTCCAACCGGTGTCCACTCCCCCGGCAATCACGGCATAAAGTGTGAACAACCCGCCCACCATGAAGACGTACCAGCTTAGAAGGTTGAGCTTGGGGAAAGCCAGGTCGCGGGCCCCGATCATCATAGGGACGAGAAAGTTCCCCAGCACCGCCGGAATGGAGGGAATCATAAAGAGGAAGACCATGATGATTCCGTGCATGCTGAACAGCTTGTTGTAGGTTGCCGGTTCGAGTAGGGCGCCCTGGGGCTCAATCAGGTTCAGACGCATCAGCACGGCGGCTGACCCGCCGACAAAGAAAAAGAAAGTGATCGACGCAAGATACAGCAGCGCGATGCGCTTGTGGTCCGTGGTCAGCAGCCATGACTTGATGCCGTAGCTGGCATTCAGATAATGGACGCGAGACTCGATCCCTGTTTCAACCACTGCCGTTCCCATTACTTCGTTACCTTCCCTTCCGCGGAGCTCAGAGACTTGATGTAAGCCATAAGCTGCAATAGTTGCTCCTCAGAGACCTGGCCTTTGTAGGTCGGCATGATGGGCTGATATCCGGCCACGATTTTCGCCGAGGGATAAAGGACCGACTCCCGGATATAAGCCTCGTCGGCAATCACCGTCGTCCCGTCGCTGAGTTTGACCGGCCTGCCGAAGAGGTCCACAAACGGCGGGCCTTTGCCGGTTCCGTGGCAGGTGATGCAGGCCAGTTGTTCGTACACCTTGGCGCCTGCGGATACCATCGATTCCCCGTGGATGCCGCCGCTGAGCCACTGCTCGTAGTCACCGGGCTTCATGACGGTCACGTACCCGCCCATGAGGGCGTGATTCGTGCCACAGTATGAATTGCAGAAGAAATGGTATCGGCCCGTCACGGTCGCCTGAAACCAAATGCTGGTGTACATTCCCGGCACTACGTCTTTCTGAACGCGGAAGGCGGGGACGTAGAAATTGTGAATGACGTCCTCGGAGGTCATGGTCAACTTGATGGGGCGGTCGACAGGCACGTGCAGCTCATTGATTTCCATCGGGCCTTCGGGATGCTGAAGCTTCCACATCCATTGCTTCCCGATGACAAAAATCTCCGTGGACGCTTCGGGCGGGCGGGAGTTTCGGATGTAGAGATTCGTCCCCCAAAGAAAGGTCACAACAACGAAGACCAGCGGAATGAAGGTCCATAGCACTTCGAGCGGGAGGCTCCCTTCAACCTGGGTGGCCTTTTCTTTTTCGGACCGGCGCCTGTATCGGAGGGCGAAATAGAATACGGTCAGGAAGATGACGGCGGTGAAAAACAAATCAACCGCAGTCAGGAAATAGTAGAGATGGTCAACCCCACGCGCGATGGTGGAGGCCTGCTCAGGCCGTATTGGGAACCCTTGCCACATTTTCCTTATTCACCTTTGGTAGTGGGCCGGTGTAGAGGCGACTTTACGTCGCCATTCGAAGGCAGCCTCACGCCGCCAAATGGCGATGTAAAATCGCCGCTACGCGGCCAAACCGGCCCCCTATGCCGTATTCCGCATCCGGCAAAAATCATCACGAACTGACCGTCTTCCGGCTCCTGGAAAGCGCCAGTATCAGCCCTGCGATGGAAAGGACGGTCATCAGCCCCGAGAGCTGGATAATGCGCGAAATAATCACGCCGTACTTGCCTGTTTGGGGGTCGTACCGGCAGCAGAACAACAGCACCTCATCAACCGGCGAGCCAATCTTGTTCGCGGAGGCTTCGACCAAACCCAGGCGCAGGTCGCGCGAAGGATAGTAGATCCCGTAATAGTACCGCGCGACTTTGCCTTGGGGAGTAAGCACCATGATCCCCGTGGCATGAACGTACTGCTTGGCCTGCGCGTCGTATCTATACCGGAACCCCACCGCCCTGGTGAGTGCTTCGATGGAGGCTTCGTCTCCGGTGAGGAAGTGCCAACCGAGATCGGCTCCCTTTCGCCCGTAAAGGCCGACGTAAACCGCCTTCTTGCCTGCGGCGAGTTCCGGGGTGTCGTGAGGGTCAAAGCTGACGGTTACAACGTCAAATTGGTTTCCCACGCTGAACTTGACTTCCTGCAAACTGTGCAGCAAGCCATTCTCAGCCATGGTGCAAAGCATGGGACAACTGAAATAAACCAGGGAGAGAATTATCGGCTTCTTGCCGAAGTAATCGCCCAGTGTTACCGCCTTGCCTGCCTCGTCCCGAAACTGCAAATCGAGAGGGACCTGTTCATTTAATCTTTGGTCGATCCCTATTCCTTGGAGGAGGGAAGGGAGAATCTTGGAATTGTCCGCGCGGGCGGCGGGTGCTCCACAAACGGCGAGCAACCCTAGAAATAAAACCATCCACCGGCGCCAGGCAAAGCCATGCCCGGCGCGTTGAACGTACAGCCGAAGCCTTCTCCGGTGATTAGTGGTCGCCATCAAATTCATTCTCTCGCCTCTTCACCAAGGAACTGTGTTGCACCCCAATAATAAGATGTTAGCGGATGCCATCCGTTTCATTCCCCAGCCTCTTCAGGTCGGGAGACTATTGCCGTATGGCCCCGTAGCACTAGTAGTCAGCTTCCTCTCGCGCCGCGAAGATTTCTCCTCGTGCCAGCAGTACCCCCGCGTCCTCCGTGGCCAGAAGAGCTTCAACACGGAGGTCACTGAGATGCTCCGCGTGCTCTGTGTTAAGGCTTGAAAGGCACGGAGGACACAGAGAGTCTCGTTTTGTTTGCGGGGACCAGGCTCACTGTGTACCTTTTCCTGTCCCTTGGCCATACTTCAACTCAGAACTTTTCAAGATGCCTCGCTTCGCGGGGGCCGCGCCGCGAAGTGGCAAACCCTTCTGAACCAGGATATCCATTGCCCGGTCAATCGGAATCCTCACAATACCAGCGTTCTGATCCACCCACCCATAGTTATTCAGAATTTCTTCCTGCGCGGCCTTGTACTGCTCGAGGTCCTTCGGGGCCGTAACTTGCAAGCGCGGCTCGGGTGGCAGCATACGAACATTCTCAAAGGGTGACGCCGGGGGACCTAATCCCTGATGCCCAACATAGTAATGGAACACGGCTCCACTGACCAGGAGACCCACGATGACCAGAAGCAACAAGCCGACACCGAAAATAATCAAGTTGCGGATGCTCGCATCGCTGGTTTCGTGGCCTCGCCGGGGCTGTTCGCCGGGCCCGCCGCTCTCATCCATGATGGCCTATGCCCTCCATTTGGGGATCGTGAAGTGGCAGCAGCGGCCTGCCTTTCAGGCTTGCGGTGAATCGCCAACTCCAAACGCCGCCGATGCCGAGAATCGCCGCCCAGTCCATCCAGTGAAACTGGGGACCGGAGCGCTCGTAGGCAGGCACCGTGAGCCAGAAGATATCAATCACGCTCATGACGATCTGAATTGCAGCAACGATTCCCAGCCATAGCGTCCTGCGTGTCACAAAGCGGGACAAGAGCAGAATAAAGGGTATGGCAAAGTGAAAAACGATGAGCGCCATCGCCACCCAGCCCCATCCACCCGAGGCGCGGCTGACGTACCAGGGAATCTCATCCTGAAGGTTCCCCGACCAGATGATGAGGTACTGTGAGAAAGAGAGATAAGCCCAGAGCATGGTGAAAGTCAGGAGCAGGTTCCCATAGTCATTCAGGACTCGCTTGGAAACGAGGTCGGAGAGAGGTTCGTGGGTTGAAAGCAGGATAACGGCAATGGTCACGATGGACATCGCCGCCAACGCTTGCGTGACCATGAAGATCATTCCATAGATCGTGGAGAACCATCGGGGTTCGAGCGACATCACCCAGTCAATCGACGCGAATGTGACGGTCAGGCCATAAATGACCATCCCGGGCCCGCTGAGGTTCTGGAGGCGTTTCGCCAAGTGCGGGTTAGCGGTCTCGTCCTGCTCCCGGGACCACTTGTTGAGGAAGTAGGCCAGCGCCACCCAGGCGATAAAGTAAATCACCGTCCGGATAATGAAGAAGGGAACGTTCAGGTACGGCGCCTTGTATTGCAGAATCGGGTCAAGCTTGACCTTCTCAGGGTCCGCCCAACTGTAAAGGCGGCGTAGACCGAACAGAAGAGGCGCCGCCAAGACAGCCATCAAGTAAAATGTTCGTGTCCCCGATTCAAGCAACCGGCGAAGAGCGAACCCCCACCTTCCGCCCACCATGTGATGCAGCATCAGAATCGCCGAGCAGCCGAGCGCCACACCGATCCAGAACACAAACGCCAACAGGTAGGAGCGGAAGAACTGGGTTGGACTATGGAAAGCGCCCGCCACGCAAAGCGCCAAGGCCGCCAAGCCAACCACCAGCGAGCTCTTCTGGAAGCGCTCCAGACCGGTTTGGATGGATTCAGTCGAATTCATTTAGCCTGTTCCGTCAACTGCTGCCTTTCTTGGGGTGGCACATCCTCCAGCGTCGCATGCTGGCTCAACTGGAGAGCCCGAATATAAGCGACGATGGCCCAACGATCCTCCGGAGTCACGCGCGACGCGTAACTGTACATGGATCCAAAACCGTCGCTCATGACCTCAAAGAAATGCCCCGCCGGGGCCTTCACCAAGCGCTCAATGTGATAAGAAGGCGGAGGCGGGAAACCTCTTTGCACAACCATCCCCCGTCCACTACCCGTGTAGTCGTGACAGGGCGAGCAGTAGATGTTGTATCGCTCCCCGCCGCGCTCCAGCACCTCACGCGTGATGGGGAATGGAAAGGCATCAGCCGGCTCCCCATTCACCTTTCCTGTATACAGAAGTTCGTCGGCGCGTAAATGCCCGTGCGCCACGGTCCCGGGAACTTCCGGCCGCGCGGACCTGCCGTCGCCAAAGAAGTTGCTGGGGTCGAGCGGGTTGTACTTTGGTTGCACGTGCATGTCCAGCCGGCAGCCGAACAGGAACAATCCGCAGAGACCAACACAAACCCAGCGTAAGGCTGCCGCTAAGACTGTCATCTGCTGTGAACCAAAAATTGGGTCTTCTCCCTCTCTCCAGGGGAGAGGGTGGACCGTGACCGGCGTTTTCACCAGCCGGCTCGCTACGCTCGCCACCCTCTCCCCAAGGGAGAGGGCTGTTTCTTGACTTGTTTTAGGACTCAATCTCTGAAACCTCTTTGGCTTTCAGGGTCGCCAAAAACTCCTTCGTCTTTTGCAAGTCGAACTTCGGGTCCTGCGCCTTGATGCACAGGAAAAACCGATTCCGCGTGGCCAGCTCGAAGCGCGTGACGTTAAAGACCGGATGATAGGGAGTGGGCAATCCATTGAGCGCCAGCATTCCGAATACAGTCGCCAAGCCCGCGCCAAGAATCGTCAGCTCAAAAGTAATGGGGATGAAATTAGGCCAGCTATTGTGAGGCTTGCCACCGATGTCCAGGGGATATCCGAAAACGTTCGGCCAGTATTGAAGGAAGAAGCCCCCAACGCATCCGATGAGTCCTCCCATCAGGCTGAGGAGGGGGACGCGCGAGCTGCGAAAACCGACCGCATCCGCCAAGCCCTCGATGGGGAACGGCGAGAACGCGTCCAACCCGCGGTATCCGGCTTGGTGCGCGCGCTGGGCAGCGCTGAGCAGGTCTTCCGAATTTTCGAATTCGGCCAACAGGCCGTAAATAGCGTCTCGCTTCATATCAAAGAACCGGGGCTAGGGACTCGGGACTCGAAACATCGGTGACCCGCAGCTTCAATCGCCGCCTCATATCCCCACTGCCTCCTGCCTACTGTCTGTTGTACGCCTTCCATTTGCCTTCCCCCGCACCCCAAGCCCCGAGTCCCGATTCCCCAATCCCGAGTCCCTAGTCCCTTGTTTTGTGTACCAGTTCCCGCATCTCGAAGATCGAAATCATCGGGAGGTATCGGATGAAAAGCAGGAACAAAGTGAAAAATAGGCCTATAGTTCCAATGAAAGTCGCCCAGTCCCATATGGTCGGATAGTACATCCCCCACGCCGAGGGCATGAAATCGCGATGCAAACTAGTTACGACGATGACAAAGCGCTCCAGCCACATGCCAGTTTGAATTACCAGCGAAATCAGGAAAAGCGCCAGCACGTTTCTGCGGATGCGCGAGGACCAGAGAAGTGTCAGTGGAATGGCAATATTGCACGTGATGAGGATCCAGTAAATCGGAGCATAAGGGCCGGTCATGCGGTTCATGATCATGTACCTGTCGTACTGGTTCCCACTGTAAAAGGCCGAAAACGTCTCCATCACGTATCCGTAGGCCACGATCAAGCCCGTTGCCAGCAGCATTTTCCCCATGATGTCCAGGTGGCGTTCGGTGACGAAGTCCTCAAGCTTGTAGAAATATCGGAGCGGGATGGCCAGCGTTAACACCATGGCAAAGCCGGAGTAAATGGCGCCCGCAACAAAATAGGGCGGGAAAATGGTGCTGTGCCAACCGGGAACGATGGCAATGCTGAAATCAAAGCTCACGACCGTGTGGACAGAGACAACCAGCGGCGTGGCCAGCCCCGCGAGCAGCAAGGAAGCCATTTCATAATTGCGCCAGTGTACGGCCGAGCCGCGCCAGCCCATGGCAAATATGCCGTAAATAATTTTAGCCAGGCGCTTCTTGGTGCGATCGCGCAACGTGGCCAGATCGGGAATCAACCCCACAAACCAGAAGAGGAGCGAAATAGTCGCATACGTGGATACCGCGAATACGTCCCAAACCAGCGGGCTGCGGAATTGCGGCCAGGTCCCCATCGTGTCGGGATAAGGTACCAGCCAGTAAAACAGCCAGGGGCGGCCCATATGCAGGAGCGGGAACATCCCCGCGCAGGCCACCGCGAACAGGGTCATCGCCTCGGCAAAGCGGTTGATAGACTGCCGCCATGCCTGGCGCATCAACAGCAGGAAGGCTGAGATCAGCGTTCCTGCGTGCCCGATTCCGATCCACCAAACAAAATTGACAATGGCAAATCCCCAGCCAATGGGGATGTTGATTCCCCAGATGCCAACGCCGATGTAAAGCAGGTAAGCCACCGCCATGTTGAAGACCATGATGAGTGCAAAGGCGATGGCAAACCCCAACACCCAGCCCTTCCTCGTGCCTTCCACCAAGACAATGGAGCTGATCTTGTCGGTGACCGACGCGTAGGAATGACCGGGCCCAAGAAAGGGACTAGCCCGCTGCACGGCGGCTGTCTTGTCTGGTGCGTCGGGGCTCAACGATTACTCCTTGATCTCCGGGTTGGGATTTCGCAGCCTGGCCAAATAAGTGGTCCGTGGCCGCGTGTTCAAGTCCGTCAACAGCGTGTAGTTTCTGGATTGCGCTCTGAGTTTGGACACGCGGCTGTCCGGATCCTTGATGTTTCCGAAAACAATTGCCTGCGCCGGGCAGGATTGCTGGCAGGCCGTGAGAATCTCTCCATCGCGCACTTCGCGGTTCTGCTCTTCCGCCTCGATCTTTTTTGCGTTGATGCGCTGGATGCAGTAGGTGCACTTCTCCATCACGCCCCGGCTCCGGACCGTTACGTTGGGATTCCGCATGGGGACCATACTGGGCGTCGTCCAATCCTGAAAGAGTTTGAAGTTGAAGCGCCTTACCTTGTAGGGGCAGTTGTTGGAGCAATACCGCGTGCCCACGCAGCGGTTGTAGACCATTTCATTAAGGCCCTCGGGGCTGTGGACCGTGGCGCCCACCGGACAGACGGATTCGCAGGGAGCGTTCTCGCACTGCATGCACACCACGATTTCGTGGTAAGTTTCCGGATTCTCCAGATCTCCGCGGAAGTAAGTGTCCACGCGGATCCAGTGCATCTCGCGGCCCCGCGCCACCTGGTCCTTGCCGACTACCGGGATGTTGTTTTCAGATTGGCAGGCCACAACGCAGGCATTACAGCCTGTACAGCTATTCAGATCGATCGCCATGCCCCAGGAATATCCCTCGTCTTTGAAGCCGGGATACAGCGACGGGGCACGCGTGGTCCGTTCCTCCGGGTCCTTGGCAAAATCCGGGTTCTTCCGAAACTCCTCGAGGGTGGCAACCCTGACCAGGTCTCGCCGGGCTGCCGCAACGCTTTCCTCCTCTTCCTTCTTCTGGTTCTGCCCGGTGATGATGTGGTGATGCTGCGTGGTCACCAGGCTGTACGTGTCACCCGCCTTCGCGATTTGAAGCCCGGAGCCAAACCACAGCGCGCTCGAGGAGCGAATCGCGTAAGCGTTGAAACCAATATCGGAGCCGACCTTGCCGGCGCGCCTTCGCCCGTAGCCCAGGTGCACCGTGCAGGAATCATCCGCGTGACCCGGCATGATCCAGATCGGGGCGGTAACCTCGCGGCCCTGAAGCCGGAGTCTGACGACATCCCCGTTCTTCACCCCAAGACGCTCCGCGGTGGCCAGGCTGAGCATGGCCGCGTTATCCCAAGTGAGCTTGGTCAGCGGCTTGGGCACCTCCTGGAGCCAGCCGTTGTTTGCAAACTGCCCGTCCCAAATTGTGGGGTCCGGGCGGAAAACGATTTCAAGGCCGTTCCCCTGACTGTGCCCGGTTGGCAGGTTTTGGGACAGTCTTACCTGGAGATCGGGCACAAGCTTCACCGGCTTGGGAGGCAGAGCCGTCCCGGCAATCACTCCCTCGTTGAGCCAGGATTCCCAGGCCGCTTCAAAACTCGGTCCGGGCCTCTGGAGTTTCCAGTAGTCCTGGAGAACGGCGTGGGCTTGCCGGCCTGCTTGGCCCACGAGCACCGAAAGCAGTTCAGGGACGGTTTTGCCTTCGTAAAGCGGCGCGATGAGCGGCTGGATGATACTTACGGTCCCGTCGAAGGCCCGAACATCGCCCCACGACTCGAGATAATGCGCTGCGGGAATGTGCCAATGGCAGAGTTCCGCTGTCTCGTCTTCATACAGCCCAAGGTATATTCGCAGGCCAACTTTCAAGAGCTTCTCTCGAAATTGCAAATCCGCCGGGGCAGTGAATACCGGGTTGCCCCCAATAGTTACCAGCGCATCGACCACTCCCGCATCGATGTCTGAAACCAGCTCGTGTAGGGACTCGAGTTGATTGACGGGGGCAGCTTCGAGGGGCGCCGTGTAGTAAACGGTCTTGCCCACATTCCCGAGCGCTTCATTCATGGCGTGCGCCAGCGCGTGCACCACCGGCGGTTGCTGATCGCCTGCCAGCACCAAACATGCCCCGCGATGTTGCTGAAGATCACGGACAAGCGCGGCGACCCAATCGGCAGGAAGATTGGGAAACTCCGGCGGCGCCCCTGACAGCGCTTTAATTCCCAGCCCTTCCGCGACCTGGCGAGCGAAAGCTTCCACGTCTGAAGAGCGCAAGGGCCATCGATGGTCCGCCATGGCTCCGGTAACTGAAGGCGTGCTCTCCACTACGTACAGCCGGTTCATCGTCGAATGGTTGTCGGAAATCCTCCGCTTGTCGGCAAAGTCATGCGCGTAACGTAGGCTGCCGGGCCCCGAGCAGAGAAAGTCGGCATCGAGAGAGAGGATTACGTCTGCTTGGTCAAATCGATATACCGTGTTTACGTACTCGCCGAAAGCCAGGCGCGAGCCCTCCCGGGCAGCATCGCAACCGCAGGGCTCGAATTGATGCCATTTTGCGGATGGGAATTGAGTCAGCAGAGAATGAATCTGGTCCGAAAGCGCGGGCGAAGTAATAGTTTCCGTCAACAGCCGGAACCCGGCTCCCTTGTTGGTTGCGAGTTGCAGCCGGAGCCCATCCATTGCCGTGAGGAATGCGCTCCAACTTCCAATCCGGCCGTTGCGCACCGCCACTTGCGAGCGATCCGGATCGTAGAGGCCGAGCACAGAAGCTTGCGCGAAAATATCGGCGGCGCCAAGACTGGCGGGGTGGGCGGGATTACCTTCCACCTTCGTTGGGCGGCCCATGTGGCTTTCCACCAGGAGTCCCATGCCCAGGCCGCCGAAAGGCATGGCAGTAGCGTAGAAGAGCGGTTTTCCCGGAATGAACTCCTCTGGCGATTGCTGAGCGTAAGGGACGATCTTCTCGGTGGGAAGCTTCGTGCACGCGGTCAGGCCCGCCAGGGCGGCGGACGCAGCCATCAGCTTGAGAACATCGCGGCGTCCCATGCTGTTGACTTCTTTTGCGGCTCCGTACGGATATTCGTGATGAAGGAAGTCCTTGTACTCCTGAGTCTCCGCCAGCTCGTCCAGGCCGCGCCAAAACTGCTTCTTGGCGTCATTCGCGTAAGCCCGCTTGGTGTTCTCGGTATCAGCCATTGAGCCTTGGTCTCCCTTGTGCTCCGTCGAGCAGAGGCAAGAAAACTCCCCGCTTGGGTCTTCGCCCTCTCCCAAGGGGAGAGGGCTGTTTCTTGACTTGGGCCCTCCGTGTGTTCCAATACGAGAATGGAACGATTTTCACGCAGCCACTACTCACCTGTGGCATGTATAGCAATCCGTCAGTTGCCTTGCATCCTTAATCTCGTACTCCTTCACCAGTTGTCGTCCCAAGGCGAGCTGGTCTTTGGGTGGCTTGTAATCGGCTTTGAAAACATCTTCACGTCGCCTTACGTAACGCTCCGGATGTTTATGGCAATCAATACACCACCGCATGTAAAGCGTGTTGGCCCGCCAGGTGAGAGGCATTTCTCCAATCGGGCCATGGCATGTCGTGCATCCCACACCCTTGTTGACGTGAATGCTGTGGTCAAAATACGCAAAGTCGGGAAGCGCGTTGACTCGCGTCCACTCGAGCGACTTATCTGTCTGATAACTCATGCGCACGGGTTCCAGCATCGGACTGTTAGCCCACAGCTTCGAGTGACAACTCATACAGATATGAGTTGAGGGAATGCCGGCGAAGGAAGATTTTTCGACTGAGGTGTGACAGAAGCGGCAATCAATCCCGTCGTCGGTCACGTGATGCTTGTGGCTGAAAGGCACCGGCTGTTGCCGGGCAACGTTGACGTCGGTGAAATAAGGTGATTGGGTGATGGCCCACCCAAGGTAACCCAGAGCGGCCGCGACAAACACCGCCCCATAGATACTCAGGCGCGAAATTGTATTCGTGCTACGCTGAAAAATCTGGGCCATTATTGAGGGAGCCCCAACAGAATTTCCGAAAGTGACTTAAGCTCTCAGAATGCGCTACTTGTCGCGGTCGTCCCGCTCTCGTGCTATCTTCGCCGCCTGAAGAGCTTTCGAACATCGGATTTTCCCGAGCCGTGCCGGAAGTTGTGAATAAGACGACACGTTCCACCCAACCGTCATCTCTCTTTAATTGCTGTCCTGAAGTACCCTTAAGATACAAATTGTATTTCTTCAGGGCTCCTGCTGTCAAAAAAATCAGGTGTAGCGCCGACCCCGCCCTGCGGGGCCGGCACCTCTGCTGTCAAAGAAATCAGTTCCACGGCGTCGTGTAGCGCAGACCTTGCTTACGCGCTACCGGCCCACGGTCAACTCCAGAGCAGGAAGCCAGAGGGAAAGGTGATTGAGGCTGGGGTAATGGGTGCGGTCAACGTGCAGGGGGGTAACGGAAATCTCGTGGGCCAGGATGGCGGCGTAGTCGGAATCCGGCTCAGCCTGACCAAGCTCCACGGTTTCATCAAGCCAATAATAGGAGCGCCCGCGCGGGTCCTTCTTTTCCACCACCAGGTTCTGCGAAATCTTCTGGCTTTGGCGGGTCAGGCGCACGCCGCGCACCTCGCCCCGAGGCATGTTCACGTTGAGCATCACGCCCTCGGGCAAGCCTTCCGCCAAAATCTTAGCGGCCAGTTGGGCGGCGAATGCGGCGGCGCCGGAAAAATCCAGGGACTTGCGTGTGGCCAAAGATATTGCGAATGACGGCACACCGTGCAGCACCGCCTCCATGGCTGCCGCCACGGTGCCCGAGTAAACCACCTTTTCCCCCAAATTGCCGCCTGGGTTAATGCCGGAAACTACAAGATCAGGCTTCTGCGGAAGGAGGTGGTAGAGGCCGATAATGACCGTGTCAGCGGGCGTGCCTGAGACAGCGTAATGCCGCTCATCAAGCTGACGAACGCGCAACGGTGTGTGCGCGCTGATGGATTGGCCGGCGCCGCTCATCTCCTTGTCCGGCGCTACCACGGTGACTTCGCCCACCGACGCCAGGCTTTCTTCCAGTGATTTCAACCCCGGCGCCTGGATTCCGTCATCGTTGGTCAAAAGGATTTGCTTCATCGCCAATAATTTTCCCGGACAAAAAATATCGGGGCGGCGTCCCGATCACATCGGGATTCGACCTCGCTCCCCGAGTCCAAGCTGTAATTATAGCACAGATGAAACTCACCCTACTCACGACCCGCTGAGGGGTGTGCGACATAAAAGTTGGAGTTAAGCGGCTATAGCTGCCCTGCGGTCCTCCCAGTAATCCTCAAAGCGGCTATTGAGAAGTGAGCATCGGAGGGCCAGGATGGCGTTCGCTCCTCGG
>Ga0182027_10003586_pt1 | contig 24474 bp, 11 predicted proteins | sample 712E1DmetaG_FD_121300 | JGI IMG/M metagenome (GOLD analysis project Ga0182027, IMG submission 121300) | Permafrost microbial communities from Stordalen Mire, Sweden - 712E1D metaG (Illumina Assembly) | ecosystem: Environmental > Terrestrial > Soil > Wetlands > Permafrost | place: Sweden... | reverse complement strand
CTTGTCGATGATGAGTGTGTCTACCTTGCCGAATATCTCCAACGCCTCAGCATTGCGAATGAGGATGCCAGCACGAGCACCGCGGCCAGTGCCCACCATAATCGCCATGGGAGTGGCGAGCCCGAGAGCACATGGGCAAGCGACGATCAGAACAGCCACGGCATTCACCAGTGCATGAGCGAATCGCGGTTGAGGACCGGCGAAGAACCACACCGCAAAGGTAACAATGGCCGCAACGATTACGGCCGGGACAAAGTACGAGGAGACTTGATCCGCCAGCCGCTGGATCGGCGCTCGTGATCGCTGCGCTTCGCTGACCATCTTCACAATTTGCGACAGCAACGTGCCTGCGCCAACACGCTCCGCGCGCATGACGAATCCGCCTGTTCCGTTGACCGTCCCCGCTGTGACCTTTGCGTCCTTGTCTTTCTCGACGGGAATGGGTTCTCCACTGATCATCGACTCATCGATGGAACTGTGACCTTCAACAACAGTTCCATCGACGGGAACCTTTTCGCCGGGACGGACGCGGAGCCGGTCGCCAACCGCACCTGATCGAGTGGAACGTCGGCTTCGCCGCCCTTGTCGTCAAGCCGCTTGGCCGTCTTCGGAGTCAGGCCAAGCAGCGCGCGAATCGCACCGCTGGTTTGGCTTCGAGCGCGTAACTCCAACACCTGTCCGAGGAGGACCAGAACGACGATTACTGCCGCAGGCTCGAAATATACATCGATCTGTCCTCCGCTCCCACGAAACGACGCTGGAAAAATCTGAGGAAAGACAGTAGCGATGAAGCTATAAAGATAAGCCGAGCCGGTGCCAAGGGCAATCAGCGTAAACATATTGAGACTGCGATGCACGACCGATTGCCAACCCCTGTCGAAGAACGGCAATCCGCACCACAGGACCACAGGGGTTGCGAGAGCAAGCTCGATCCATGCCCAAGCACTCGCCGAGAACAGGTGTTGCATCGGCATGGAAGGCAGAAATGCGGAGACCATCAGCGCGAGCATGGGCACGGCGAGAGCGATGCTGATCCACAGCCGCCTCGTCATATCGGCCAGCTCTGGGTTGGTGTCTTCGGCGGTTACCTGCCGAGGTTCGAGTGCCATTCCGCAGATGGGGCAGGAGCCTGGTGCATCACGCACGATCTGCGGATGCATCGGACAGGTGTATTCACCATGTGATTCGGCCTTCGCCGGCGGGTGCGTGGGCGCTGCATCCGGTTTGGCCTGCGCGTACTTCTCAGATGCGGCGCGGAACTTCGCGGCGCACCCTTTGCTGCAGAAGTAGACTGTGGCGCCCTGATATTCCAAGCTCGATGCCGCTCTTGATGGATCGACCTTCATCCCGCATACGGGATCGTGCTCTTCAGCCTGCATAGTGAGATCCTGTCCTTGTTCGCGCATTTAAATCTGTATCTTTCTGCTCTTCCAGTTTCCATTACAAAATGGATGCCGGACCCAGAGAGAAAGTCGCTCTGGGCGCAATAGATTGGGTTGCGGTGCGGGTGCAGCCTGTGAAAAGGCGGCAACGGTGAGGGCGAATGCAAGAGAAAGAATGGTGATTGTGCGCTTCATGGAAGTCTCCTTATCGATTTCCTGAGTTTGAGGCAAAGCGAACCAACAGGCCGAATCAGGCCTGCGGCTGTTTCATTTGCGCAAACGCGAGGAGAACTTTAGATACGGAAGACTCGGAGGAGAATGTATTTGGCGGGTTCCGGTGCCTCCGGATTGCGGAATGGTCGAGCCACCAGTCCAGAGATCGAGACCATAGAGAACGATGCAATCGGAGTAGACGATGCAGTCACATTGATTCTGGATTTGGCCGCTGGCGCTATTGATGGAACTGGCCAGGAGGAAGCAAAGCAGCCGCCATCGTGATTGCATCCGGAGGAAGCGGCGGCGGAGAGCATTGCAGCGTTGCAGTCGGCACTCGTCTCATGCATTGCAGCGCCGGCCATATGGGTGCAGCAAGCTTCTGCGGCGCAATCGCTTGAGAACATACCTTGCTTGCATGAAGGGTCCGCGAACGCTGGCTGGGCGGTGAGGAGCACCGCAACAGCCAAAGCGACGATTTGGAAAACCCTTTTCATAATCTCGGCTGTGAGCATGGTGCGGTGTCGACCTGCGGTCTCTCACCCGTGTCACCAAGTTTGGCGAAAGAACGACGTATATGGTATATAGTTTGATTATGGGGCGTTTATCCAAAGTCGTGCTGCTTTCGCTGCTCCTGATTCTGTCAGGAGTACCGGGCATCGCATCCCTTCTTTGTGCTCAGCCCATGAAATCGCACGCTCACGCTTGCTGCATGGCACATGAGCAGACCGCTGGTTCGCATTGCGCGGCAAGCTCCGTGCAGGCTGAAAATCCATCCTGCTGCAAGGTAGTACCGATCAATTCAACGCCTGTCCAGAATCTCGTTTTATCTGGTGGTTCCAGCGACAGCGCTGTCGTATTTCAGGCACTGAGCGGAATGGCCGGAGATGTTTCCGCGCCGATTCTTCTCTCGGGCCGCGGCTCTCCGCAATCGGAGAAACTGCGACACTCGCCTGTTCACGCCCTCCTTTGCACCTTCCAGGTCTAAAGCACTCCCGCGTCTAAAACCGATCAGACCAAGCGGTCTGATGCGTTTATTTTTCTGACAAAGGGAGTATTCCATGAGATTTTCAAGGATCTTCGCGATCCTGCTGTTCTTGCCAGCACTCGTCGGGCCTGCGCAGGAGAGCTATGCGACCGCGCAGAAGGCGAATGCCAGTGTTTTTACAGATCGGCAACCCGCCGAACAGGTGTTGTTGCTCGACGACGTCATCCGGGAAGCGTTGGAGAAGAACCCGGAGGCCCAAAGCGCGCTGCACACCATCCATGCGCTGCAACGCCGTGTGCCGCAGGTAAAAGCCCTTCCCGATCCTATGGCCTCGGTGGGATGGGCGGGCAATCTCGCTCCTTTCAGTGTGATGCAAGGCGACAATTCCAGCTACCGCGGCCTGACTGTCTCCGAGCAATTCCCCTATCCGGGCAAATTGAAGCTGCGCGGCGAGATCGCGAGCAAAGAGGCAGAAGCGGCGCAGGCCGATTATGAGGCTATTCGGCGGCGAGTATCCGCCGAAGTCAAAGCTGCGTACTACGAGTACTTCTATTACGACCAGGCCATTCAGACTACCGAACGGAACAAGGAACTACTCGAAAAGCTTTCGAAGATCGCGGAAGCGCGCTACCGGGTTGGTAAGGCGATGCAGGCGGATGTGCTGCGGTCTCAGGTGGAGATATCCCTATTGATCGAGAAACTGACCATGCTGGAGCAGCAGCGGGCGACGGCACAGGCGCGGCTCAATGTCTCGATGCTTCGCTCACCGGAATCGACTTTGCCCCCGGCTGCTGGAGTTGAGCCGGCAACCATGCGGTACTCCCTCGAAGAGTTGTATGCTCTTGCGGCGGCCAATGACACGACTGTGATTCGGAACAAAACGATGGTGGAGGAAGGCCACCTTGGCGTCGCGTTAGCGCGGAGAGAGTATCGGCCCGACATTGGTGTGAGCTATATGTATCAGCAGCGCTCGGCGCTACCTGATATGAATGGTGTCACCTTCAGCGTGAGCATTCCCATTTTCTACAAGGATAAACAGCGCCAAGGCGTGGCCGAAGCAACCGAAACTCTGCTCAGCGCGGAGAAGATGCGCGACAGCCGGTTGAACGAGGTCAGGTTTGAATTGAAGCAGCAATACCTTGGCGCCAAGGCCTCGGAACGGCTGCTGACGCTCTATTCCAAGGGAGTAGTTCCACAGTCGTCGCTTGCACTCGAATCTTCAATGGCCTCGTATCAGGTTGGCAGCGTCGATTTTCTTTCACTACTTGCCAACTTTACTACCCTTCTGGATTACGAAACGGACTACTACCGGCAACTCGCGGACTATCAAACGGCATTGGCTCGCATCGAAGTCCTCACCGGCTCCGATGTGACGGGTCCGCCAATCCCCGATCCTTCCGTATCGGATTCTCAGTCTGCAAAGGAGGCAAAGTAATGCCTATTCAAGGCTCACTCAAAAGAATCATCATTGGCATCTTGCTCGCGTTGACGCTTGGGCTTGTTTACGCAGGCGCAACGCACCGCTGGTTCGGCCAGAGTGGTCGCGCCGTAGCCGCATCCCAAAGCGCAAGCAATGAACGCAAGCCTCTTTATTGGTACGACGCCATGAATCCGCAGCATCATTACAACCAGCCCGGCAAGGCGCCAGACGGCATGGACCTTGTACCTCAATATTCGGAACAATCCCCTTCGCCTGCCGAGCAGGGCACGAATCCTCCGGCACAGAACACGGCCAACACGTTAGGGATGTCTTCAAAGGACGGCACCGGTGAGAGGAAGGTCCTCTACTGGTTTGACCCGATGCATCCGGCCTACAAATCGGACAAGCCGGGAATTGCTCCCGATTGTGGAATGACGCTCGTGCCCAAGTATGCGGAAGACGAGAGTATGGCCAAGATGCCAATGGGCACTGTGACGATCACTCCAGAAAAACAGGTACTTGCCGGCGTGCGTACGGCAGTCGTCGAACGCAAATCGCTGGTCCGTGACATTCGCACCACGGCGCAGATTGTTGCAGACGAGACCAGAATTGCCCATGTTCATGTGAAGGTGGCTGGCTACGTCGATAAGGTCTATGTCGATTTTGTCGGTCAACTGATCAAGAAGGGGCAACCGCTCTTCACGCTCTATAGTCCCGACCTGGTTTCGACGCAAGAAGAATATCTCATCGCGAAACGCGGGAACATCGCGCTCGGCAACGCTCCATTTCAAGAGATAGCTGAGGGCTCGCAATCGCTTTTGCAATCCGCCAGGCAGCGACTCAAGCTGTGGGATATATCGGATGAGCAGATCAAGGAACTTGATACGACGGGAAAGGTCAGCAAAGACTTGACCTTCTACTCGCCGATCTCCGGCTTCGTGACCGACCGCAAAGCCTTTCCGCAGACTTCGGTTACGCCCGACACCGAACTTTACACCGTCTCCGATTTGTCCACGGTGTGGGCCGACGCGGATATCTATGAGTACGAGGTTCCCTTCGTTCATCTTGGTCAACGGGTCTCTCTTACCCTGAGTTATTACCCAGGCAAGATTTACACCGGAACCATTTCATACATCTATCCGACAGTCGATCCGCAGACGCGAACGGTCAAGGCGCGAATACAGATTCCGAATCCAGGCTTTCAATTGAAGCCGCAGATGTTTGCGGATGCCACATTACACGTGGATTACGGGACCAAAATCATCGTGCCTCAGGAAGCGGTTCTCAACTCGGGCATGGAACAACACGTCTTTGTGGTCCACACTGGCGGTGTGTTTGAGCCACGGAAGGTAACGATCGGCCCGGTGGTGTACGGGAACGCAGTCATTCTCTCGGGATTGAAGGTTGGCGAAACGATTGTCGTGGCCGGAAACTTCCTGATCGATTCTGAAAGCGGGCTGAAAAGCGCAATGAACGGAATGGCGCATTGAGGAGGATGACTATGAACTCTCGACGGATTGTCCTGACAGTAATTTTTCTCGTCGTAGCGGGAGCCGCTGCTTTCGGCTGGTTCCGGTTTGTTGCTCATCCGGCTCCAGTAGTGTGTGGATATTGCAACCGGCCGCTTCATGCTAACTCGATGGTCACGGCTGAGATAGCGGGCAAGAGAACGCAAGCGTGCTGTGCCCGCTGCGCGATCAGCGAGGCGAACCAGCAGCACAAGCCGATTCGGCTCATCGAAGTGCACGACTATCGCACCGGCAATGGGATTTCGCCCGCAAGCGCGTGGTTTGTTGAAGGGAGCCGAGTGACCGTTTGCGAACACGACATGGCGAACATGGGCGAACACAAAGACATGCCGGACATGGTCTTTGACCGCTGCTCGCCCGGCACGCTTGCCTTCGCCAGCAAGCCGGATGCCGATTCTTTCGTAGCCCAGAATGGCGGAGCGGTCCTCTCCTATGGCCAGTTGATGAGCGAGGCGCGATACCAATGATGAACAAGATAATCGATTTCAGCGACAAGAACAGATTTCTGATTTTCCTCTTCGTTGCAGTGGTTATCGTGCTTGGATGGAACGCGATGAGGAATACGAAGCTCGACGCGATTCCTGACCTTTCGGATACGCAGGTGATCGTCTATGCCAAGTGGGACCGCAGCCCCGACATCATGGAAGATCAGGTCTCGTACCCAATCACGTCGGCATTGCTCGGACTGCCGAAGGTCAAGGACATTCGCGCCTTCTCCGACTTCGGCTTTTCTTACATTTACATCATCTTCGATGAAGGCACGGATATTTACTGGGCACGTTCCCGAACGCTCGAATACCTGAACTCCGTCACTCCCCGGTTGCCCAAAGGCGTCAGCGTCGAGCTGGCGAAGGACGTGACCTCCGTAGGCTGGGTCTATGAGTACGCCCTCGTCGATACGACGGGTAAGTACAGTATCGACCAGCTACGGTCGTACCAGGATTGGTATCTGCGCTACGCGTTGCAGACCGTGCCGGGTGTTGCCGAAGTCGCTCCCATTGGCGGTTTCGTGCGGCAGTATCAAGTTAACGTCGACCCCAACAAGCTGCTTGCTTACAAGATCCCCATCAATGCCGTCAGCGATGCGATTCAGAAGTCCAATAACGACGTCGGCGGGCGATTAGTAGAATTTACCGGCCGCGAATACATGGTCCGCGGTCGCGGATATATCCGTTCGCTCGACGACATTGGCAAGACCGTCATTATGGTCAACGCGCAGACCGGAACTCCGGTGCTCGTCAGCGATGTGGCCACCGTTACGTTCGGTCCAGACATGCGCAGGGGCGTAGCGGAATTGGACGGCAAGGGTGAAGTTGTCGGTGGCGTTGTCATCATGCGCTATGGTGAAAACGCGCAGAAGGTCATCGAACGAACCAAGGAAAAGCTGAACGAACTGAAGTCAACGCTACCACCCGGCGTCAAACTGGTGACCACCTACGACCGCTCTGAGTTGATCGACCGGGCCGTCGACAACCTACGGCACACATTGATTGAAGAGCTGGTCATCGTCAGCCTCGTGATCATGATCTTCTTGTGGGACTTGCGCAGCGCGATTGTTCCGATCATTACCATTCCCGTCACCGTTATTCTGGCCTTCATTCCGATGCAGTGGATGGGGATGACAGCGAACATCATGTCTCTCGGCGGTCTGGCCGTCGCCATCGGCGCTCTGGTAGACGCATCTGTCGTCATGGTCGAGCAAACGCACAAGAAGCTCGAACATTGGGAAGCGGAAGGCCGTCCCGGCCCGTCGCACGCCGTAGTGATTGCCGCCGTGAAAGAGGTAGGTGGTCCCAGCTTCTTTGCCCTGCTGGTTATCGCTGTAGGCTTCCTCCCGGTCTTCACTCTGGAAGGTCAGGAAGGCCGTCTCTTTAAACCGCTTGCCTTCACCAAAAACTTCTCCATGGCGATTGCGGCATTGCTGGCAATAACGCTAGCCCCGGCGGCGATGCGCTTCCTCTTCTCTCGCATGGATGGCTTCGTCTTCCGCCCCAGATGGCTCGCGAAGGTCGTCAACGCTATCTTCGTCGGAAAGATACACAGCGAGGAGAATCATCCGATCAGTAAACCGATGATGAAGGTCTATCACCCGATAGTCGAGTTTGTCCTCGATCACAAGTGGTTGACGATCTGCGGTGCTTTGTTGGTCATGGGGCTGAGCATCCCCGTGTATTTCAAACTCGGGTCAGAGTTCATGCCGCCGCTGGATGAAGGCACACTCCTTTACATGCCCTCAACGCTGCCTGGCATCTCCGTTACCGAGGCCGAGCGCGTACTGGAGACCCAAGACAAGATCATTCGCGGCTTCCCGGAAGTGGAGAGCGTCTTCGGCAAGGCCGGCCGTGCGGAGAGCTCGACCGATCCGGCGCCCTACTCGATGATGGAAACCACGATCGTCCTCAAGCCGCAAGATCAGTGGCCAAAGATTGATCGCTGGTACTCGAAGTCGGCACCGTCTCGGCTTCAGGCCATCCTGCGAAGGTTCTGGCCGGATCACCTATCGACGCAGGAATTGATCTACGGTCCCGGCGGCCTGAATGAGGCGCTGCAAATTCCGGGCATCTCGAATGCATGGACCATGCCAATCAAGAACCGCACCGACATGCTGACCACGGGCATTCGCACCCCTCTTGGCGTCAAGGTGCTCGGCTCCGATCTTGGGCAAATCCAGCAGGTTGGCATACAGATAGAAAATGCGCTCAAGGATGTTCCTGGAACCAGCAGCGTCTTTGCGGAACGCACCAGCGGTGGGTATTTTCTTGACTTCGATTTGAAGCGCGACGAGCTTGCCCGCTACGGCTTGACCATTGATGATGCAGAGAGCGTTCTCATGTCTGCGGTCGGCGGAGATCAGGTTTCGACGACCGTTGAAGGGCGCGAGCGGTATTCGGTCAACGTGCGATACCTGCGCGATTACCGTAGCGATGTCGATGCCCTCGAACGCGTGCTGGTTGCTACGCCCTCCGGTGCGCAGATTCCGCTTGGCCAGATTGCCGATATTCGCATGAGAACCGGGCCGGGAATGATTCGTGATGAAAACGGCAGGCTGAGCGGCTATGTCTACGTCGATGTCTCGGGGCGAGACATCGGCAGCTACGTGCGCGATGCGAAGAAAGCAGTTGCGGATAAGGTCAAAGTCCCTTCCGGTTACGAACTTGTATGGAGCGGTCAATACGAGTTCATGGAGCGTGTCGCACAGCGGCTAAAGCTGGTTGTTCTGATCACCCTCTTCATCGTCTTCCTTTTGCTCTACTTCAATACCGGCTCGGCGATCAAAACCATGATTATTCTGCTGGCCGTGCCTTTCTCTGCCATCGGCGCAATTTGGTTTTTGTATCTGCTCCACTACAACATGAGCATTGCTGTGTGGGTCGGTCTTATCGCGTTGCTCGGAGTTGATGCAGAAACCGCTGTGTTCATGCTTCTCTACTTGGACCTTGCCTACCACGACGCTTTGAACAACGGTGGTATCCATTCTTGGGACGATCTCCGCGAAGCCATCGTTCACGGAGCGGTAAAACGCTTGCGGCCCAAAGTCATGACCGTTTCGTGCATGCTCTTCGGACTTCTTCCCATCATGTGGTCGACGGGCTCTGGAGCTGATGTCATGAAACGCATCGCGGCACCGATGCTCGGTGGCATTATCACGTCGTTCCTCATGGAACTGGTCGTCTACCCGCCGATCTTCGCGATCTGGAAGTGGAACTGGGAAGTCAAACCGGCGCTCAAGCGTGAAGCCGCTCAGCCTCAGGAGGCGCTCCATGTCTAACCCGATGAACTTGAGAGTGAGTTCGTTCTGGCGGATTGGTTTGGTGGGAATCGTCCTCTGGGGCACAACTTCTAGTCTCTTGAGCCAGGAAGCCTCATTCTCGCTGCGGGGCCAATCAATCGCAGATCAACGCTTCGCCAGACTCGACGATTCGTTGAGCAGAGCTGCGGATACGCTTCTCGCCTCCGCAACTCAGGTCACTTTCCCTGCGACCGGCAAGACAGATGGTGACAAAGCTACAAGTGCCATCCATGACCTAAGCGAAAGGAAGCTATCACGGCCTGAGGGCGAGAGTGGTTTGAATTTCGCTGAATTGCGGCTGAACTTGTTGCGTCCAGCCGTTGAACCGATTCTGAGGAGTCACGGTGTTCCCATTGATCTCGCCGCGGTAATCCTTGTTGAAAGCGGTGGGCGCGCCACAGCGCTTTCCCCCAAAGGAGCGCGCGGTCTTTGGCAACTGATGCCGGATACCGCCCGTCGCTATGGGCTGCGTGTGGACGAGATTCGGGATGATCGGCTTGATCTTTTCAGGGCAACCGATGCTGCGGCTCGATACCTTCACGACCTATACGCTCAGTTCGGCGATTGGAAACTTGCGCTGGCCGCCTACAACACGGGCGAAGCCAATGTAGGCGCCGCAATCCTGAAGGCCCACACACAGGATTTCGATCAATTGACAAGCCTTCGGATGCTGCCGCTTGAAACCAGAAACTATGTCCCTCGTGTCTTGGCCACAGCCCAGCTCATTGGGCAGTCTTCAACTCTTGGAGAAGACCGCCGTCCAGTCAGTGGGACAACCATCTTTGCTGTTAGCAACCCTTGAGGATCACTCAAACGAGCAATCACCCGATCACGCGTAAGCATCCAAGATCGCGCCACAATGGAGATTGGCATGTGCTCTGGCCAGTGTGGGCTATTTGCACAATACTTCTGGTCTTCGCAGTTTTTATCTTCGTTCGGAAGTATCGGGATGATCTACCGCAGAAAAGTGACATCCCGGTGGTCGCATTGGGCGTGGGTTAGAATCTGCACCTTGACCCGCGGACCTTGACTTCGCCGCAATTGCACCTGTTCGAGGCAAGTTTTCAGGACAGAAAGTGAAATTCATGATCCAGCAGACCCCAGACCAAATCGTTCACGTCGCGGTTGCAAGCTGCCGGGTTTGCTACAGAAACCGGAATTTTCACTATGCACGAAACGGTGGGATGGTTTGCGGTAAACGCGAGGAAGCAATGAACTTTGAGCCGAAGGCACAGAATGCAGGCCTGAATCATTGCGCGCTTGTCGAAGTCCCTCACGTTGGAACAGATCGAGACTTAACAGTATTGTCCCATGATGTTATCGAAGAAGCGGCAAAGCTTCCTCAATGACGCCCCTGTTTGTTGGGCATCATCACGGGAGTGTCCGTAGTTCGACTTTCACAACGTTGTTCAAACTTCATCCAACGGAGAAAGCAATGAAAATAACCGCAATCCTCGCCCTCGCTCTAATGTCGGCCATGATGATCCCTGCAATCCAATAGCTTCATGCCGCCTCCCAAACTATTGATGGAGTCATCACCGACTCCATGTGTGGCAAGAAGCATATGATGCCGGGAAAGACTGATACCAGCATTTAAATGAGGTATCTCACAGTCTGTGGCTGGACAACAATACACTAACTGTGAGAATGAGTCTCACAAGTGCAAATCTATCTCGTATTCGGGCAATGCCTCAATGGACTGCAAAGATCCTGTCCACCCATCCTTTCCTGCACTTGGCGCTCTACCTGGTTCGAAGAAGATGGGCGCCTTGTTGCTCAAAGGCAGCACCTGCAACCTGAACGTCTGCGCCAAAGGGCCGGCAAGAAACCGCTTTAACCCGACTCGCCACTCGGCTCCGTTGAAGAAGTTGTCCGTGAGCAGACGATTACCTGCCAACAGGCGCGCCTCGTCGCCCTGATAGGGTATGGCCAGAAAGACGTCGCTCAATCCATCCAGAGCACCTTGAGGCACGGTTACATTCCACTCCGCAGCCTGGGCAAAGCTGGACTCATCGGGAGCCATGACTACCGGGGACTGTCTCCATAGCAGCTTGGGACCGAATGCAGGGACCGGAGCTTGGTCAAAGGGCTTCGTCTGCGTAGATAGAATCGCGATTTTGCGTTCGGGCAACTGCCACCAGAAGCGCTGAAAGAGACCCTCCTGCTTTTTCGCCGAGGGCACTGAGGTCACTTGGCTTCCGGTTAGAGTCGCGGCCGGAAACAGTGCCGCTGCGAAGGACGATTTGCCGATTTGCCGCAGGATGAGCCGCTCTCCATCGCTATAGACCTGAGCCTCTGTCAGCACCAGTTGGTCTCGGCCATGGAAATTCACGCGCCACAGATTCTTTTCGTCCGCAGGACTGAGCAGCACTAGATGCACGAACCCGCCGCGACCTTGAACCGTAATGGCCGTACTCAATCCGGGTTGAACGTTCTCAAAACGCAGCAAGCCACGCTCTTTCACTAGGAAGCCGCTATCGGCGTGGATAGCTTGTTGATTCTTCACCGGGAAAGCAAACTCAGCGGGAATCCCATTAATTTTTGTGAAGAACAGATAGGTTTCGTTTCTTTGCCTAAGCTTCAGTATCGGCTGCGCCGTTGCATAACGCAGCACAACTCCGTCAAGGTCAAGATTTACTGGCCAATAGAAGTAGCTGCCGGCAGGAACTGTGATGGGCGTAGCAGGCACCAGCAGAGTCCTGCCCGGGACTTTGACTTCGAATTGAGTATTCGCCCAGTACGGCATCTGCCGTTCGCGGACATAATTGTTCACGAACAGGAAACCGCTCTGGCCATTGATGCGCGCCGAAGCCCGCAAAACGGATGTATCCGCCGGCCCGGCGGGGCGCGGCGTTGCTTCAATGACGCGTGCCGGCGCCAACTCCGCACCGAAGTCGTGAAGGAAGTAGTGGTACAGTTTCAACTCCCGCAGCGAAGCATTCATTTGGCCAAACTCACCTAGGGGGGCCTGAAAGTCGTAACTCTTTACGGGAACGTCGGTTGGATAACCAGTGCGTTGCGACTCCTGGAGCGTGGCTAGGCGTCCGTCTGGATTCTCGCCGCCCTGATACATGTAATACCCGAGGAGATTAGCTCCCGAACCAATCATCACAGGGATCATCGCCGGCACGTCGCTCGCGGCCAGCAAAGGTCTGCGGTGATAGGTGTCCTCGATGCCGCCTCCCACTTCGGCGGTCAGAAAGGGAACTTCGGCGCGCAGTTCGGCATCGTGCCGGCTTCCGGTCGTGACGTTACCGCCGATCGCTCCCATGTTAGCGGCCACGCGGCTGGCAAAGCGGAAGGAATAGATTTCGGCGGGAGGAAGAACTTCCGTACTTGCATCCCAGGGAGCGTCGGGATAGCCGCCATAGACTGGCAGAAACAAGTCTTCGGGAACCACCGCATTGTCCCAGCCGGTGACGGTATAAAAGGGCAGATCAAGGCCGCTGTCGATGGCCAGGCGCTTGAGTGCGGCCAGATGTTCGCGTCCTTGCCCAGGTCCATTCGCCGCATACTCGTTCTCGATCTGAATCCCGATGACCGGTCCGCCATCCTTCCACAGCAACCCCTGAAGCTGCTGCCCGATTTGACCGTAAAACTGCTTAACCTCGGCTAGATACACGGGATCGTTCGCACGCACCGCGCTCTTCTTCAGCACCCAATCGGGAAAGCCGCCGTTGCGCGCCTCTCCATGCGCCCACGGGCCAATGCGCGGATAAAGCAGCATTCCATGCATGGCACAGAGTTCGGCGAATTTTCTCAGATTACGCTGGCCACTCCAATCGTACTGCCCTTCAATCTCCTCATGATGTATCCAGATCACGTAGGTCGAGATGACCTCAACGCCGCTGGCCTTCATTTTGAGAATTTCTTCTTCCCAGTAAGCCTCAGGATAGCGGGTATAGTGAAACTCGCCCATGACTGGGGTCCAGGGTTTACCGTTGCGCATCAGGTACTGATTGTTGACGGTGAGCGTACTGCCATCGGGTGCACGATTACTTCCCAACTGCGTTGGAACATGCCTGGGAGCGGCGTTGGGAGCTGTTGCATCGAACGTCAGAAGATGGGCCGCCGGCTGCGCGCACAGACCACCGGAAAGGGCGGCAAAGAGCAAACATAAAGCAAGAGGACGCATAACTCAAATACCTTTCATGACTTGCATAACTCGCCGGAAAAAAGAGCTTGGGACACTCCCCACCCGTGCTATCCAGAGGACAGCAATCGCAGGTCCTAGCCTGACGGAATAATTACAACTTCATGGCTGTTGCTTCTTCTCCAGCGCATGAATCACCGGCAGAACATTGCCGTCATTGTCAAAGAAACCTCGTCCGCGCAACTCAGCCTCGGCAGCGGGCTCCCACCAAAAAACTCCCAGGCCGAGCCCATGCGGAATCGCGCGTACGGCAGCATCAACGGCGCGCAGAAAATCCGCCTGTCCTGGCGGACTTTCCGGAAATTCTGCCTTTTTGCCGATGAAGTCCCCGGGGGTCCAGTTGTATGCCGTCTCAACCACGATGATGGGATGCCGATAGCGCAGCGCGAGATCGTGCAGATTGCCGCGCAGCTTCGCAATGCCGCCGTGCCAGCGGGGATAGTAGGAAAGGCCCATCACGTCGAAGGGCACATGATGGGCGATAAGATTGTCAAAGAACCAGACGGCTGCATCATAGTCGCCGCTGCGTTCGATATGGATCATGATGCGAGGCTTGGGCTGCGCGCCGCGGCCGGTATCCACGCCGCGAATGCCCGCCTTGAGCAGATCGGCAAAGTTGTCCCAGTTGTCAGGGAGTTTGCCGTCGGGCCAAAGCATTCCGTTCGTGATCTCGTTGCCTACCTGCACCATATCCGGCATCACGCCTTCGCGGGCAAAGGTTGAGATCGTGTCGCGCGTGTAAGTGAAGACCTGCTCCACAAGCTGCTTGTGCTTGACTTTCTTCCATGCCTCTGGCATGGGTTGCTTTCCCGGATCGGCCCAACTGTCGGAGTAGTGCAGATCAAGAAGAAGATGAAAGCCCAGCGATTTGGCTCGTTTGGCCAGTGTCAGCGTGTAGTCCAGGTCGTTGGGTAGCTTGTCTGCGGCGGCCGCGGGATCGTGGAAGAGGCGCAGACGCACCCAGTTATACTGATGCTCGCGAAGCATGACCAGCACATCCTTTGGCTGGCCATCCTCCTTGAAAACCATTCCGTCGCGCTCGCACTTAGTCAGAAACGAAACGTCGGCGCCGATGGCATAACTCTGCGCCAGCGCCGGAGTTGCAATGCCCAGAATCGAACTCATCACAACGGCGAACTTGAGGCAGAGGCGCATGGCGATTTTCCGTTTGTTGTTTGAAGGGCAACGGAAAGAGCAGTAACTCTTTCCGTTGCCCGGTAGGCTTCCGGCTCTGCGCCGGAAGATTGGCTGGTTAGAAGTAGAACTTGGCTGCCAACGATATCTCGCGATGACCGGTCTTGTTGTCGGTGGTTCCGGCCTCTGTCGAGGAGGTTGCACCGCCGGCTGCGCTGAAGCCCATATCCATTCTTCCATCATCGTCGTATTGAAGGAACTCGTTCCAGGGATGGTTGAAGAGGTTGAAGGCTTCGCCGCGCACTTCCAGCTTGCGACTCCCGCTCATGGCAAAGTTTTTGAAGAGACCGATCGAGTCGTTGATATACGCCGGCCCGTGAATATAGGGCAGGCGATAGGTGCCGTTTTCCAGATAAGATGGAGCGACGAAGCAGGCCGGGTTGAAGTACTGATTCTTCGCCAGGCCCTTGCGCGGATCGCAGATCAGCTTGGGCACAGCGATTTCGTCTGGAGAACCAACTGTGAAGGCGCCGCCGTTGCTGGCCAGGTTGACATTGGTATTGGTTTGCCCGCCAATGGTCGGAGTAGAGACGGTTCCCCATATACTGATCGAGTTTCTGCTGGCCGCATATTCGTTGCCGTTGTAGGTGGAGTTCTGGATCGGACCGCCGGTCATGGCCTGGAAGAGTCCGGAGATCTTCCATCCGTCGGTCAGTTCGTCAACAATTTTGTGGTGTCCGAGGTATTTGGTGCCAAAGTCGGGCAGATTCAGATAGTACGAGAAGCTGAGAATCTGCGAACGGTCGAAGGGCGTCGGCCCATACCAGCGCTTCATATCGAAGGCGTCTTCGGCGTTATAGGCAAGACTCTTGCCGAAGGTGTAACTGCCCCAGTAATTCAGCCAGCCCTTCTGGCGAGTTACGGTCAACTGCAGCGCGTTGTAATTCGAGTTCAGGTTATGAAAGTGCGTCGAGATGTCGCCAAAGTTCTGGTAGGGGCGAGCCTGCTCGTCATAATAGGTTCCATACCAGGGGCCGGTCTCGCTGCCTTCGGGAACGGCATTGCGAATGCCGTAGCCGACCAGATTGTGGCTGGAGTTTCCCACATAGTTGGCTTCAACTTTGTTGCCTCCCCAGAAGAGGTAAGAAAGAGCCAGATTCCAGGAGTAGGTGACCGGAGCGAGATGGTCGCTGGGATTGGCCGAACCCCACACCGTAGGCGGGATGGAGGAGATGCTAAGGGCAGAGATTCCCGAGAGTGTGAAGGGACAAGACACATTTGGGTTGTATCCGGATAGTGTGCAGTTGGAGCCGCTGGCCCACTCGCTGGTGACCTGGAAGTTGGGCGGAGCCATGATCGCCGAGTAAGCGTTGATGCCGGGGTCGGAGTAGAAGTTGGTGCCGAAGCCGCCGCGCACGATGGTTCTGCCGCTGCCCGTGAGATCGTATGCGAAGCCCACCGACGGCGCATATTGGAAGCTCAGTGGCTTGGAGCCGGAGTAAGGCACCGAAGAATTTGTGGCATGGGATTGCATGCCCGAGAAGCTGGTGAAATTCTGGTTTGCGGCGTCCGTATCAGCGGCGGGATTGAAGATGGCGATGCGGCCGTTCCTGTCATACCACCAGCCGATGTGATCCACGCGTACTCCGTAGTTGACGGTCAGCTTCGAATTCACCTTCCAGGTGTCCTGGGCGAAGAAATCGAAGCGATTAAGGGCCATGTTGGCCAGCAGGTTTCCGCTGGTCTGGCTGAAGTTGGAGGTATAGCCCAGCAGCAGATCGGCAAAGTCGTTGCCGGTTTGGCTGTCATAGTTTTCGGTATCGACGGAGCCGTTGTCGTTACCGTTGGTGAGGATGTTGTAGCGACCCACTTGGGCGTAGAATCCGGCGCGGAAGAGGTGAGTACCCTTCATATACGTCAGGCCGTCGTTGAAGGTGTAGTCGTTTTGCGCGCCGAGGTACGGGGGATTTTCGCCGCCCTGGATGTAAAGGCCGCCCACTTGCTTTTCAAAGCTCACATTGGGAATCAGCCGCGTCGCGGGGTTAGTCGCGTATAGGTTGGCGTAAGGGTAATTGAGCGGGGTAGCGGAGACGGCAGCCAGGTCGCCGATTGCCGTCTTGAGGGTAAAGCGCGTGTAGCCGAGCGAAGCCTCATTGGTCAGGCGCGAACTCAATACGCTGGTCAGATTGAGATTAATCGAATTGGAGGCGTTCTTCTGCGTCTGGGCGGCGGGATAGGGAACATTGTTCCACATATTCCAGGGACCGTAAGGAGCTGGAACACTCTCATTTTCGTGGTTATAGCGTAGCGAAAAGTGATTGTAGTCGTTGATGGCCCAGTCGATCTTGGCAATCTCCTGATTGCGCGGATCAGAGGTGGTGAAATCCGTGATCAGATTGTACCCGCCGTGCAAGCTGGGATCTACGTTGGCAGCGGGGATGGCATTGAGCAGAATCTGTCCGGCGGGATCGATCGCACTGCTACTGATCTGGCCCCAACTGCTTAAATATCCCGAGCAGGAGTTATAGTAGCTGCCGCTGCAAGGTTGGTTGCCCACCGGCCAGCCTATATAACCATTGCCGGCGTTGGAGAGCGCACTGAGATACGCCGTATCGGTGAAGTCGCCCTTGGCCATGCCCAGGCCGGTGTAACCCGGTGAGCCGGCTTCTGCGGGCACCTGCGATTTGCGCGGACTCAGATCCACTTGCTGCTCAGAGTATTCGCTGGCGACAAAGAAAAACAGCTTGTCTTTAAACCACGATTTCTCCGCCGGAATCGGTCCGCCCAATTGCAATTGCGGATAGAAGAGCGAAGTCTGCGGAGCCGGCAAGCCGTTGGCCTTCTGCTGCCAGTCAACGGCGTTGAGGGCGTGATTGCGCGCGGTCAGCTCGGCCAGGCCGTGATAGGTTTTACCGCCGGATTTGGTTTCCGTGGAAACGACTATGGGGCCATTCGGCTCGGCAGCGGAGTAGGCGGCCGACTGCACCTTCAACTCGGAGATCATATCCACGTTGGGCGTGATAGCGGCCGATCCAGCGGTATTGAGGTCAGAGATGATAGCGCCGTCGCTGACCAGCGCCACTTGATCGAAGCGATTGCCATTGACGGTGAAGGTGCTGGAGTTCTGCGTAAATCCTGCCGAGGAGCCGTTATAGGTTCCGCTGAAGTTGCCCGTGTTGCCCGATCCGGGAACCAGGCCCAGCAGTTCGATGGCGCTGCGGCCCTCGATGTCCATATTGTGCAGTTGGGTATCCGACATGGTGTAGCTGACCTCGCCAGAGGTGGTTGGCGTCATTTCGGCGGACTCGGCAGTGACTACCACCGAAGCGCTGGCTCCGGCTACGGCCAGTGCAATCCCCTTCAGCTCGACCTGGTCGTTGATATGGACGGCCACGCCCTTGCGGAGCAGACTGTTGAATCCCGGCGCGGAGACTTCCACGTCATAGTTGGCCACCGGAATCCCTACCAGCGAGAAAAACCCCCGCTCGTCGCTGGTGGCCGTGCGGGTTACGCCCGACGCTTCTTCTGTAACGACTATCTTTGCCTTTGGAATTACCGCGCCGGTCTTGTCGACTACGGTACCGGTCAGCGTAGCATTGTTGCTCTGTGCCTTGGCTGCCGTTATTCCAGCAAACAGCAGTACTGTGAGCGCAATGGCAATTTCAATCGTGCGGATCGCCTGTTTCATGTGAGTTCCTTTCATCTGGCACTCCAAATCTCATTTGTCCCGGATCTGGCCCATGGTCAGTCCGCACGCGGGCGCAATTTGCGTCGCCCGGGCGAATGTAGTCCAAAAGCCTCCTGAACCACCCCAAGGAATCCTATTCCGCACAATACTGAACGCGAATCCGACGAAAGTCGGATTTCTGAAAACATTTTTAAAGAATGATAGGCATACGGTACCGAAGTGTCGTTTTGACATTGCGCTGGCGTGGCAGACAGCCGCGAGCGCTCCATCATCGAATCGAGTATGTTTCTTCAATCCTGCCTGGGATGCAGTTTGCCTCAAAGATGAATCAGTCCCCGCTGCAAGGCGGTCACCACAGCCTGGGTGCGGTCGGTCGCGTTGAGCCGCGACAGAATCACGCTCACATGGCATTTCACCGTGGCTTCTGTAATGCCCAATGTTGTGGCTATCTCCTTGTTCGAATTACCTTTAGCTACCAATCCGAGTACTTGGCGCTCACGCGTACTCAGGTTCGAATCGGGAGTCCTCGAGGCCAGCGCCTGCGACATCGGCGGTGGCAGATAGCGTCCGCCAGCATGAACCCGCCGCACCGCGTTCACCAGCATCTCCTGCGGAAGTCCCTTCAACAGATACCCGCTCGCTCCGGCCTCCATCGCCTGATGAATATCCTCGTCGCCCTCGTAGGTCGTGAGCACAATGAAGCGCGCTTGCGGTGACTTTTGGCGAATTCGGCGGATGGTCTCAGCGCCGCCTATTCCCGGCAGCCGCAGGTCCATCAGGGTAATATCCGGCTGGCAAGCCGCATGTTGCTTGATGGCCTCTTCCCCGCTGCCTGCTTGACCAACGCACTCCATCTCTTTGGACGAGGAGATCAGTGCGGCAATTCCCATCCGCATGATCGGGTGATCGTCCACAATGAGTATCTTGATCGGCGCCATCAGGCCCAAATTATAGATGGTAACAAGCAGCCTTGTCGGTTCGCCTGGCGCACATACTCCCGCCGGCTCCTGGATCATAGGGCAAGGTTGGCCCGCGGTATCGTGACCCGCAGCCGCGTCCCCTGGTGCGGCATGCTCTCAATCTCAACTTCTCCGCCCAATCGGTGTATGCGTTCGCGGACGCCTTGCAGGCCGTAGTGGCCCTCTGAGGGTGTCCGCGCCAGATCGAAACCTTGGCCGTCGTCGGAGAGAAGCATTTCCAACGCGCTCGACGAAAAGCGCAGCTCGGCGCGAATCTCCTCCGGATGCCCGTGCAGAACCGCATTGAAGAAGCCCTCGCGCGCCACCATCAGGATTTCGTGGATGTCCTGCTGCCGGATGGGAAAGGGCTTTCCCTCGTTGCGGAGGTCGACGCGCACGCCGTACTCCCGGCTCAACCGTTCTGCCATTTGTTGCAGGCAGGTGGCCAGGTCGCTTGATGCCTGCTCTCCTCCGCGCAGATTCCAAACTGCCTGCCGCGCCTCATCCATGGTGGAGCGAATCTGTGTGCTGGCGAATTCGATCAGGTGCTGGCGCGTTTCGCTATCCTCGGCCTCGCAACTTGAAGCGGCCTCCAACATCGCCGACACGCCGGCGCAGCCCTGAATCAGCGTGTCGTGCATCTCCCGCGCCAACCGGGTACGCTCGGCCAGCACCGCCTTGAAGCGTCCATGCAACTGCTTCATTCTTAGCTGATAGCCCAACACAGACGCCAGCCCCAAGGCCAGGATGCAGAGCGCAATGAACCATGGCGTCCGGTAAAAGAAAGGCTTCTTGATCAATGCGATCGAAGCGTGGGCTGCATGGCCCGGATGATCCGTCTCCCAGGCCTCCACGTGAAATGTGTAATGGCCGGCAGGAAGATTGGTGTAAGTCGCGAGCCTCTGTTGCGCGCTTGTGTAGGTCCAGTTGCGGTCATATCCGTCGAGCTTGTAGCGAAAGCGAAGGCCCTCCTGAGAGCGCAGCAGCACCGGCTCGTAGGCAATCTCCAGGCGGCCGCTTCCTGCATCCAGGCTGAGATTGCCGGTGGGCGGCGCCGGACGGCCATCCACAGTGACGCCGTCTATATTCAGGCTGGAGAACAGCGGGTGCTCCAGTTCATCCGGGCGGATACTCCACAGCCCCTGGCTGGTGGGAAACCAGGCTTCCCCGGTCCGGGTTAGAGCGCCGGCCGGCTGCGTTCCCCCATAAAACTGTGTGGGCTTGCCACCCTCATTGGCGCGAAAGATGCGCAACGAAAGTAGCTGTTGCGCGTTGCTGGCCTGAGCATCCAATTCAGCGCGGTTCAGCAGCATCACTCCAGATGGGCTACTGAACCAGAAATGGCCCTGCTTATCTTCAAGGATGGAATAGATACTGTCGCTGGCCAGTCCGCTGGCCGTGGTGTAGTGGGATAGCTGGCCATTGCGATAGCGATAGAGTCCATGAGCGCGCGTGCCGATCCAGATTCCACCATCCGTGTCCTGATGGAGCGCCCACACTTTCTCGTCGCCCAACGCTGCGGCCATTGCGTCGTGAATAAATTCTCCATCTTTGTACCGGCTCAGCCCATGCTCGGTGCCGATCCAGATGATTCCATCCCGATCCTCCAACAAAGACCGGATGCTGTTGTAGGCCAGCCCGTTCTGAGCGGTGAAGTTGTGAATGCCGCCCGGTTCAAGGTGACTGACGCCGTTATCGGTTCCTATCCACAGGGTGCCATCTTTGGATTCGAGGAAGACGCGCACAAAGTTGTTCACCAATCCCTCGCGGGTGGTCAAGTGCCTGCTTCCCTGGGCGGAAAGATGATAAACGCCCACGCCGTCGGTCCCGATCCAAAGCGATCCGTCATGACCGCGCAGCACATTGCGAACCCGGGCGTCGCCCAACCCCGGAAATCTGAAGGGAGCAGCATGGCCTCCCCGCACATGCACAAGCTGGTTGGAAGCGGCCCACAACGAACCGTCGGTATCCAGCGCAACAGTGCCGAAGTCCGAGTCGGCGGCCTCTGACAGGCCCAGAACGCGCACTGGCGTACGGCTCAGGCGCATCATGCCGGCCTGGGTTCCCAGCCACAGATTGCGGTCGGAATCGGCAAAGATGGAGAGCACGGTATTGCTAATCAGCGGTGAGGGAGCCTTCAGGCGGGTAACACGATTGCCGCGTATCCTGAAGATTCCCGCGCCAATTGAGCCGGCCCACAACTCACCGTTAGGCGCCTCGCGCAGCGATCGGATGGTGCCGGAAACCTCAGGCACCGATGCGAAGCGGTCCTGGCCGGGCAGCAGCCGGTCGAGACCGCCGACCGTTCCCACCCAGATCACTCCGTCGGAGGTCTGTAGAAACGATTTCACCTTATTCTTGCCTTCATTGCCTGGCAGCGAGTATTCGTGAGACTGGCCATTGTGCCAGGAGTAGAGGCGCGAACCGCCCACCCAGATGCGGCCGGAGCGGTCTTCCATCACCGCATGTACGTTGAAGACGGGCAAGCCCAAAGGCTTGTCGGCACGCTCCAGGCGGCCATCCCTGGCCCTGAAAAGACCGTCGTCGGTGGCTACCCACAGCAGGCCGTTGTGGTCCTCGGCGATCGCTCGCACAAAGTCGGCGGTCTGTCCTTGGGCTGCGGGATAAGCATGAAATGCGCCGTTTCTCCACTCGATCAAACCGCTCCCGTCGGTGCCGATCCACAGGCGGCCATCGCGAGTAGCTAACAGGCAAAAGACACTGTTCTCGCCGAAGGCAGGCGTATTTTCATGCACGAACAGACGGAAGCGCGCCCCGTCAAAACGCAGCAGCCCGCCGCTGGTTCCCACCCAAAAATAGCCATCCGAGGTCTGCGCGAAGGCTTGCACCGTCTCCTCAGGCAATCCATCTTGCGACTGCCAGGATCGTATGGTGTAGTTCCATTCCTCGCTACCGGCCGAAAGCGCGTCAATGGCCAATTGCTGAGCTTGTACGGTTCGAGCAGCCGGCGTGAGTACTCCGATGACTGCCAGCAGAAGGCCATGCACCAGCAATCTGGCGGCGCATGGAGTTCCGAGCGGCCGTGAGGACAGACAAATCGAATATGAAACGGCGTTCAGAAGATAGCCCCTAAGCGAAGATGCTTTCACAATCAACATGCGTCCCCAATCATTCTCGCTCACCGCGCCAGGGGTGAGTCGCCTGCATTCGCCAATCGGCTGCAATTGGCCTGCGCGGCGCGAAAAAGGCCCGGACGATGAACAACACCCGTGTGCTTCGCCAAAATTGCGATCTGCTGTCGTATCAAGCAGCTAAATGGTACATCCACTTTGACCGGTCCCGTGTAAAACTGGCCTCATGCTGCGCCTTCTGTGGCTTCTCTCTGTTCGTGCCACTCGATTCTTTAGCTCTCGCCGCGACCTGATCTTGGAGAATCTGGCTCTGCAGCAACAGCTCGGCATCTTGAAGCAGAGGCATCCGCAGACGCAGTTTGCCACTGCGGATAAATTGTTTTGGGTGATCTTGCGGTGGCTTTCGCAGGGATGGGAACTGTCCCCCGCCAAATTACCGAGTCTGCTGTTCAATCAAATAGGTGGGTAGCGGTTTTAGTTTGGCTGTCTGGGTGCAAAACCGGATCATCTCTTCCGACTGTAGGTATTACTGTAGATAGTGTTGCATCCAAGATTCGGCGAGAAACCCAATATTGACGCACCTTCCGGCACTAGAGCACCTGGGCTAATACCAGGGGGTTGGGATCGTTGGCTTGCAAGTGGTTGAAAACATTGGTCGGGGAGAGAGGATTTGAACCTCCGACCCCCCTGGTCCCGAACTAACAAACTTCAAACTCTAAGTGCTTTGCTTGGTGTCGCTTAGGGACCTGAAGACCATTCTATCTTCCCTTCAATCGTAGCGAAGTTGTACCGAGATTATTGGCAAGAGATTTCGTCTGTCCGCGTCGGTCTCGGACCGTCCTCATCCTGACCGAAGACTCACATGCAAAATGGTGCAAAAATACTTGGCCGATCAGCATACCGGGTTTTGTGAGGAGTTCGCCGTGAACCTACTTTTGGCTTTTCTTCCGAATCCTTCGTCGAGCATTGGACAACGCTCTCATGTTCTTGGTTTGAAACCAGATCACCGTTCTGGCGAGCCACAGAATTTCACCTCGGCAATTACTCGGCGACTGCTTTAACCAGGTCGGCCATCTTGGGCAAGAAGACGAAGCGAACCAGGGCCGTGGGCTTTCTGGCTTCGTCAAGCATATTCATTTGGTTGGCCTTCCAATCTTCCGGAGCTTTCTGCCCGCTGGCGAGATACTGCAGTGCCTGCTGACCCATGGCGGTGATTTGCAGTAGCTGGTCGGCACGAGGGGAGGCCTCGGCAAGGCGAGGCGAGGTGAGCATCTGCCGGCGAACGGTGGGAAGAGCGTCGGAGAGCCGCGTGAACCACGTGGCGAGCGCAGTGCGATCCGCGGTGTCGCCGCTGGGGTCGGCAAGGAGACGCGTTATGGCGAGTTCGAACCAGTGCCGCGCGGGCGGATCGGGGCGAACAGCATCGACGAGGCCGTCAAGCGCTGTGAGTTGATCGGTGTGCTGCGCCTTGGCCCGCTCCCCAAAGCTGTCCGGTTCAAGGACCGAAGCAAAGGTACGGAGGGCATCGATCTCTTCGGTTCCTGCGAGTTCGCGCAGGCCAGCGTCGTCCGACTCAAGATGGGTGAGGCCGAGGCTCTCGAGTTCAATGAAGGTCGGGATGAGACGGCGATACATGTCGTCCACGTCACGCACATTTTCAGGAGACCAGAAGCGCTCGGCGATCGCAGCGGTTCGGGGCCAGATCCGCGAATCGATAGTGCGCGCGGAGATGTGCTCGCCCCACATGCAGACCTCGCCGCCGAGGATGAGCTTGCGTTCGGCGGGTGTGAGGTCGGAGGAAGATGGAAGTGGGTCGGCAAGGTAGTGCATGCCCGCCGGTCGCATGCCGTCGAGATAGTAGGGAGCGGAGAGCACGCCCTCGTATCCCAGCTTCGCGCCCTTGAAGAGCGAGGCTTCACCGCGCCACGACTGCACGACGACATCCTTTGGAAGTCCGGGGGTGAGAACCTCGTCCCAACCCATCATGTGCTTGTGCAAACGGACGATGATTTTGAGCACGCGAGTGTTGAAGTAGGCCTGGAGAGCGTCGTTATCCTTCAGGTTGTGAGCCTTCATGAAAGCGACAATGCGGGGATTCGTTTTCCAGTCGGGCGCTGGCGTCTCGT
>Ga0182027_10003585_pt1 | contig 24479 bp, 19 predicted proteins | sample 712E1DmetaG_FD_121300 | JGI IMG/M metagenome (GOLD analysis project Ga0182027, IMG submission 121300) | Permafrost microbial communities from Stordalen Mire, Sweden - 712E1D metaG (Illumina Assembly) | ecosystem: Environmental > Terrestrial > Soil > Wetlands > Permafrost | place: Sweden... | reverse complement strand
GATCGGGCTCCCGATCGGCAGATCGGGCTCCCGATCGGCAGATCGGGCTAGGTCCCATGACCGGGTGTCAACTGTCAACGCCGCTCCACCTCGGTGTATCGCGGCACCACCCGAAGGGACCCGGGGCTCTTGGGCCCATCGGACGAGGTCGCCGGCGCCATAGTCGAATAGGTGCGTTTAGGTGCCTTGTTGGTGCCTTGCGATGGGCCTTACAAGGCTCATCCGAAGGTCTCGGAACGGCTCCCAAGCCGCAAGGGTCCTGGGCGCCATGACCGCCGTACCATTGCTCGCTCCCCCCTCCCGTCCCATCCTCCGACGCATGACGGGCGTTACTGTCCGGCGCGGCGGCCGACTCCGCAACAGTTTGTTCGTGGCCGTGCCGCTGGCGCTGCTCCTTCTGACACTCGCCGTGGCGTCCACGGCGGCGGCTCCGGGCAGCCTGAGCAATCCCTCGGTCTCCCCCAGCCCGGCGGTCGCGGGCAGCACCGTCACGTTCCAGGTGACCTACACGGACGGCGGAGGCGTGGCGCCCCAGAGGGTTCGCGCCTACACCGATGCTGCCCTTACCCAATACGTCCAGTTCGTTGTCCCGGGATCGGGCGATTGGGCTCACGGTGTGCGACTGACCGCGACCAAATCGAACCTGGCTGCCGGCACCTACCCAATCACCTTTAGGGCCAGGGACAGCAGCGAAAACTGGGACGCGAACCTGTCCGGCGGCACGTTGGTGGTCAACCCGGCGGCCACTCCGACCCCGACTCCGACCCCGACTCCGACCCCGACTCCGACCCCGACTCCAACGCCGACGCGAACCCCGACGCCAACGCCGACGCGAACCCCGACGCCAACGCCGACGCGAACCCCGACCCCGACTCCGACGCGAACCCCGACTCCGACGCCGACGCCCACCCCGACTCCGCCCCCGACGTCCACCCCGACCCCGCCCCCGACGCCCACCCCGCCTCCGGCCGCGACCCCGCCCCCGACGCCGGCTCCGACCAAGACGCCCACGCCCACAATCGCGCCGACACCAACCCCGGCCCCGACAAAGGCCCCAACCCCGGCCCCGACAAAGGCCCCGACGCCCACGAATCAGCCCACCACCGCCCCCGTGCCGACCCCCAGCTCGACACCGACCACGGCGCCCGCCTCAGCGACTGATGGAACCGGCGTGGCAGGGGGAGCCGGCGCAACTTCGAGCAGCACCCCCGGTTCGTCCACTGATCCAAGTTCAGCGGGTGGCGGGGCTGGCTCGATGCTCGGCAATCTGGCCCAGTACGAGCTTGGCGACGGTACCGGCGGCGGCGGCGTGGGGACAGGCGTGCAGACCGATCTATACACGAGCGGAGGCACTTCGCTCGAGCAGATGCTGGCTCGCCTGCTCCCGAGCTTCGCCACGGCGGGCGCGGGGGCCGTGACGTGGGCCGCGTTCGCGCTCTTCGGCAAGCGGCGTCGAGACGAGGGCGAGCCGGACGAGGACTTGATTGCGACGGCGGCCGCCAGCGGCTTCGAAGCCCAGGCCGCTACCGGACTGGCCGCCACGGACGATTCCATGATCCCGCGCTGGCGGCGGCCGTCGCTGCAACAGGTGCGCCGGACAGATCCGTTGCGTGCCAACGCCGCGGCCCCATGTCTGTCGTTCGAGTCGGCCGGCGTCCTGCCCCTCGAGAACTTCGAAAGGCGTCGCATCGGCTACCGCCTGGTCCGCCTCCTCGACTCGCCGGATGAGCTCCGCTCGACGGAGATCGGCGTCGTCGACCAGGGCGACGAGGTCCAGTTGCTGCAGCGCCACGGCGCCTACTGGCTCGTCCTCTGCCCCGACGGCCGGCAAGGCTGGGTCCACCGCATGACGCTCGCCGTTCCCGCGCAGCAGGCCCAGGTGGAGGACGAACCAGAGCCAATGCCCCAATACCCGGTCGATGAAGAGATCGAAGAGGTCGTGGCGTACGGGGACGAGCCGAGCACGGACGGACTGCTCGAGGCCTACATGAAAGCCCGCAGCGATGTCCTGCGCGACATAGCCGGCGATACGAGCGTGTCAGTGGATCCGGGCGCCGCGATCGCGGCCGACTCGGAGGCGGCTGCCGCACCGGAGGCTCCGGTCGCGCAGGCGCCCGAGGTCGATGTCGAAGTCGCTACTTCGCCCGCGGCCGAGACACCGGCTTCCGCCGCTCCCGCCGCAGAACCAGCACGTGCTGATGAGCGATATTCGGGACGAAAGAGTGCGGGTAGCCGTAAGGCCGCAGCCGCGTCCCGGCCTGGTACCAAATCACGTCGCCCTTCGCGGTGAACCCGGCGCGGGTCGCTCGATCCGCCAGGTCAGAACCCGTGAAGATGTAGCGCCCATCCTGGTAGGCATCGCGGACGATCACGGCCGCGTATCGGTCTGGGCGTAGGACTCGCAGCAGCTGCGCGAAGACCATCTCCATCCTGTCGAGGAAGGTTTCGTAGTCGGCGCTATTGGCCAGGTCGCCTGCGTGCTCGGTGAGCATGGCGTAGTCCGTGCGACGATTGGCGTGCTGCTCGGCCAGCTTGCCGCCGGACATGGTGATCGGCAGCTGGATGTTGTACGGCGGGTCCGTGGCCACGAAGTCCACGCTTTCGGACTCGATCCCGGGCAGCAGCTCGAGCGAGTCGCCCAGGCGCATCTCCAGCCCCGATGGGTCGAAGCCCCTTTCGCCGCCGGGATCGGTCTGGCCCATGTCGGCCAGCAACGGGCCCCGACCTCCGTGCTCTGCGGCCAGCTCGCGGACGAGCGACTCGTATACGGCCACCCAGCGCGACTCGATCTCCAGGCCCAGTGCCCGTCTCGGGCCGTGGGCGATGGCCGCGCCGAGCAGCGTTCCGCCCACGCCGGCGAACGGGTCGAGGACCAGCTCTCCGGACGTGGTGAAGAACTCGATGAGGCGCGCCATGAGCCGGGGCGGCTTGTTGGCTCCGTGCTGTTTGCGCTTGGAGTGGCCGAGCTCGGACGGATAGGCCGTTCCCCATACGGACTTAGTGAAGTAGAGCCACTCCTCGCCCGAAAGCTCGTTCAGGGTGTTGTTGGGGTGTCTTGGACTCACTCGTCGAGCTTAGCCCGATCCGGTCCGCTTGACCCGGGCATCCGCACCGCGCCTCGATGGCGCCGAAGATGGCCCCGAACCGCGCGATTCGGCCCGGTGCCGCCGCTGAAACCCATCGGACGGCGGACCGGACTGGTACGAAAGGGCCGCCCGCTGCAGTAGTTCGGCGGGTTACCCTTGTCCAATCGAGGGGAGGACATGGTGCTGCGCTGTGCACTGCTGGCTCTAGGACCTCGACTATGACATTGACAAGCCACGACCGAAGCGGCACCGGCCGCAGCTTCGAGAGTCGCTCGCCGCACAAGCGGCTGTGGAGCGACCGGTTCGTTGGTCGTGAGCGCCAGTTGCAGCGCATTGCCGTCGGACTCCAGAGTGCCGTCGACGGCAAGCCAAGCGCCCTCGTCCTGTCGGGCACGGCCGGCCTCGGTTTGAGCAGGTTGCTGACTGAGACAAGGCGCCGAATCGGGGCCCTGGCCGAGCCGTTCGCAGCCGTCTATGGCGTCGCGCTGCCGTCTACGTCCGGCGTTCCGTACGCCCCGGTGGCGGCCGCTCTGGAGCGCCTGCTCTTGCCGATGCCGGACGACGCCCTCGTGTCGCTCGTCGGCCCTACCGGTGACGCCATCGCGCGGCTGGTCCCCAGCCTCCACTCGCGGCTGCAGGAACTCGAGTTGCTGCCCGACCGGCCACGGATCGCCGCCACCGAGTGGCGTGAGGCGCGCATGTTCGAGGCAGTGCTGGGACTCCTCGAGCGGCTCGGCGAGCGTCAGCCCGTTGCTCTGCTGATCGAGGATCTGCATCACGCCGATGCGGCCACACGTGGCCTCGTGACCTTCCTGGCGCGCGTGACACGCGGTCAGCGAGTCATGCTCGTGGTCAGCTACCAGCCCGACCGGCTGGTCCGGTCCGACCCCCTTCGGGCTACGGTGTCGGCCCTTGCGACATCGCCCTCGATCGCGAACCTCGAGGTTCCGCCGCTGGAGCGCGCCGAGCTCAGCCAGCTCATCGAGGCTATCGAGGGCTCGCGGCCGTCCTCGACTACTCTGTTGTTGGTCGCCGAGCGTTCGCGCGGCAATCCGCTGATCGCCGAGGAACTCCTGGCCGCCCGGCGTGAACTGCTGGGTGTCTCGCTTTCGGGCTCCTTCGAACGGCTGGTCACGGCCCGGGCGTCGCTTCGATCGCCGGAGTGCCGTCGGGTGCTGCGGCTGCTTTCGTTGGCTGGCTCGACGGTCTCCATGCCGACCTTGATGTCGATGGCCACCGAATTCGAGGCCCGATCACCATCCCGGCCGCCTCGCTCCTCGTCCGGGGGCCGTTACGGCGACACGCTGGAAACGGATATGGAGGCGGGCGTCGCCGAGGCCCTGGAGCACGGCTTCCTGATCGAGGTCGTCGATGCGCCGCGGCCGACGGCGCCGAGTGGGTCCGCAGGAAGGACCGCCCAGCAGTCCCGCGACGTTCCGACCACTGGACGCGGTGCGCGCGCCGGATCGCGACGAGAGGCCAGCGGCGAGCCGGCAGGGCGTAGAGGAATTGGCGATGGCGCCGGTCGGGATGGGCGTGAACCGGGCCGCAAGGGACGTGGCGACCAGCCGTCGCGTGGCGCGAAGAACGCAGGGCACGGCTCCGAAGAGCGGCGGATCGGCTTCCGACACGAGCTCATCGCCGAAGCGATAGCCGCTGACCTGCTGCCGGCGACGCGCCGCCGCTATCACTCCGCGTTGGCTGCGGCCCACAGCAGCGGAGATGACCCGCAGCCGTCCGCGGCGCTGACGCACCACCTCTTCGCGCACGAGCTGGCCGAGGCGGAGACCGCGGCCTTGGTGTCTGCAGCCGCTGCCGAGGCCCTCGATGCCGGCGCCGACGCGTTGGCTCACTACGAACGAGCTCTCGGTCTGTACGAGATCGTCCGGCCGGACGAATCGGTGGCTCGCCTCTCGGACCTCTATACGAGCGCCGCGGAGGCTGCCTTCGCCTCCGGCGACCCCGCCAGAGCTGCGGCCTATGCGGAAGCGGCCGCTGCGACACTCGACGATCCCCACGAGCGACCGGCCCTCGGCCTTGTCATGGATCAGCTCGGCAAGTATCGGCGGGCCTGTGGCGATCAGGAAGGCTCGCTGGCGGCACATCGCAGGGCAGTTGAGCTCGTGCCGCCTGAGCCGACCGAGGCCCGGGCGCGAGTACTCGCTTCGCTCGCTCAGTTCCGGATGCTCGAGGGCGTGTTCTCCGAGGCCAAGCGCTATGCCCAGGAAGCGGTTGAGGTGGCCGCCGCCGTCGGCGAGGGAGCCCGCCAGGAGATGCTCCACGCGACCTGCACTCTGGCCGTGGCCGACGCCTGGGGCGAGGACCCGGAGCCCGCAGTCTGGAAGCTTCGCCAGGTCCGAGACGAGGCCGCGGAACTCGGCTTGCTCGACGACCTGTTCCGTGTCTACGCCAACCTGAGCACCGTCCTCGGACTGTTGGGCCGCTTCGATGAGGCCATCGCCATTTCCTACGAGGGCATCGCCGAAGCCGAGCGAGCCGGCCTGGCGACGGTCTACGGCAACTTCCTGCGGGCCAACGCGGCCGACGGGCTTTTCGTCACGGGCCGCTGGTCGGAGTGCCGCACGCTGTGCGTTGACTCGCTGAGTTGGAACCCGGTGGGCATCTGGTTCCTCTCGCCCCTCCAAAGCCTGTCCAGGCTCGAGGTGGCCACGAGCGCCGGCGAGTCGGCCGGGCGACTCCTGGGACAGGAGCTGCTGGCTATCGAAACCGTCCAGGACCCGCAGTACTCGGTGCCCGCTCAAATGACCGCGGCGGCGTACGCCCTCTGGCAGGAAGACCTCGTCGACGCGCACAAGGCCGCCGACAGGGGCTGGCTGCGCGTCAGCGATACCGAGGACTGGCTGTTGATGGCGCGCATGGCGTCGACCTACCTGGAGGTCGACGCGGCGATCGCTCAGGATGCCAACCGGCGGCGCGACTTTGCCGCCCTTGCGGCGACGCGAGAACGGACCCTGCCCATAGTCCTCCGTGCCGAAGCAGTCGTTCGGGCCTGCGGAGTCTCACCGAAGACGGGTTCGCGCCGTCAGGCTGACCTCGCCATCAGGACCGCCCGCGCATTCCGGGGGCGCGTCGAGGGTCGCGACGATGCCTCTACCTGGAACCAGCTGGCCCTCGATTGGGCCGAACTGGGAGACCCATACGAGGCCGCGCGTGCGCGCTGGCGTGAGGCGGAGGCGCTTCTCGATCAGGCCAGGGGCCGGTCCACACGAACAGTGGCCCGGGAGCCGCTGAACGCGGCCGCCGAGGCGGCCTTCAAGCTCGGGGCTTGGCCTCTTCTGCGGGCCGTCGCCGAACTATCTCGCAGAGCAATGCTGCCGCTGTCCAAGCCGATCGAGGCGGCATTGGAAGGTCGGTCGGAGTCTTCCGCTTCGACTGCTCGGGCGGCTGCACGCGGCGGCACGGCTGCGAGAACGCCAGGCCACGCCGCCGGAACGTCGTCCGCGTTGGGGCTGGGCGTCACGGACGCACGGTCGGATCTAGGTCTGGTCGCGGACTTCGTTTCTCCGACCAGTCAGCCGGCGCAGCACGATTTCGGGCTGAGCAAGCGCGAACTCGAGGTTCTGGCACTGATCGCCGAGGGTCGAAGCAACCCCGAGATCGGGCGACGTCTCTTCATCACGCGCAAGACCGTGGCTGTTCACGTCAGCAACATCCTGACCAAGCTCGGTGTCTCGGGCCGCGTCGAGGCGGCGGCGGCCGCCATCCGCTTGGGCATCACCGACTCCGAATAGGGCTGGCCTGGGGCGCGTCGTGGCCCAGACGCCAAGAAACCCGGACGTCTGTCCGGGTTTCTTTGAGACTCTCGATCGACTACCAGCGCCGCCACAGGATAATTGCGACAAGCGCCACGATCGGAGTCAGGGCGAGGACATCCACAGCCGACTCCTTGTTACAAGGCCGCGACGCCTGACGGGCAGGGCCGCGATGACAATCACTATAGGCGCGTGGCTTACGATTCTCAATCGCCATTCCGTAGGGTGTGTTGCGTTTAGGCCCCGGTCGTTCCGTACTGCATAGAATCAGCCGAATGGACCACGCGCCCCCAACTCCGATCGGGCGATCCAGACTTCGACCGCGTTCCCGACTACCAGACCGAACATCCGCGGCTTGACCACCGCCGCGAGCCTCTGGGTCGTGGCTTCGATCGGTCAGTCGTCGCCGGCAGGGGCCATGACGTCTTCCACGGCCGCCAGGAGGGACTGGGCGGTGAAGGGTTTGGCGAGGAAGGAGACGTCTTTCTCAAGGACCCCGCCGTGGACGATGCCCTTGTCGGCGTGGCCCGACATGTACAGAACTCGAACATCTGGTTGCGATGCGGAGAGCGCGGTGGCAACATCGCGTCCGCTCATGCCGGGCATGACCACATCGGTGAGGACCAGCTGAACGTTCGCTCCGGCGGCCACCTCGATCGCCGATGCTCCGTCAATAGCGGTGAGGACCTCATAGCCGGCCGCCTCGAGCACCCTGCTGGCGAAACGCCTGACGCCGCTATCGTCCTCAACGACCAGGATCCTGCCCGTCTTCTTGCCGCCGCTGGCCGTCGCGCGCGGCGGCTCCAGCCCCACGACGCCGGTCGGGTTGACTCGCGGCAGGTATACGGTGAAGGTCGAACCCACTCCCGGCTGGCTGCGAGCCGTGACCGTCCCGCCGGACTGGCGCACGATGCCGTACACGGTAGCCAGTCCCAGACCCGTGCCCTTGCCGGGCCCCTTCGTCGTGAAGAATGGCTGGAAGAGGTGATCCAGCGTCGCCTCGTCCATGCCGACTCCGGTGTCGGTCACGGACAGGCTTGTCATCGCCCTGGCGGGTTCGGGCTGGGTGGGCGTTGCGATGGACTCCGCCAATTCGATCTCGCCGACCTCGATGGTCAGCGTCCCTCCGTTGGGCATCGCGTCGCCGGCGTTGACCACCAGGTTGACGATGACCTGCTCGATCTGACCTGGGTCGGCCAGGACGCAGCCCGCTTCGGCCGGCGTATTTGTCTCGAGCCTGACGTCTTCGCCGATCAAGCGCCTGAGGATCGGTTGGAGCCGTCGCACGATTGCGCCCAGGTCCACGATCTCAGGTTGAAGCACGGTCCGCCGGGCGAAGGCGAGGAGTTGGCGGGTGAGGGCGGCAGCCCGGTCCGCGGCCTGTTCGATCTGCTCCAGGTCTTCGCGCGGGCCCTCACCGGGCGGCAATTCGGCCAGGGCGAGGCTGGCACTGCCTCGAATGGCAGTCAGCAGATTGTTGAAGTCGTGGGCGATGCCGCCTGCGAGCCGGCCGATCTCCTCCATCTTTTGCGCCTGGCGCAGCTGCTCCTCGAGAGCGATCCGTTCGGCCTCGGCCTGGCGTCGTTCGCTGATGTCGCGGGCAACACTGAGAACAGCCTTGCGGCCACCCAGGTCGATGACCGTGGCGCTGATCTCGACCGGCATGACTGTCCCGTCGCGCCGGGTGTGCGATGTCTCGAAGAAGGCCGAGCCCTGGCTGACGAGGGCCTCTTCGCGTTCGGAGACTCGGGCGGCGAACTCCGACGCGTCGATATCGCCGGGCGACATGGCCAGGAACTCGTGCCGGCTGTAGCCCAGCCGCTCGCAGGCCGTGCGGTTGACCTCCACGAACTTGCCACCGATGTCGTGGATGAAGATGGCGTCGCTGGCGGAGTCGAACAGGGTCCGGAAGCGCTGCTCCGACAGCCGGAGGGCCTGCTCTGCCTCGTAGCGATCGTTGATGTCCACGGCTGCCGTGACGACGCCGGTGATCTTGTCATCCGCGGCGCGCAGCGGAGCCTTGGACAGGTAGTGGCGTCGCATGCCTCGGCCGGGAATGGGCATGAAGGCGTCGTACACGAGCGGAGGGCCGCCAGCGAGCACGGCCTGGTCGCGGGTTCTGTGCAGCTCGGGTTCGGGGATTCCGAGTTCCTCCACTGTCTTGCCGATGATGTCGCTGACCTGCAGCCCGCCCGACGCGGCGAAAGCCGCATTGCAGACCTGAGCCCGGCCATCCCTGTCCGTGGCGATTATCGGGATGGGTATCGCGTCGATGAAGGCCTGCATGAAGCGTGCCTGCTCGTGCAGGGCAGACTCGGCTCGTTTGCGCTCGGTGATGTCCCGATGCACGGCCAGGATCGCGGGGCGGCCACCGAACTCGATCTGGCGGGCCGCGGCTTCGATTGGGATATGGGTCCCGTCTCGGCGAACGTGCGTCGTCTCGAAGACGTGGACGCCACCCCGCATGATCTGCGCGGTCCGCTCGGGGATCAGAGCCGCGTACTCGGGCGTGTTGATCGAACCGACAGACATGCCCAGCAGTTGCTCGCGGCTGTATCCGAGCCGTTCGCACACGACGCTGTTGACCTCGAAGAAGTTACCGCCCGGGTCGTGGATCGCAATGCCATCGCCGACGCTGTCGAATATCGTGCGGAACACTTCCTCCGACTTCTGCAGGGCTTGTTCGGCGGCGACTCTCTCTCGCGACTCCGTCACGTCGTCGAAGATGACCGCGAACTGGCCGGGAGTAGGGCAGTAGGCTTGGACACGGTAATAGCGCCCGAGGTCGGCGTTGAAGTTCTCGAACTCGTCAGGGTCGCCGGTCAGCGCAACGCGGCCGTAGCGTTCGATCCACTCCGGCTCGAGTCCGGGGAGCACTTCCAGGACCCGTTTGCCGATGATGTCCGTCGCCCGCAGGCCCGTCAGGGCTTCGAAGGCTGGGTTGACCTCGATGAAGCGGTAGTCGACCGGGCGCCCTTCCGAGTCGCAGACGATCTCGTGGATAGCGACTCCGCTGTGCATGTTCGCGAACAGCTTGCGCAGGCGCCCGTCGCTCCCGACATCCCCGGACGTACGGAGACCATGCTCGTCGGTTGCTGCGGCCGCCGCTGCGGCCTTGCTGAGTGGGTCTGGCCCGTCCCGTTCCGCCAAGTGGCGACCTCACCCCGCGCGATGGGTTTCCTGACCCGTCGTGAAGCCGATGCCCGGACCGGCAGGACTGCGGGTGCAGCCATGTTCTCACCGTGCCCGGGTCGAGTCCATGCTCAATTCTGATGAGGCGATTGCAGCGCCGCCACGGCCGACCTGGGCGTGGCTACAGCGCCTTGACCGCCGCCACAAGCTCCTGCAGGCCGCGCTTGGCATCGGCAAAGAACATGCCCGTCTTGGGATTGACGTAGAGCGGGTTGTCGACGCCGGCGTAGCCGCGGCCCATCGATCGCTTCACGACGATGACCGAACGCGCCTTGTCCACATCGAGAATGGGCATGCCGAAGATCGGGCTCGAACGGTCCGTTCGGGCAGCCGGGTTCGTTACGTCGTTGGCGCCGACCACGAGGGCGACGTCCGTGCGCTCGAATTCCGGGTTGATCTCGTCCATCTCCTTGAGTTGGGGATACGGTACGTTGGCTTCGGCCAGCAGCACGTTCATATGACCTGGCATCCGCCCTGCGACGGGATGGATCGCGTACGAAACCTCCACGCCCTTGGCCTCGAGCAGGTCCGCCAGTTCGCGCACCCCATGCTGGGCCTGGGCAACCGCGAGCCCATAGCCGGGGACGATGATGACCTTGCTGGCGTAGGCGAGCTGGATGGCCGCATCGTCGACCGAGACCTCGCGTACAGATCCACCGGCGCTTGTGAGGGCGGACTGCGTGCCCTCTTCGGACCCGAAGCCACCGACGAGTATGTTCAGGATCGAGCGGTTCATGGCGCTGGCCATGAGCCTGGTCAGGATCGCGCCCGAAGCGCCGACCAACGCGCCGGCAACGATCAGCATCACGTTGCCGACCACGAAGCCGGCCATCGACACGGCCGTGCCGGTGAAGGCGTTGAGGAGCGAGATGACCACCGGCATGTCGGCGCCGCCAATCGGCAGGACCATCAACAGACCGAAGACGAGCGCGCAGACCAGCGCCACCGCGAAGAGCACGTACAGGACGCTGGGTTCGTAGGTGACGAGGCCGGTGCCGGCCAGGATGAGCACGATCGAGACGCTCAGTCCGCAGACCACCGCGAACCACGACAGGATTCGTCCGCCGGGGAGCAGGATCGGCTGGCCCCTGATCATGCCCATCAGCTTCGCGGAAGCGATGAGCGATCCCGTGAACGTGACCGAGCCGATGATGACGTCGGCCAGGATGAAGAAGGTCCGCCAGCCATCGAGGCCAGGGGCGTCGCCGGCCAGGACGCGGTGGCCGTCGAGGGCGATGAAGTCGCTCAGGGCAAGCAGGGCCGCGGCGCCGCCACCAACCGCGTTGAACAGCGACACGAGCTGCGGCATCGAGGTCATCGCCACGGTCCGGGCCATCCGGTAGCCGAGGCCCCCGCCGAGGCCCAGGCCGACGATGATGATCGCCCAGTTCCAGAGGCCGACGTGTCCCTGGAGAACGAAGACCACTTCAGCCGACACGGCAACGATCATGCCCGCTGCGGACAGGCGGTTGCCCGTTCGGGCCGTGGCCGGCGAATTCATCAGGTGCAGGCCCATGACGAAGAAGGCCGCCCCCACGATGAAGGCGAGCTGGACCAGGTAGCCGACGTTGGTGGCGTTCATCGCGATCCCCTCGTCACTTGGCGGCCTTGTCGGTCGTGGGGACTGGACGTTTCTTGAACATCTGCAGCATTCGGTCCGTGACCATGTAGCCGCCCACGACATTGGCGCCGGCAAAGGCCATTGCCACGAAGGCCAGCACTGCGGTGGGAACGTTGTCGGCCGTGGCGGCCAGCCCGATGGCACCCACCAGCACGATGCCGTGGATCGAGTTGGTGCCGGACATCAATGGCGTATGGAGAGTGGCGGGGACCCTGCTGATGACTTCGAAGCCGAGCAGGATCGCCAGGACGAAGACCGTCAGGGAGTCGAGAAGTGTGCTGACGTTCATGCCTTGGCGCCTCCCCGCGATGCGGGCTGCAGTAGCTTCTTGGTGGCCTCCTGGACCACCTTGCCGCCGAATGTGATCACCGTGGCGGTTGCGACCTCGTCCTCGAAGTCGATCCGAAGCTCGCCACCCTTCACGAAGCTGAACAACAGGTTGGATATGTTGCGCGAGTAGAACACGCTCGCTCCGGTCGGCATCGACGCCGGGAGGTTGAGCGGGGCGTGAATTGAGACGCCGTTGGACGTCTTCGTGACCTTGCCGGGTTGCGACAGTTCGCAGTTGCCGCCGAGTTCGCTGGCGGCCATGTCAACGATGATCGAGCCCGCCTTCATGCCTTCGACCGCGGTTGCTGTCACGAGGACGGGCGGCCGCCGGCCGGGGACCTGGGCGGTCGTGATCACCACGTCATGTGAGGCGATGATGTCGTTGAGTTCGTCCTGTTGCGCGGACTGCTCGGCCGCCGTCAGGGCTCGAGCGTATCCGCCCTGACCGGCGCCATCGATGGCCGACTGAAGGGTGATGAATTGGGCACCCAGCGACTCGGCCTGCTCGCGGGTCTCAGCGCGAACATCGTAGGCCTTGACCTGGGCACCGAGCCTGCGGGCCGTGGCGATGGCCTGGAGACCCGCTACCCCAACGCCCAGAACGAGGACGTTGGCCGGCTTGGCCGTGCCCGCCGGCGTCGTCAGCAGCGGGAAGTAGCGTCCGAAGGCTTCGGCGGCCACGAGCACCGCCTTGTAGCCGGCCACATTGGCCTGCGACGACAGGGCGTCCATCCCCTGGGAGCGCGTGAGCGTCCGGGGTATCGCGTCGAGGCTGATGGCTGTCACCTTCAGGCGAGCCAGTTCGGTCATCGCCGCGGGGTCGAGCAATGGGGCGAGCATGCCGATCACGACCTGATCGGGATGGAGCAGCTTCACCTCGGCGGGCGTGGGGCGGTGGATGCGGAGGATGACATCCGAGTGTGCATAGAGGTTGGCGGCGGTGACGATCTTGGCCCCGGCCTCGGCGTAGTCGATGTCGGGGAATGACGCTTCCGCGCCGGCGCCACGCTCCACGAGGACGTCCAAATCGGCGGCTCGCAGCTTTTCGATCGCGTCGGGTACGAGCGCGACTCGGCGCTCACCCGCTGCGGTCTCCTTGGCGACGCCAACTCTCATAGCGATATCACCTGCTGTACGCGTCTTGGATCGGCCCGTTCAGGGCGCCGGCGTCCGGACGAGAACGCCGAGCGTCTGCGGGGACGCAGGGCGTCCGCACAGTGAGGACGCTAACGAAGTCTAGCCGGGCCAGGCCCGGCGTGTCGCGTTGAGCAGCCCTGGAGGCCAGGGCGTACCCACCCGGACGGGTTGTGGATCACCCGGCGCAACCAGCCTGCCGGATCCGACCCGAGGCAGGCCAGCGAGAGGCTAGACCGCGTTGGGGAAGGGCCCTTCCAGGCGTGGGCGTCGCGGCCCTACGCCCCCAACGGCCGCCGGTCGACTCGATGGCGGCGGGTTTGCGGGCCGTGTCCCAGACATCCTCTGCGCCATACCTCCTGGTCCGGTGGCGCAACATAGTCTGAATGCCGCACCTAGTCATACGACAATTAAGGCGTATAGTCGATGCGCTATCGCTCATAGATCGAGCGGATAGCAATGTCTGCGGCCCTCAACTGGGAGAGAGGAAGAAAGATGGTCACAGTCAGGAAGGCCGACCCGGCGCTGATGGACGGAGGAACCCAGAAACCGCGAGAGTTGAGCCCGGCAGCTCGCGAGCGTGAGCAGCAGCATCGACAGTTCAAGAGACTGATCGGCCAACTCAAAGGACCGGACCAGGTATTCGAGGTCCGGCTCGATTCAACCGAGAAGCCGATCACCATTCGCCAGCGTCTTCTTCGAGTCGCTGCCGAGGCCAACGTCGAGATTGCGGTCCGCAAGCACGGCGATGGGTTCCTGGTCGGTCTGCTCACACCTGAACGACGCACGAATCGCGGTCGACGGGCGGCAGGAGCGGCGCCCAAGATCTGACGGCGGACGATCGCGAGATCATCGGCATGACGGTTCGCACGCAGTGACGCCGATGTCTTGTCGAACCTGTGGGCTCCGTGACCTCGGGTAAGTGGGGGATCCCCCCGTTGAGCGCCGATTCAATCAACTCCGATACCACGGACGAGACGCCCACACCTGCGGCGGACGCCGTTGTGGAACCGGCCGGCCGGCGAAGTCGTCTTGTCGAGATTCGCTGTGGGTTCGCCGAAATGGCCCGCAAGGAGGCCGAGGCGGCTGCCGCTCGCGTCGTGGAGGCAAGGCGGCTGTGCGACGAACAGGCCGCCGCCCTCGCCTTTGCTCAGGCTGCCATCGATCCTGCCGCCACTCATGTCGCCAAGGAAGAGGCTCATTTCGCCTTCCGCACAAACGTGGCCGCGGCCCGCGATCGGAACCAGGTCGAGGCTGCAGCAAACGGCTGGCTGACAGAGATCAACCGCATCAACAACGATGACCGCAACGCCCAGGCGCGAGTCAAGCACGAGCGCGAGGCGGCTGACGTTCTCCTGGCGCAACTGGCGGGGTTGTCCGACACGGCCGAGTCCAGTGCGACCATGGCCGCCGCCGCCGAGGAGGCGTGCCGCGCGGCGCGCGAGGCGCCGGCATCCGATCAGGCCCCAGAGGGAGCGGACGGTGCCCGGGTGGAGGCGGCTCAGGCGCCGACCGCGGCGGGGCCAGCCGAAACGCCCACGAAGTCGACCTCGGCGCTCGGGTCGGTTGCGGCGGCAGCGCCTGTTCCGGTGGAGGCGCTCGACCGGACAGGGCTCGCGGCCGAGACACCGCCCGAGCCCGGACCGGCCGCCGTCGTAAGGTCGATGTCGAGCGCTCCGCCCGCCGAGGAGGCTCCGCCTTCGACGGACTGGCTTGTCATCGACATCAGGGCACCCCAGCCGCAGCCCATCATCAAGCTCATTCGCCGTGACGGCCGAACCATGAACACACTGGTCGATCGACTTGCCGGCACCGATGCCGCTGCCCGGAGCGACTGGCAGCTCCTCCTGTCGAACTTCGTCGACTCTGTCGTGGCTGCCGCGATCGATGAGGTCTTCTTCGAGTTTCCGACCGGCCATCCATTCTGGGGCCAGTTCACTCAGGATCAGGGTCGAGACGTGGCGCGAGGGCTGTCTGCACTCGGCTTTCGATACGATCGTTTCGAAGGGTTTGCCGACGGCCGGGTTCCCATTCAGCGGGACCTTGCTCTGGCCGTCGGTCAGGCCGGGCTACTGCCCGTCAGGGTCCGCTACTGGCCCCAGGCGAACGAGACGGCGGAGCTCTTCCGGGATGTCCGGGTTGCGGCCGACACCTTCATCGCGTCTCGCGCTCCGGCCCTTACGCTGGGCGAGCTCGTGAGGCTGCTCGGCCGCAGGGCCGAGTACCTGGCCGGCCTCTGGAACGAGTGGCCCCGGGTGCGGCCGCTCCTCTTCTCCACGAGCCTCTGAGCCCGAGCCGGGTCAGGCCCCGGCCTTCTCGGTGGTGCCGGCCACCTGGGCCTCGGAACGTTCCTCGGGATCCTGATCAAGCACGACGAGCCGGTATCCCTCAGCCGACGCGACCCCGATGCGCTCGCCCTGCTCGCTCATCCGGCCTCGGACTCGGGCGAAGACTGCCTCGGGCTCGGCGAGCTGGCTGGCGTGGGATCGCAGAGCCTCGATCTTGCGGTCGGCGGTGGCGGACACGTCGATCCAGACGTCGGGCTGGTTCGACCACATGAGGTACAGCCGCCTGACCCGGTGTGCGGCCAGGCCATCCCGCATGAGCCACGGAAAGGCCATAGGGTTGCGGGCCGCCGGGTAGACGGCATCGACGGCGGCCATCGCGGCGGCTCGATGATCAGTGTGGTTTATCCCGCCACCGTCATGGATCACGACTTCGGGATCGCCACAGAACACCGCGTCGGGCTTGAAGGTGCGGATCTCCTTGACGAGCATCTCGCGCAGGGGCAAGTCGTTGACGAGGCCTCCGTCGGGCTGGTGAAGGAAAGTTACGCCGGCATAGCCGACGATCTCGGCGGCGCGCCGCTGCTCGTCCTCCCGGGCTCGCGCGAGGTCCAGTGGATCGAGGTTGGGGTCCTCGCCCCCGGCGTCGCCCGATGTGCAGCAGACCAGCCAGCCCTCAGCTCCCGCGGCGATCCAGGCCGAGGCCGCGCCTGCCGGCCCGAAGTCGGCGTCGTCCGGGTGGCCGACTATGACCATGAATCGGCGCGGTTGCCAGGTATGAGCTGCTGCTAGTTCGTCTGCCAATTTGCCCATCTCGACTGCGGATTCCTCGTTGTCGGAGGGCACCACCCGGAGGCGGCGCCCTCGTGCGGAGCGTGGAAGACCCAGACCGCAACTTGCCGGGTCGAGTTATGATGCAGGCCGAGGCTTCGCTCGTCTCCCCCCACGTGCGAAGCCTCTCTGCTTGCCCGCGACTGTACACGCACCGCTGGATCGAGGCCACCAGTCGGCTTCTGGCGCGGCAATGCCGCCGGCAGCCGCTGGATCCGGCGCGCGTCTGTCACGTGGGAGTCGAACGGGACTCGCGCAGCGCCGTCAGAACCTCGACGGCGTGGTCTTCGGGCTTCACCTTCGGCCAGATATGGGCAATCCGTCCGTCCGGCCCTACCAGGAAGCTCGACCGCACGATGCCCCAGTACGTCTTGCCGTAGTTGGTCTTCTCACCCCAGGCTCCGAACGAGTCCGCCACCGCGTGGTCCTCATCGGCCAGCAGAGTGAAGGGCAGCCCGTACTTGGCCCGGAACGCGGCCTTGCTGGCCGGGCCCTGCGGGCTCAAGCCCCAGACCTCCGTGTCCGCCTCCTGGAAGGCGGAATCGTTGTCCCTGAACGAGCACGCTTCCTTCGTGCAGCCGGGCGTGTCGTCGGCCGGGTAGAAGTAGACGACGGTGAAATGGCCTCGACGGCTCGACAGTCGGTGGGATCTGCCCTCGTCGTCGCGGAGCTCGAAATCAGGGGCGAGCTCGCCCGCCTTTGGCAATGCGCTCATCGCACCAGGCTAGCAGCGAGCCGCGCCGATTGCGTCAGCGGGGCAATGCCAGCGCGGCCGCCGCGACGGCGAGAGCAACGGCCACGGTCAACAGGTCCCGCCAGCCGACGCGCAACTCGCGGAAATGGGTGCGGCGGATGCCGCTGTCGAAGCCCCGCGCGTCCATTGCCAGAGCCAGGCGCTCGGCCCGACGGATGGACGAGACGAGCATGACCATTAGCCGGTCTCCGAACTCGCGGGCGCGTCCGGTGACGCCACCCGGCGAGATGCCACGCAGCCGGCGGGCCGCGGCGATGGTCGCCCAATCGCCGGCCATGAACGGCGCGACGCGCAAGGCCGCCAGCGTGCCGTAGGCGAATCGGTCCGGGGCGTGCCATTGCTGGACCAGCGAGTCTGCCAGCCGGGTCGGATCAGACGGCCCGAATACCAGGAGCGTCGTGAGGCCGATGACCACGACACGCAGGCCGACGGCCAGCCCGGCAGACACCGCCGGCCCGGTGATGCGCATCGGGCCGAGTTCCACGATGGCAGCGATCGAGCGATCGGCGTTCGAGCCCGAGAGGAGTATCGAGAAGACGGTCAGGCTCAGGATGGCCAAGCCGAGCGGCGCCAGTCGCCCGGGAATCCGCCGCAGGGGCAGGCCCGAACAGAGCACCAGGGCCACACAGGCCGCGACGACCAGGCGAGCGGGAACAGCCGGGTCGAGGGTCAGGATTGCCGCGACGAGCCAGATCATCCCGGCCGTCAGTCTGGCCACGGGCGTGACGCGGGTCAGGAAGGCGGGGCGGATGGGCGCAAGGGGTGCGGGCAGGAGGCTCATCGCGCAGCCTCGGTCGGCACGACGCCGCCCCGCCAGGGTCCCGGAGGCGAATAGGGTGGCTCGGCCAGGAACCGCGCCGGCTCGCCGTCGAAGACGATCCGGCCCCGATCCAGCGCCACGACTCGGTCGCAGGCCGGCAGGAGCCGCGGATCGTGCGTCGCCAGAAGCTGAGCCTGGCCGGTTTCTCTGAGTTCGTCGAGCAAGCGAATGACTGCCTCGGTTCCGCGCCGGTCCAGCCCGAACGTCGGCTCGTCGAGAAGCAGAACCGCCGGCGGCCGAAGCACGAGCCCGGCCAGACTGAGCCGCCGCTGCTCGCCCTGGCTCAACTGAAATGGGCTCTCGCCGGCGAGATGGCCCAACCCGAACCTGGCCAGCACGCCATCCGAGTCGGGCGGAGGAGTGTCCGCTCCGCCTCGCCGCCCGCGGGCGCGGGTCGCCCCATCCGTGGCCAGCACTTCGTCGCGGGCGGTTCGGGCGACGAACCCAAGCTCCGGGTCCTGGAACACCATGCCGATGCGCCGTGCGATCTCTTCGGCCCGGAGACGCGACGGGTCGCGCATCTCCTCCACCGGCTCCCCGCCGGCGGCGAGGGCACGCACTCGCACGCTGCCGCGGTCGGGTCGCCGCAATCCCGCCAGAGCAAAGAGCAGGGTCGACTTGCCGGATCCGTTCGGTCCTACGATGGCCGTTCGCTCGCCGGCCAGCGCTCGAAACGACACGCCGTCGAGCGCCCGATGCGAGCCCTCCTCGTCGGCCGGGTAGTCGACCTGCAGGTCGGTCGCGTCGAGCAGAACCCGGCCCATGCTGGACCCCGCGCCCGCTGTGCCTGGCTGGGGCGCCGCGTCCAGCCGGGGTTCCGCGCCCCGCCAGGCCTGTGGAACCCACGCGCCGCTTCGCTCGAGCAGCGCCACCGCCCCCCGACCGACTGATCCGGCCGGCCCGAAGGCCAGCTGCCGGCCTTCGTCATCGAGCAGCAGAACATCGTCTGCCAGCGGCAGGGCCGCCTCCAGCCGATGCTCGACCAGGACGATCGTGTGCTCGCGGCGTCGAGCCAGGGCGGCCAGTTGTTCCACCGTGGCGTACATGCCGGGTGGATCCAGATTGGCGGTGGGCTCGTCGAAGACGAGAAGCGACGGTTGCGCGGCCAGGATGTCGGCGATCGCCAGACGCTGCTTCTCGCCGCCGGAGAGGGTCGCGGTTCCCCGCCGGCCGAAGCCCGCCAGGCCCACCTGGCGGAGCGACTCCGGAACCCGAGCCTGCATCCGCTCTCTCGGCCAGCCCCGGTTCTCCAACCCGAAAGCCACCTCGTCGTCGACGCGGGCCATCACGAGCTGGCAGTCCGGGTCCTGAAACACGAGTCCGACTCTCTCGCCCAGGACGCGGGCAGGCGTCGCAGCCACGTCCATCTCGCCGATCCGCAGATGGCCGCGCCAGCTCCCCGGCAGCACGTGCGGAACCAGCCCTGCCAGCGCTCGGGCAAGCGTGCTCTTGCCCGACCCGGACGGCCCGAGCACGAGCAGCACGCGGCCGGGTTCGAGCTCGAAAGTGAGCCCCTGGAACGCCGGCCGAGTGCGGCCCGAATACGTCCAGCCGAGGCCGGCCGCTCGAACCGACGGCGGCCCGGCCGGCGCCGACGGCTCCGACGAGGTTCCGATCCCCTCGTCGGCGGGCTGCCGATCGAGGGCCGGGCCGGCCGTCGTCACTCGCTCGCTGGGAATGCCTGCAGGGCCCCGGTTCGGCGGATTGCCCGTACCAGCAGCCAGCCACCCACGCCGGCGATGACCGCCGCAGAGACCACGTCGAGCACGACGATGCCGACCTGATACGGAACGTCGAAGCTGGAGTAGTAGACGGGCAGGTCGTGCAAGGCCTCGCCTACGCCCGCTCCCGCGCCGGCCAGGGCCGCCACCAACGGGCTGAAGTTGCGGTACAGGACGAACGCAAACAGCAGCTCCGCGCCAGCGCCCTGGACGAACCCGGACAACAGGACGTCGAGGCCCCACTGGTTGCCGAGAAGGACCGACACGATCGCGGCCACCATCTCGGCGAATATGGCGGCGCCGGGCTTTCTCACCACCAACGGCGCAACGACGGCCGGCAGAAGCCAGACGCCGCTGATGGCGTACTCGCCCGGGCTGGAGAGGAACGAGGCCCAGGGCCAGACGTAGACGTCCCAGAACCAGAACACGACGCCGAAGGCGACGGCGATGGCGGCCACGACGACGATGTCGACCGTTCGCCAGCGGGTCGATTCGGATGGGCCGACCGACGGCCCGGTTGCGGAAAGCGCGCTCACGATGATCTCCTGACTATTCCGGTTGATCGACTCTCGTCTCGACTACCAGCAAGTGGCCGTGGCGAAGCGTTACGCTCGCTCTGGCCGAGACGCGAACGTTGGACAGGCCGCGGGCCGGTCCAGCCGGCAGCGTCTCGTCGCGGAGCGGGTAGAGCAGACCGTCGGTGGTGACGCCCAGGGCTGGGACGCTCAGCGGCAGAAGCGACACGAGGTCGCCCTCGCGGCCATCGAGGAGGCAGCCGGCAGCCCCGCCGTCCGCGGCGGGGGCTCGGATGAGTCGGACTCGAGTCGAGCCGTCCAGCAGTTCCACGGCGGCTGCGTCTGCATGTGGCAGCTCGAGAAGACCCACGTTCGCGAGGGCATGATCGAAGCGCATGCCGCCCAGGGCCCCGAGGACGGTCACGTGGGTCGCCCCCCGCCGGATGGCGGCCAGCAGCGCCAGCTCCGTGTCCGACTCATCCTTGGCCGCCGGCGAGCGCTCGATAGGCACGCCCTCGGCGGCCAGCTCGGCGAAGCGGGCCTCGGACAGCGAGTCGGCGTCGCCCACCAGCAGGTCCGGCCGAAGCCCCAGAGAGAGTGCCTTCTCCCAGCCACCGTCAGCGGCCACGATCAGGACGATCTCCCGATTCCAACCGGGCCAGGCGGCGTCCAGCACGGCGCGGCCCGGCACGTCGCCGTCGGCGACGATCAGGGCACGCTTCTCCGGGCCGACTCCACGCACTAAAAAGCACCTCAATCGATGTGACAGAGGTGCACCAATTTGGACTCCCTGCGCCGGCATTACCCGGATCAAGTTCCAAGGGTCTGCGGATCTGCTCCGCACTCTCAGCGCCTCGCCGGCGCTCCCCTGTCCGTCTTCTGTTGTCTTTCGACTCTACACCCTGAGGGCCGAGTTCGGCCAATTCGGCCGATCCGTCACGCCTGGGCGGCGGTTTCCTCCAGGAATCGATCGACCCACTCGACCACGGACGCGGCCGACTCGACCGCTCCCGCGGCAATGAGCTCCGGGCCGGTGGCCAGCATGGACACGATCCCCACGCCTCTCACGCCGACCGCGGCGGCCATGCGCATGTCGTCGAGCGCGTCGCCGACGTAGACGGCGTCCCCTACCGCCCGCCCGCCCGTTCCAGAGCCAGCTGCAGCGGCTTCGGGTCGGGCTTGCCCGCGACCGTGTCGTTGCCGCAGACGCGAACCATCAGCAAGTCATCGATGCCGAGCCGCCGCAGCTGCGGTTCGATCTCCACGCGGCTGCTGCCGGTAACGAGACCGAGCGTGCAGCCCGAGGCCGCCAGTTGGGTCAGAGCGCCCACGACGCCTGCAAACGGCTGCGTCAGGTCGCTCCGGAAGGTCGTCTCCCAGACGTGCACGGCTTCGTCCGTCCGATTCTCTGGAATGCCGAGGGAGCGATACATGAGACGCCAGTTCGGCGAGAACTTCCGTCTGAAGATTGACTCGTCGAATGGAACGCCGATTTTCCGGCATATTGCCACGTTGGCTTCGAACACGGCCTGTATCGAGTCGACGATCGTCCCGTCCCAGTCGAACAGGATGATGCGACTGGCGGAACACCGTTGCGGCGCCGCGAAAATCGCGTCCGGGCGATGCATCCAGAAAGGCTCCTTCGTCGTATAGCAGAGTAGAGAAGAAGACTACGGCCAAGTGGTGGCCCACCACTTGAGGGATCGCGGAATATCACTGTTGCACGTGGCAGGAAGACCGATACCTTGAGTACAGCCAGACCTGAACTGAGGGGTAGATTTCAGCCGTGACCAATCTCTCGCATCCAGGGATAAAGAGAGTGGTCGATGTCGCCTCGCGCAAGGGCGTGGCGCTCGACATTCGGTTCATGCCCGACTCGACGCATACCGCTGAGCAGGCAGCCGCGGTTGTGGACGTCGACCTCGGTCAGATCGTGAAGTCGCTCGTATTCGTGGCCCCGCGCCCAGAGGGCCGCCTGGCGACCATCGTTTGTCTGGTCTCCGGACGCAGTCAGGTCGATCGGGCGTTGCTGGCCGCGGTCACCTGCGAGGTTGTCATTCGCCAGGCCAGCGCCCGCGAAGTTCGCGAGTTGACCGGATACTCCATCGGCGGGATCCCACCGTTTGGGCACGGACGAGACGTTCGCGTCCTGATGGACCAGGATCTGTGCCAGTACGAGTGGGTCTGGGCCGCCGCCGGTACGGATTCCGCCGTCTTCCGCGTCGCTCCGCGGACTCTGCGGATGCTTTCCAACGCAGTTGTCGCGCCGTTCGCCGGCGAGTCGTGGATGCGAGTCGTGGCTGCTTCCCAGATCGAGCCGCGGCTTCAGTTCGAGGCCGGCGCGGGCGCCTGACCGGCGCTCTGGGCGACCGCCGCCGGTGGACAGGCGGTGGACAACTCGGTTGTGACTTTGGTAATAGGTGGAAAACTCGATTGAACCTTTGACCCCGTTCCTCTAGCGTCTTTGTTGCACCCGAAGGGGCCGAGCGTCTGCTAGTGGCTGAGATGACATCAAAGCTCACGCAGCGAGTAGGTTTCTTCGGGTGTTTTCTTGTGGCCGTGAGAACCCTGGGCCGGGCGACCATCGTGCCCTGGGGCGGCTGACCGGGACAAACGTCGAGGCGGTTGCCTGGAAGGACCAGGCACCGCCTCGGCATTCTCGCAAGTCTCGGGGTGGAGGAGGAGAGAACCCGAGTCCTCGCTGATCTTCGGTTTCAAGCCCGCTGGCCCGAATGGCCGCCCGGGAATAGATCTCAGGCTGGCCGACGCTCGGCCTCGCCCCAATCGCCGTTCGAGTAGATCGCGCGCAGGAAGAGCAGTTGATTGACCTGGGCCAGCGACCACCGCGCGTCGCCTTGCGGCAGGCCCACGACGTAGCTGATCAGGCCGGCTGCATCCAGCCCTGAAAAGCCGCTCGCGACGAGGAATCGGTATGCAGTCTGGGTGTGTAGCGGCCGCGGCAGGACGTCGGGCGGGATTGGCGCTACGGCCGACCCGGCCACGATTCCCGTTGCCGACGGATCCTCGCTCGGACTGATCCCGACCGGGACCGCGGTCATGTCGCGGCGGTCGGCGCCGGAACGCGGGCGGCCGGCTGCCGGTCGCCTGGCCGTTGGCCCGGTCTGACCTGCGCTGCTGCGGTCCGCTTGTCCAGCCATCTCGAGAACTCTCTTCTCCGTGCGACCCCTGTATCTGAACAGTCGGCTCCGCCTCGCTCTGGCACGAGTCCCCGCGGGTCCCGTGGCCACCGGTACTTGCGGTCCAGCCCTGATGCGTTCGGATTAGTGGGTCCGGCCCGGCCCGGCGACCCCTGTGGGCGACGGGGCGCGGGGTCTGCGCGCGAAGTCGCTGGCCGCCCAGAGCCCGCTAGACTGGGCCCGTGCGTGTCCGCCAGTTCGAGCTGAGGCTTCTTGCCGTGGCTCTCACATTTCTCTGGGCCGCGAGCGGCGGAATCGTCCTGGTCGCGTATCGGCCGGGCGGTCCCGTCGACCTGCTGGTGGGCGTGGCCGCGTCCCTGCCGCTCCTGGTCAGTGTTGCCCCGATCGTGTGGCCTCCGCTGGTCCGCAGCGATCGTGGCTCAGCCGGGGTCTTCTGGCTCGGCCTTGGGGCGGGGCTGCTGCTCCTGCCGTCCATGGCCGGTGTCGTCGGCCAGGTCCTCCAGGGCGGCTCGGAGCCGCTCCTCCCTTCCCTCGAGGTCATGTATCCGTGGGCTCTGGCGCTGCTGGCCACGAGCCTCTTTGCCGGGTTCGGGATCAGTCGCAAGCTGATCCCGGAGGTCGGCGTCGGCAAGCGGCGGCTGGCCGCCTCGGTCGCATTTGCGGTCGCCGCGACCTCGATCATCGGCGGCCTTTTCGCGGGCGTCAGCCTGGCCGACAACGCCGCGCTCCGAGACATGCCCGCGGCCAACTCCAAGTTCGGGCCGACGGCAGCGGATCTGGTTCTACCCGAGTGCAATCGTGACTTCTCAGTCGCCCAGACCGCGCGGCTGGAGCTGGATCTCTGGGCCGACGTCGACAACCGGGCGGCCGGAACGGTCAGCCTCACCGGCAATCGGTCGGGCTTGGACCTGTCATGGACGGCACAGGTCGTTCGGAGCGACCTCTTCGGCCAGTACGGCGGCGCCAGGATCGGTTCGTCGGCCTGGTCCCTGGCGCCCGGGACCGGCTGGGTTTCCGCTACCCCCTCGGCGCTCGATGGTCAAACAATCGACCGTACCGTCGAGGCGGACGCGTTGACGCCCGATAACCGCGCCACGGCCGAGAATCGTGGCCTGGAGTACGTGGATGGAGCCCGGGCGCGGCGCTGCCGTGTGGCCGTGGACGGCCCGACGTTCGCGGCCTCGTTTCCGCAGGTGACGTGGCTGGCCGGCGAGACGAACCTGTCAACCTGGCGTGGCGAGCTGGACTTCTGGGTCTTC
>Ga0182027_10003584_pt1 | contig 24482 bp, 13 predicted proteins | sample 712E1DmetaG_FD_121300 | JGI IMG/M metagenome (GOLD analysis project Ga0182027, IMG submission 121300) | Permafrost microbial communities from Stordalen Mire, Sweden - 712E1D metaG (Illumina Assembly) | ecosystem: Environmental > Terrestrial > Soil > Wetlands > Permafrost | place: Sweden... | reverse complement strand
TGGCTTTCACCCATTGAATCCTCCGCTTTTCATTGCTTCAGAATCATTTTATCTCTTTTCTGATAATGAATTATATCATACTTTCAGCGTAGTAATTACAATTCATTTGGGGAATCCAGGATTAAAGATATTTCGCCCCTCCTTAGCGGTCAGCATGATTCCGTGACTGTCGAGAGCGGCGTATTTCGACTTCTCCTCACGGGCACCGACGACTCATCGATCATCGCAATGGAAGATATCAAAATCGCAAAGGGAAGGCAGGCAGGGAAGGTCGAGCTGCTCGACGACTTGCTGAACAACACACGAGAGCGCCTCACCGAACTCGGTGAAGTAGGTACACTCATTGAAGAGCGTGATCGCTATTCGCGGATCGAAGCCTCAACCCAAGCCGCAATCGTGGAGCGCAACGTCGCCCAGGCTAGCGCGACACCACTGGAAGCGAGGCGCCATACGGCATGGACTGAGCTTCGAGCGGTCGAGTCGAAGCTCGCGGTTTTCTCGGAGCTGCAGACGCGGTTCGATCTGTTGCAGGAGCAGTATTCGTCCGATCTCCGACGGTTGGAGACGATTGCTGAGGCAAGCGTCCGGCTTGACCAACTCAAGGAGGAGCGCTGTCCGATGTGCGGCGCGCTCGCCGAGCACCACGATCACGCCCACCGTGAAGAGCATCCCTCGCTGGCGGATATCTCCATGGCAAGCAAAGCAGAGGCGCTTAAGACCTATAAGCTTCTTCAAGACCTGCAGACCACTCGGGCTGGCACCACAGCCGAGATCGAGCAGCTCCAAGGAACTCGCGACGCACGTCAAGGCGAGCTAAGCGCAATCTCTGTAGAACTGAAGGCGCTTATGGAGCAGAGCGTCGCTGTCGCGACCAAGAAGCTTGACGAACTTCGGGCACGCGCGGAGGCATGTCGAAAGGCGATCGAGGTCCTCGAGCGAGTCCATGAGCTGGAAGAATTACTTGAGGAGGCGAATAAGCCCAAGAAGAGAGGGAAAGCCGACGTAGCAAGTGCGGCGGTGAGCACTGCGCAGGCCGATCCATTCAGCAGCGAGGTCGAGGCGCTGTTGAAGGCATGGCATTTCCCTGACCTCAATCGTGTCTCGTTTAGCGAGAACGACCAAGATATTGTGATCTCAGGCCGAGCGCGAAAGAGCCATGGCAAGGGTGTGCGAGCCATTTTACGGGCAGCGTTTAACCTCGCACTCCTACGGCTCTGCGTGCAGGACGAGCGACCATTCCCGAACTTCGTCCTCATAGACTCGCCACTGCTAGTCTACGAGGAACCAGACGCAGGCGAGGCATCGTTCCCGCAGGATATCAAGAAGCACTTCTGGGAGAGCGTCAAGGCATTTTTCTCGGAGATGCAGGTCATCATCATTGAGAACAGCAAGCAGCTCCCCGACTACGACATGATTAGGGATGTGAACGTCGTGCTTTTCACCGGAAACGATCAAGGGCGGTACGGATTCATTCCGAAGTCTACAGGCGTAGCCTAGGTGTCCGGTGACGGCTAAAGAAGCGAAAGCGGAATCAGCTTGCGCCGCAACACCGATGCTGCCATAACGGGCTGAATTCTATAGCCACCCTATAGTTCCCCTCCAACTTTCTTCGTGCGGAAGTACTCCGCTCGGCATAGGACAAGCGGCTTGTCGGAAGGCTTATCGCCGAGGGGCGGATCGTCGTCGAGGGTAAACGACTGCGCCTTACCTCTGAGGGGAAGATATCGGCGCTTGCTTCTTCAGCATTGGGTGGAGCTACTACAGGCGCCTAACGCCAGTCCCGCCACAGACTATCTTGCCCGAAGCACGTTCATGGGGTACTATATGGCACGAACCACCTACGCGCGAAGCCTTATTAATAAAGGACTTAGCAATATGCCTACCCTTTCTTGGACCGACAAGGAAGATATCTTCAGAGCCACATTCTCATCCCATTCAGCTTCCTCGGTCCTCATCCTGCCGTAGATGGTGGTGTTATCAGCGACCTAGCGGCCACAGACAATCTCTTGATATTTGTTGGATAGGGGGCAAGATGGCGATCAAAGCGATCTTTGTTGGTGTCAACAAATACCTCGATTCAGCGATCCCAGAACTCAGTGGCGCAAGGAGCGATGCTACAGCGATGTGGGCGTTATTCACCGATACCATCGATGGGTTGTCTGCGCGATTGTTGCTCGATGAAGCAGCCACCTTCGATGAAGTCACGTGTGCCATCCTCGGAACCCTAACAGCAGCACAGTCAGATGATGTGGTCGTCATCTCATTTGCCGGGCATGGCTCACCTGATGGCAACCTTGTAGTATTTGATACCGACCCGACAAGGCTCACGGGAACGGCCTTATCGATGACCGATCTGGCCGAGGCCTTCAAATCTACGAAAGCAAGGGCCGTGTTGTGTATCCTGGACTGTTGTTTCAGCGGGCAAGCGCCAGCGCGTGTCCTTGAAACCGCGGCGCGACCACGCAATGCTTTCGCCCTTACGGGCATCTACGGCGAAGGACGCATTCTGCTGGCCGCATGCGCTACGAACGAGTCCGCATGGGAGCAGCCCGGAACAGGGCATGGGCTGTTAACGTATGCGGTCATTGAGGCCTGGACAAGTTGCCCTGGCCCATCTGTGAGTTTTCCGGAAATCGCCGGCGAAATCGTTCGACTTGCTCGTGTTGAGGCCGAGCGTATCAACGTCACGCAGACCCCTGTGTTTCTGGGCAATGTTCAAGGTGGTCTAGTATTCCCCACGCTCAAACGAGGAGACAACTTCGCAGCTGCCTTCCCGGCGCACGCTATCCGGCAGATGTCAGGCGCCTTCTCTGAGTTCGCTGCGCAAGGATTCCCACCCGAAGTCGTTGAGCAATGGACGGTTGACTTTCAGCAAGGGCTCAACGCTCTGCAGCTTAAGGCAGTAAACGAGTTTGGAGTCCTGGCAGGAAGTTCCTTATTAGTTGTTGCTCCGACCAGCTCAGGCAAGACAATGATCGGTGAGCTAGCTGCGATTCAAGCGGTCATGTCCGGCAAGAAAGCGGCTTTCCTTCTACCCTATCGGGCATTGGTTAGTGAAAAGTTCGAGGAGTTCAGTGAGCGCTATGCCGCCGCAGGTCTGCGTGTAGTACGCTGTAGTGGAGATGCGACTGATGGCATAGGTTCAGTGCTTGCGGGGCGTTATGACCTTGGTTTTTTCACCTACGAAACCTTTTTAAGCCTTGCATTGGGCTCTCCTCGTTTACTGATTCAACTTGGGCTGGTCGTGGTGGACGAAGGACAATTCATCACCGATCCGCATCGCGGCATCACTGTCGAGCTGATTTTTTCATTACTCCTACGTGCGAGACAGCGGGGCATCCAGCCTCAGCTCATAGTTCTTTCGGCCGTCATTGGCAACCTTAACAGCTTTGATCGCTGGCTCGATATTCCACTTCTGCTGTCAAGAGAACGGCCCGTACCGCTTATCGAAGGAGTTCTCGATCGGCGTGGAACGTTCCAATATGTCGATATCGATGGGTCAACAAAGACCGATACGCTGTTGCCAACCCACCGCATTGTGCAGCGTCGAGACAAGCCAAGTTCGCAGGACGTTATCGTTCCTCTGGCGCAACAACTTGTAGGTCAGGGCGAAAAGCTACTAGTGTTCCGCAACATGCGCGGACCAGCCCAGGGCTGCGCCAAGTATCTCGCCAAGGAGCTGGGGCTTGGTCCAGCCAATTCAGTGCTCGCTTCTCTTCCTATGCAGGACTTGACCGCGGCTTCGCAAGACTTACGGGAGTGTTTAGCAGGAGGCACGGCATTTCATAACACCAACCTGCTTCGGGCGGAGCGGGAGGCTGTTGAAAGGGCCTATCGAAGCAGAGATGGCGACATCCATGCACTTGTCGCCACCACAACTTTGGCCGCAGGCATAAATACACCAGCCTCCACGGTTGTGCTGGCTGAGAATGAGTTCGTTGGCGAAGATGGTAGGCAATTCACCGTTGCCGAGTACAAGAACATGGCTGGTCGTGCTGGTCGCTTAGGATTCAATGAGACTGGCAAGGCTATCATCTTGGCTGAAACGCCCTTGGAACGCGCACAATTATTTCAACGATACGTTATGGGTGTACCGGAGGATGTTAAGTCCTCATTTCAGCCGCGCGACCTGCCGACTTGGACACTGCGATTGCTTAGTCAAGTTCGAGGCATCCGTGAGGACGAGATCCCAGGGCTCCTAGCTAATACGTTTGGCGGATACTCAGAATCGCGTTCGAATCCCCAGTGGGTCGCGCTCGTCGAGCACGACATAGCCACACTGATCATTCGCTTGACGCAGGCCGGCCTCTCAGAACGGGAGGGCGACTTAGTTCACCTAACACTACTAGGACGAGCCTGTGGCGCTTCGTCGCTCTCGTTTGAATCGAGCCTGCGCTTGGTGGAATTGATGACTCAACTCAATGTCGCCCAAACGCCGCCATTCCACATGCTCGCTATCATCCAGGTGCTGGATGAGATGGATGCGGTTTACACGCCGGTGATGAAGAGGGGGCAATCGGAAAGCGCGCGCGTTGCAGATGCGGCACAACGGTTCGGGCAGCTGATGACGCAAACAATGCAGCGTTATTGCCGCGATCAGTTCGAGTTCTGGGCACGCTGCAAGAGAGCGGCATTGCTATATGACTGGATCGCGGGCACCGCAGTCGAGGTGCTGGAGAAACGCTACTCGACGACACCGTTCGCCGGAGCAATAAGCTACGGCAACATCATCGGCATATCCGATGCGACGCGCTTTCACCTCCGCTCGGCGCATCAGATCATTTCCATTTTGCTGCCAGACCGACCCGAGTTCTTGAAGGAGCTCGATGAGATCCTGCAGCGGCTTGAGTTTGGTTTGCCGTCCGTTGTACTGCCGTTGATGAAACTGCGGATACCGCTCACCCGTGGACAGTATTTGGCGTTGGCCGCTGCCGGCGTGAAAGACGAGAAGGCGCTTAGTGAACTGGAAGAAAACCGCCTACTCGAATGTGTTGGCGCTGCGACATCGGAACTGTTGCGACCGATTGCAGAGAGATAATCTGGGCGATGAGGCCGCGGACTTCCAATCCGCCAGTCTTCGTATTCTCACGCAAGGAGCCCCTCGCTTGTAGTGATCATCGATATCCCTTCATCCTTAGGTTAGCTGCCGGTACCAAGGGTCTTTATTAGGGGTCCAACCCAATTCTTTGCAACGTGTTGAGCCAAGCTTCCATACGAATCCTGCCAGTGCATATTATTCCCATATCGAAACAGAGCTTCGTTGAACCAAGAGTTTGGGCTCGCGTACTGCCACCACCAGTTGAATGGCGTCTCGAATACTTTTCCTATTTCCCTTAGTGAGTCATATGGCAACTTCATAGGCGCAGGCGCGGAGGCGACTCCACAGTTATGGGCCATAATGCCGAAATATAGCGAAGTGCCTCTTGTAGCCTCCGAGAACTCAATACCGATACCATATTGGGGCTGACCTATCCCTTCACGTACAATCTCCACACCTAGGTCTGTGGGATGATCCTTGCAGGCTGCAACCCATACAGCCTCAACTTCGTACCGCTGCTGACCGAGGGTGAAGACGACACGTTCATGGCCAGTCTGGATGAGCGCCATGCGCAGTTCAATGAGGAACTGCAGAACGGTGATATAGTCTACAGCACTAGCGAAGCCATGAGCGGTTTCCAGCAGGTCCGCTACGGTCATCCTGGACGCATCGCTCAGCCCATACCTTTTAATCAGCTCGTCGACGATGTGAGCACGCTCCATAGTTACCTCTTTTCTAAGGCCGCAGAAACCTAGTACTGCATCCTTGTATTGGATTAGAGCAGAGCGTAACAACTCCTGACCGGGGTCGGTCGTTTCCTGCAACAAGTGTTCGAGCCACGTGACAATGTCGTCTTCATAGGAAAGGCAGAGGAACCGCCCGGCTCTTCCCAATGCGTCTTGTTGCGCTTTAGGAAGAGAGCTTTCACTAGGATGCTCTCCTGATGGCGTTAGGTAGAGCGCGACGGGAAGTACGCCGAAGGACGTCTCCGCCCAGGCAATGTAATCCTTCAGCTGGTCGGGACTGTCCTCTGCACCGACCTTGTTCTCTATGATTATGGGCTCACCCTTGTCGGTTTCTAGGAATAGATCGATATACCTGCCCGTATTCGTTGGCTGCTCTCTGCGGACATAGCGTATCAGGCTGCCTTGGATGTAATTGGGTAGTATCCCCTTGATGAGTTCAAGGAAGAGCTCACCGAACTGGGGACACTTGTGCAATGCCCGTGAATCGAGGAGGAATGCGAGAATATCGCTGTTCTTTAGCTCAAGGTGGCTCACTCCAGCAAGGTCCAGAACGTTCATCCGCGGTTCTGCCTGCTTGCGGGTCTCTCGTATTATATCAAGGATATGCTCTGCCTCGGCCAATAGTTCCGCCGTATTCACTGGAACATCTCCGACTGCTTATCCCCGTCTTTCTTCTTCCGTTCTCGTTTAGCTTTGGGCATTTCTCCCTCATCCTTCTTCTTAATAACCTTCCCCTTCTCATCCACAAGGCCTGCAGCCACTTCCTCGGCGTGCCGCTTATGATTGAGGGCGAGGAGTTCTCTCAGGATGATCCTTCGCGCTTGGTTGGAGATTGTGTAACGCACACGATCGTTCTCCGGCAAGAAATTAAGCTCGTGGAAGCCGTGCTGCAAGGGCAGGTCACTCCATCCGTAGGCGTCGCGCACGGCCTCGTCTATCGCCTTGTGGATGTCCCGTAGGGCAAGGATTTTCGGGACGGCCCAGTCCGCGTCAGCGTCGGAACATCTAGACTCTTGCTTGACAGCAGCGGTGTTCAGATCCTGCGTGTGATAGAGATTATAGAGCTTAGTGAGGCCGATATCGAAGCGGAGCATGATCTCGCGTCTGCTTGCAGTGAGAGCTGCTCCGAGCGAGTCGAGCCTATCGCCAACTTGATTCATATCCGTCATAGTGGCAGGGATTCCTTCAGATTCATTCGGTCCGAAGCCTTGTGGGAATGGAAAGGTTTCGAAGTTCCGCTCAACGGAATAATTCATTGTGCTTGCCCCGAGAGTCGTTAGGTACTTCCAACACCAGGAAGAGTGAATTTCGGAGCATAGGATTGCAAGATGGCTATACTTTGATAGCGCATCTACAACAACCTTCTCATGGAATACCATGGAGGCGTTAATAGCTGAATACGATGTATATTTCGTAACACGTGCAACTACCAGTACCCGCTCCATTGAGGCGATTGTACGGTAGAGTGCGGGACGCTTATCAGCATAGTGCCACCAGCGTTCTGGCAAAGGCCTGCGTAGCACGAACCTACCTTGCTCATCCAGACGAGTTCGTTCCGGCTTCACGAGGCGTTCGATTATCTCAAGACAGTCCGGGTAATCGGCCGCCACAGGGCCGATATAGCCTTCGGGGGCACTCGCGCGATCCAATGGCCAATCATGGAAGTTGATCACCCAGCGGCTTGGGCTCTGATCGCTTCGAGAGTTTAGATCCTCGCCATTGAGGTAGGGGAAGAGCACCTTTTTGTTCTTTTGATTTCGTGCAATGAGAGCCTGTGCCACCTCTGGCTCCAGCACGAAACCTTGTCCGAGTACGATTGAGCCCTGGAAACTTCTGTCTGAGTTAGCCGCGAGGGAAAATGGATTGCCAATCGCGAGCTGATCATCGAAGTAGGTTGAGATGTAGGAGACAGGCTTCCCATCCAGAACGCGCCTCCCATTCCATGCACCCTTGAAGATCGCGGCGAGGCTCACATCGACCGCAGCGACACCTGGCCAGGGCCTACTCCGTACCGCCATCACAATACTACCGCCGGAATTCTCGATCACCTCGAGGCCACCCTCGCGCGTATTACCTTGAGCTATTGTGTTTGTTGCGAGGGTTCCGAGGGCGCGTTCCTCTTTCAAGAGTGAATAGTTCCGCCTAACGAAGTAACCGACGAGGTCAATTGCGCCAGCAGGAGCGTAAGCGTAAGTGAGGTAATCGAGATAGTCTGCGCCATAGGTACTCTTCAGTTTTCGATTCCCCAGGAACGGTGGGTTTCCGAGGAAGCAATCGAAGCCCCCGCCTTGCATAACCTCGGCGAACTCGAGGAACCAGTGGAAGAAGTGCCGGCGCTCAGATGCGCGCCAGGCTTCCGCCGCGACAGGGTGCCCCTCTGTATCGTCTCGGCCATTGAGGAAGTCACGATAGATCTTTTCTGTGGCGATCGCTTGCGAAGGCTTCTTGGGTATGAAGAAGGGTGCGAGTCTGATATCAGCAAGGGCCTTGAGCTTTCGCCAGGCGTCTCCAGCTGTGACGTGGAGGTAGAGCTCCTTCTTCCGTGCCGCTTCCTCCGGAGTCGAGTCAGGCATTCCCGAGACGGTCTTGAGGGTTTCGATCACGGTCTTGAGGCTATCCCCTATCTGGCCTCGCCAATCGGTCATGTGCTGCATCACGAGTTCGGTCGTGCATTCTTCCTTGTGCTTCGCCCGCAGCTGAGAGGCATAGTCCTTGTCATCCCCGTCGCGGGTCGCGAAAGCCTCGATTGGGATTACTTCGAGAAGCTCCTCAGGTTTCGTGAGGCCGACGAGGCTGTCACCGCACTTGATGTGGTGGTCGAGGAAGCCCAAGGATTCGCCGGGGTTGTGGCTCTCCAGCCACAGGGCCACCTTACAGAGGCGTACAGCCTGAGGGTTGAAGTCGACGCCGTAGATGCAGCGCTCGATCACCTCGCGCAGGGCCTTGCGGTAGCTCGTCGGATCGGGATTGTCCGCCTTGGTACGAAGCCGTGCCAGTTCCAGGGCAATGCGCCTGGCTGCGTTGAGAAGTATGTGCCCCGAGCCGCAGGCGTCGTCGCAGATCTTGAGGTCGAGGAGCCTTGCCTCCGCGTCGGGGGCCTTGAGGCAGGTCTCGATGAGAGGCTCCAGGGCGTACTCGATGAGGGGCTGCACGAGCTCTTCGGGCGTGTAATGGCTACCCGTCTTCCCCCGATCTTCGCCTTTCGTAAAGGAGAACTGGAGGCCATCGGCGGTCGTGTTGATGCTCGCATCGAACTCGAGGAGCCCCTCGTAGATGGAGCCGAACTCCTCCACATTGAGGGCCGCGTAGTTAACCCGCACAGGTACGCCACGCTTCTCGTCATCATAGGAATCCAGGAGCTGTATGCCAGCCGAGAAGGCGTTGTTATCTAGTGAGAGACCTCGTAGGAGATTGAAGGCTTCAGGCGAGAAGAGGTCGCCCGCCAGCGGTTTCAGGCCTAGTTTCGTGGCCCGCTCCTCATCCTCGTAGAGGCTAAAGCAATCCATCAAGGTAGCCCAGAGGTCGCCGAAGCGTCCCTCATCGGCCCTCACCTTCCTGCATCGAGCGCGGAGGGCCATGAGGGAGTAATAGTCCCGGTAGAGACCCTTCAGATCTTTATTGGCTCCCGCTGGATGGGTCAGGTCCCGCTCTTCTATCACGAGGAGGAAGAGGACGCGGTATACCAAGGTGAGGAGAGCGTCGTAGAGCTCTCGAGCGCTCGCGCGATTCGAGGCGAGGGCATCGCGCAGGGCGCCATTGTCTGGGTGGTTAAGGAGGCCGCCCGCCCAGTAATCCTCTATGGCTATCTTCACAGCCTTGGACAGCCTTGCTCGTATGGCCGAACCATTCTCCAGACTGTCCTGGTGGTACTTCTCGAGGAGGCATTCGGAGGCCTCGTCGATATTCCTTGGCCAGCGGCTGATGTGGAGGAGGCGGAAGAGAAGAGCGAAATCTGAGAAAAGCTCCTCCTCGAATATCCTCTCCAGGTTGAACTCGAGGTAGGAAAGCTTGATGAGGCGGCTTGAGTCCCGAAGCAGGCGCAGGGTGAGGCCATTGGTCACCAATGCGAAGAGCGTGTCGCTCACATTGATGTATTCCTGCACAAGGCTATGGGGACTGGCTTTTGCGCCTTCTCGCCTCTTGTCCAGGCTTTCGGTGAAGCCCACGATGTGCACTGAGCAGGCCCTTCCTACCGCCCGGTGGCTGATGGCGTAGCTCCTTCCCGCTATCTCGACGGCGGGTGCGTTCTCCAGTTCGTAGCCCAGGAGGGAAAGGAAGGGCATGACCCATGCTATACGCGTGCGACTTGTCCCGTACTGGTCCTTGAGATCCTCTCTTACGCGCCGGGCATTGAAGGTCTGCCACTGGGCTTTGGCCAAGGCCCAAGCCTCGAGTATCTCGTCGCGCACTTTGCCCTCAAGGCCGAAGTCGGCGGGCTTCTGGCCAGGGAGCGCGTTCTCATCGCTTATCTTCTCCAGAGTCTCGGGGCCGATGAGTGAGCCTTCCCAGGACAGCGATTCGTATTTCATGATTGAGCTCCGGATACGAAGATGTAGAGCCCGAGGATGTCCATGGGAATGACCGGTTCGACCACCTTGTAGCGCCCGGTCTTGGATTCGGTCCCCAAGGCCTTCTGGTAGCGCTCATGCTGGGCTATGAGCTCCGCGGCCCGCGCGAAGGCCAAGGCGTCGAAGGAAGGTCGCTGCTGGGGAATCATGGCAAGTTCGCGGGCCAGCTGTGCTTCCTGTACTGATCGAGGAAGATCGCCTACGATCGCGCTCTTGTCCATGAGCTCGTTGACCATTTCGGCCGCGACTGGTTTTCTATCTACCCCGGCGAGGCCATGGAGGAGGACCTCTTCGGCCACAAGCGTGTGTTTGGACCTTACATCCTCGATAACATGGCGCGCCCGTAGGATAAAGATGACCGTGCGCTCCTTCACAGCGGAGGAATGAACCACCGCGGCTCGGGCTGCATTGCGGAGGCTCTTGGTCGGGTCTATCGATTCGGCAAGCACAGTCCTACAGAGGGCCTCCACCGCGTCGTGGTTACGACCCCAATACGTGTAGCCTTCATTCACGGGGGCCTGGAAGGCTAGTTTTGCTAGATCTTTCCTACTGGCAGCTTCCAGCCACGGCTTGATCTTGTCGGGGAAGGCCGCACGCCTGAGCTCCACTTCGAGATCCTTGGCATCCAGCCTGGAAGGCGCTACGCCGAAGAGCTGATCCAGGGCCGAGACCACGAACCTGCACACGGTTTCCGGTCGGCCAACGGCCTCGTCGGCAACTGCGAGGTCGTCCTCGATATCCTGGGCCTTGATGGCGTTCTGCGCGAATATCGAACGAAGGGCCGCCTCTTTGCGCTCGGTGCCCGTAATCAGCTGGTCGAGGGCTTCCTCGGAACGCACCAGGTCATCCAGGGCGAAGAGTTCCATCTGGGAGACAGGCTTCTGTTTCTTTTCAGCCTCGGCAAGGACTGCCTTGAAGATGGTATCCAGGAATACTTTGGAGTCCTCCGGGAAGGGGATGCTCACGCCAATGTTGTCTCGGATGGTGCGGGCCTTGCGGTACAGCACCTTGAGCACCACCTGGTCCATGGGGTTGTCTTTGCCGTAGAGAAGACAGGTTTGGACTTCCTCCCTCAATTGGCCGAAGCGGTCCACCCTGCCCTCCCTCTGCTCAAGGCGATTGGGATTCCATGGCAGGTCGTAGTGGAGGACAGCATCGAAGAGTCCCTGGAGATTGATGCCCTCGGAGAGGCAGTCGGTAGCCACGAGAACCCGAAGCTTTTTGCCTGATAGCTCCGGAGCCATCTTGGCAATGCGGTCTCTCCGCACTTCGTCTGGGTCCTCGCTGGTCACGCATTCTACCAGGGCGTTCTTTCCAAGCGCTTCTGACAACTTCTCAGCCACATATTTGGCGGTCTCTATGAAGCGGCAGAAGACAATAGGGTTGTAGCTTGGGCTTGCCTTATGCCACTTCCTGATCTGGACTAGACAAGACTCGAGCTTCCTATCGGCACCCTCAGCGGACAGGGCCCGGAGGCGTATGGCAAAGCCTTCGAAGGCAGCACGATCCTCCGCGGTCCAGTCGGCCTTCTCTTGCAGCGGCGTCGGGAGCTCGTCGTCTGTGGATTCCGCCCGCTCGAAGTGAGGATTCTCTGTACTGCTGTCATCGGCGTCCTTGGGCACCTCCATGCCTGATACCCGATTCTCCAGCATGATGGCTCCGGCGTTCGGGCTGGACATGATGCCTCGGAGCAGACCCAGGGCGGACCAGTATCGGAAGCGTCGCTGGTTCTCGCTTTTGACCGCTCGCGCCACCATCCTGGACGTGTAGAGGAGGAGGTCGTCATAGAGGGCTTGGTAGGCGGGGGTGAGCTCATAGGGGAATTCCACAGCCGTCCGCTTGGGGAAGGGCGTGCGCTCGCCCATCCACAAGGCAATGTGCTCGCGCTTCCTTTGGACGAAGTACCTAGCCAACTCGGCGCGGAAGGCCTGCTTGCCGGGAGCCGCGCCACCTTCGTCCGAGTCCCAAGTAATGGAGGTGAAATCGTCTCGCAGAAGGCCGAGGAGAGATCGGAATTCAGACTCCTTACCCGAGTGAGGCGTGGCGGTCACGAGGATCAAGTGCTGGTCTTTCTTCCGTGCAAGCTCGGTCACGAGGCGGTGCCTGAGTTGTTGGCTCTCGTGGGCACCCTCTGGCTTTGCGCAGGCATGGGCTTCATCTACGATGACCAGCTCCGGCGCCTGGGACACGAACACCGAGTAGCGATTGTCGGACTTGATATAGTCAATGCTGATAACCTGGTAGGGGAAGTATTTGTACACGCTCTCGTCGCCCGGTACCTGCCTGTCGAGACCTGCCTGTGTACCGGTACGTAGTATGACTGCGTCAATGCCGAACTTCTCCTTGAGTTCGGCCTGCCACTGCTCGCAGAGGTGAGGCGGACAGAGCACGGCGAAGCGTGATATCTCGCGCCGCTCCAGGAGCTCCTTGGCGATGAGCAAGGCTTCGATGGTCTTGCCTACGCCGACATCATCTGCCAGAAGGAGCCGCACCGCTCCCTTCTGCCTGAGCGCCATGATGAGAGGAACCATTTGGTAGCTGCGGGGCCGGAAGCTCAGCTTCGCGGCACAGCGGAAAGGCCCGGCCGCTGACCGTAGGGACAGCCTGGACGCATCGAAGAGCAGCCTGGCGGCGCGCACGCTACCGAGGTCTCTTGCTGTTGGTGGCTCGAACTGGGAAGGTCGTATGTCACCTGTCTTCATGAGCGGCAAGAATATACCAGCGATATCCTCCTCGCGCCCGTCCAAGGGCTTTAACCTAAGGAGGTCGTCCCGTTCAGAAGGAAGCACTATCCAGTCTCGTCCTCGGGCACGCACGAGAGTCCCTGTTTTATATTCCATAGTCATCACCGTACCTTGCGGAAGATGTCGGGTCTGCTGGCTACGAGCCCGTCTAGGGAATCCTTGTAATAGTACACGATGTAATCCTGTCCAAGGTCGTAGATTGCCTCGCGCTGCCGATCGTCCCTATCCTTGACGCCTTGAGTATCATGGGGCGTCCCATCGCAGAATACATGAACAGGCAAGGCATTCTTACCTGGACCTGGCGCGTAGTAGAAGTCAGGCTGGCAGTACAGCCCTGGTATGCGGCGTTGCGCTTCGTCGGGAAGGCGAAGGCCATGCCCGTAGAGGTAGTCGAGGAACTTTTTCTCGGTCGAGCTCGAGCTGTCATACGTTTCGAGCAATCTCTTGTATTGCTCCTCGTAGGTACCCGCTTCGCTCGCGCCTACCTCCACCCGAGCGCTTCTCAATCTTTCCAAGGTTTGCCGGATGAGGAAGCGATTGATCACGGGGTGGTCGGGCTGGTTATAGTAGCTCAATAGGTCCTTATAGCTGGCCTTGTCGCGGTAGTCTTCTTCGTCGAAGCGACACAGATTCCATGCTTCGTCGACGACCCGCTGCCATGCATCTTTCTCCCGAACCATGGCGGCCATTACACCGAGGCTACCCTCCGAGGCTTCGTACATGAGCAGGTTGGGACTATCGGGATCACCTATGGGTGTGATGCCCAACTCGGAGCTTTCCACCTGGAACACTCGTTCGACCGCTGTCTTGAGGGCGTACTGAAGAGTGATGCGCCCATCGCTATCGAGCTCGAGAACCTTCAGTGGCTCAATATAGAGAGCATCAGCCGTGTCCGTGGTGTATAGCTTGACGACCTTGAGATCGTCGAGCTTCATCTTGGTATTCTTTTCTTTCCCATCGGCGAGGTTCTGCCGGAATCCATGGGATTTCCAGTGCCCAGAGACTCGGTTGAGCACGAAGCCATCGTCCTTGTTGATTCTCCACTTCGAGTTGACGTAGACAATCTCGGCGGAGGGGATGCACCGCATTCTGAGGAGGACATCGTCTCCGCCCATCAGCCTGATCTCATCTAGCTGGCCGAGCTCGCCGTTGTAGCGGAACCAGGTGTTGATCTGGTAACCGAGGCGCTGGCGTTCCTCCTCCTCGCAGTTTATATGCTGAACTTTCTCAGCAATACCATCGGGCAAGATGAGGAGGTTAGCCAGATGGATGGTAAGTCCTTCGAGAGGCGCTCCGGTCCAAGGATCGGTATTCCGTGCCTGTTCGGCATTCATGAGTATGTATCCAGAGGCCTTGCATACCGTGGCCTCCTCAGTCTCATTTGCCGTCTCCTGAATCTGAGCACGGGTGACCTTGTACTTTGAACCGTTGTGGTAGATGAGATTCTCAGGCCCCATCTCCCTAATAGCGAGTACGCGATCTCGGCTAATGGATTCCGTACCCTTGTCCATGTCCAGGAAGAGGCGAACGGGAAGCCGTGTGAAGTTGTACCCAGGAAGGAAGCCCTCGCTAGCCAAGTAGCGGAAGCTGTAGAACTCTGAGAAGACATCGTTGCTCGTCTGGTTTAGGAGAAGACCTTTCATATTCTTGGCGAGAATCTCGTTTCTGTTCGCTTCTCTTTTCTCGGAACTCTTGTCCTTGATAGCTGTGTTGTCGATGATCTTCCTGGCGCTCTCTATCTGTCGCTTAGCCTGGTTGTAGAGATTCCTCCATCGGTTGAGAGACTGGTCGAAGCGTTCCGACATGCCCCTGAACTCCTGCTCGGCCCAACCTGTTGAGTACCACGAAGAAGCTGAGAGGCGCCCTTGGAAGTCGGCCACGACACGTCCCCACTTCTTTATAACCTTTTCAAGGTACGCCGGAGCATTGGCGAAGGAAGCCTTCGTCTCAGGCTTTAGTGGCAAGTCCGGTGCGTCGATATCGAGGACATCACTGATATGACCGTTCTCGACCCCTTGAATCCCAGCAATTGAGAGGTACAGGCCATTGAAGTGGCTACGCAGCAAGTCTTCATTGAGGAGGTCGAGCCGTGGCGCGTTTACCGAGCCGCTCACCATGCCGTTGCGATCATCGAAGTAGTGGGTGTCGTGTGGCGATTGACGACTACAGCTCGTGAAGACCAATGCCGGCTGCCCACTGCGTCCCGCTCTTCCTGATCGCTGAGCGTAGTTTGCTGGATTCGGAGGCACGTTACGCATATGCACCACGGAGAGATCGGCTATATCAATACCGAGCTCCATAGTTGGTGAACAGAACAGCGCTGCGAGTTTGCCAGAGCGGAACTCGTCCTCGCGCAGCCTTCGGGCGTCCTTATCGATCTGTCCCGTATGTTCCTTTGACCTGATTCTCCCTTCATAGGCCGAAGTTTCATAGACCTGACGAAAGAAGAGGTTAGGCTTGCGCACCTGGCCTCGGATGTTCGGCTTGAACACAGGATCAGGAGGCACAATACCATCACCAAGCGTCCATATGATCTGGTCTGCCCGCAGCCGATAAGCGTACTCGTCGTCGCTACCTTGGACTTTCATACGCTTGAGCCAACCTTCGCCTGTCATGATCTTGAGCGCCTCTTCAATGAACTCCCGGTATTCCTGGGTATTGATTTTCCCATTAACGCCGAGTGCCCGTCTGATGTAGATACCAAGCCGGCTTAAGGGGCCTATTGACTGTGTATAACCTTGGCCTTTGGGCAAGGTCAGGCGCTTAGCCATTAACCAGTTCGAGGCGTGAAGCTCCCGGTCCTCAGGGCACCAGTCTGGGCTTAGGTTGTTTTTGAAGAGCTCCATGTTCTGATGGATAGCGTCATCGTCGAAGTAGGAGACGCTGTCGATGGCGGTCATCTTTCGGAATGTTTCAAGGATCTGGTAGACGATCGTTTCGAGGCTTGCGCTCGCTCGAGTACAGACCTCTCGCAGGTGATTCCAAGCACCGTCGACCATGATGGCATCCCAGTTCTCGTACTCCATCTTGAGAAGCCCTGCGGCCTCTAGCCCCGGCAAGCTTACGCGCCACGCGTTGCCTAGGTCCTCTACAAGACGGTACTTGATGAGGGTCATCATGATGTTACGCAATGTCCTTGCTCGTGATTCAAGAACGGATTCGTTTTCTCCGAGTGCGGCGTAGTCTTCCAGGGCTAAGCCTAGGTACTCGTATACCTTGGCATCTACTCCAGCGAAGCTTATGCGTTTCTCCGCTTTGAGGGCCCTGGCAAGGGCTGACCGGAGGCGCACGGTCATGACGAAATCGTTGAAGTGGCCTGATTGCAGTGATGAGTCTTGTCGATTATCCGAGAAGCTCAGGAGCTTAGTGTCCTTAGCATCGAATCCGAGGCTGTGCATAGCTTCGAGAATGCTTAGTGACAGAACAGTCGTCGTGGTCGATCGCCCTTCAAGACCTACTCGTGATAACTTGGAATACTCGCTCATCTGATGGTGGTAGAGATCACCGCTAGTCGGATCGTAGATGAATCCGACAGGAAGATACCAACCGGCCAGGGCTCCGGGTATGCTCGAATCGTCTCCATCGACGAAGGTTCCGTCAGGGAGATAGTGGATCCTAGAGGGGAACTTGGATCTGTACTCTTTCTTGAGCACCAACCTGCCGCCCTCCTCCTTCACGTATTCCTGGGGAAGGTTATTCAGGTCTTCGTTTGGGTCCCATGCATCCTCGTCAGCCAGAATATACCCAAGCTCAATACTCTCCTTATCATCTTCAGAGACATAGTAATCGCTGAAGTCTCGCGGCTCGAGCATCCCGTCCCCGTAGTTCTTGAGTACACAGAGGAAGGGCGTACCCGACACACGGTTGAATACTACAGGGAAGAGAGGAACATCTTTCTGCCCAACATTTTTTGAGGGGAGCCCGTCGAAGTCGATAAGCCGCTCGTCTCCCCGATGCAGGGATACACAGATGGAAGCAGACTGAGCGATGAACTGGTGCAGCTTGAAGGGGAGTATCAGCGGCGTCCGCTTCCCCGACTGTTCATTCTCGAGAGCAATAGAGGCATTGATCTCCGCCATTCGCCCGAAGAAGGTTCGAAGGTATTCAGAGCAGCGCTCCTTGTCATTCCCAGATGCCACGGCAAGGAGAGAAGCCACCTCTTCCACCGTCCTGGCCGGACCTCGCTGGTACCGTCCACCATCGGTCGCGAGCGCAATGTTACGTTCAAGCCATCGGAACACGGGGGTTGCTATCATCTCTACTGGTGATCTTGCCACCAATGGCTTTGTTACAGCCTCACCGAGGTCGGTTCTCTCGGGAACGCTCCCATCTTCGGACATAGCCCTGAGCGACTCTTCAATCACCTGCTCCACGGAGAATGGGCTTCCGAAGAATGAAGTCGCGACCTCCGCTACCTTCGCCTTGCGCTCGACTGAACTGACTCCTCCTGCCATAGTCGCCGAAGTTCCCATGCACACCACATCGTTTGCACACTCGGCTTTGATCCTCCGGATGAGCATGGCCACGTCGGCGCCCTGCCGGCCACGGAAGGTATGTAGTTCATCGAACGCAAGGTACTTGAGATTCTTGAAGATGGCATCGCGGATCGAACTATCTCTGCTTCGGGTGAGCATTAGCTCGAGGATCATGTAGTTAGTCAGTAGTATATGAGGTGGATTCCGTCGCATCTCATCGCGCACATCCTCAGACTCTTGCCCCGTGAACTGACCGTAACGAACCGGGAAGCTCGCGCCTGATATGCTGCTGTAGCGGCTGGCGTGCTTCTTGATCTCACCAGATTGAGAGTTGATAAGGGCATTCATGGGGTAAACCACAAGGCCTACCACGCCGGGGCCAGGATTCCTGAATACCTCATTGAAGATGGTACCAAGGAAGGTTAGTGATTTGCCTGACCCCGTGCCCGATGTGACTATGAACCCTTTTCTGGCTGAACCTAGGCGGAGGGCCTCCTCTTGATGCCGATGCAGCGGAAAGTCCTTGAATACGCGCGCCATCTCTGGAGCGAGTATCCCTTCGGCGACAAGGGTTTCGGTGCTCTTGCCCAGCTCGTAAGCCGGATTGAACTGAATGAGTGGATCAGGCCACATAGTCTTGAGCCGGCCCTCGTCCTGTAAGGCCCTTTCGATCTCCGGGTCATCAATATCGATGAAGCTCTTGGCGAAGGACTGATACTGGTCCATCACTGTTCGATGGAACTGGAAGATGTCGGAAGGGCTCATCATGATGCTTCCTTTTCTTATGTTCTAAGTTGTCTGACTTCTCTATAGATTGTTATGCTATATCGAATTGGTAATAAATACCATCACTAACCATTGAACACCCTGGCCCTCTCATCTTTTGGATTTAGTCGAGCAATTGTACCACACCATACTCTCGCGCTCATCTAGTTCTTTCATCAGCCTGCGGCCTCTACTGATATAGGAGATCCAATCCTCTAGGAGGTCTCCAATGTCCAGCGTCTCCACATTCCCTGGTCGCGATCATTCTGTTTCCCCGCCCGTCGTCCCACCTATTCAAGCAATCCCCGACATCCCGATGAAGACCATCCTCGACTACCTGGATGCCACGGGCCTCTCGCCTGAGCTCACTGAGGCTGAGAAAACGCAATTCGCATCCGTCTGCCAAGCCTTCGGCCTCAACCCCTTCAAGCGCGAGATCTACGCCACGGTCTACGGCGAAGGCTCCTATCGCCGCTTCTCGGTGATCGTCGGATACGAGACGTACCTCAAGCGCGCCGAACGCACCGGCCGCCTCGATGGTTGGTCCTCGCGCATCGAGGGCTCGGGCAATGACATGAAGGCCATCGTCGAGATACATCGTCGCGACTGGTCGGAGCCCCTTGTCCACGAGGTCTACTTCGTCGAAGCGGTCCAGAAGAAGAAGGACGGCACGCCCACGTCCTTCTGGACGAAGATGCCGCGCTTCCAGCTCAAGAAGGTCTGCATCAGTCAAGCTTTCCGCTTGTGCTTCCCGGACGAGCTCGGCGGGCTCCCATATGACTCCTCGGAGCTCCCCGACGCCGAGGCCCTGGCCTCCGCGCCTCCTGCACCGGCTACGCCGTCCCCCCTTCCCCTGTCCCAAGTCGAGACCGCAGCTTCCGAGGTCGCTCCGTCGCCAGAGGCATCAAGCGCGCAAGGCGTGCCGTCATCCGCGTCCGAGGCTGGCCCTTTGGCCACGCCTTCACCCGTACCGCTGCCCTCTGCAGCGCCGACGATCCGCTTCCTCGGCTACCAGGACCCCTACCCCGAGGAGCCCCAGGACGTGCTTCTCGTGCGTCTGGAGCACTACCTCGACGACAACTACACCGCCTTCACAGAGCGCCACCGCGATTGGATCTTCGAGAAGGCCAAGCACTCCCGCGACCGCCACGGAGTCTTGAAAATGCTGAGCTATTCCGAGAAGGTCGTCCGCAACGTCAGCGCCGCAAGCGCCTCGGCCTGATTATCCCAACCACAGAGGTACCCACATGACATTCCTCGCCTCCGCCAAGAAGCTCCAGACAGCCTGGAAACTAACCACGCACGCGCTTCCGCGCCTAGCCAAGGCTCCCGGCCTTTATCGATCCAAGCTCTACCCGTTCTGCTTACCGCTCGAGTTCGCTGGCTTCAACCTCTTCCATGAAATCAGGGACGAGGCGCTCGACACCTTCGCGAGTCGCGGCATTCTCTGGCACAGCTCGGCCCTGCAAGGGCTCCCCTCGAACCACCTGTGCAGCTCGCAGGTCTTCGCGGTAAATCTGTTCTTCCCCTTCGCTCATCGCCCCGAGGCTCTGGCCGCACTCCTTCGCCCGCACTTCCCCGATCTCGCTCGGATGCTCCCGATTGAGGACGACCTCTACGTCGCCTTCGAGTGGATCGGAGACTACAATTACTTGGGCGAGCTCCCGAAGCTCGGCGTGGACCGCCATCGCGGCGCAGGCAACACAAGTATCGATGCGGCGATGATGTACGAGACCACAGACGGCCGTCGGATCATGTTGCTCATCGAGACCAAGTACAGCGAGAGCTATGGCATCAGTTACAAGAGGTTTCGCAGTGATGGCTCCGATAGGGTCGCGCTGTATCGGGACTTCTTCCTCGCGGGCAATTCGCCGATCGATCTCACCATCACGCCGCGCATCGAGGACTATCTCTACGAACCGTTCTACCAGTTGTTACGGCAGCAGCTCATGGCCACGCGCATCGTCGAGACGGGCATCCCCGATGTGGATCGGGTCATCGTCGTCCACGTCTACGCCAAGGGTAATCGCGAGCTCAGGACTGTCACCTCCCCGCATTTCCGCGAGCTCGGCCGCGACGCCTATGAGGTCTGGACCCGCATCCTCGTCGACCCGTCTACCTTCAAGGCGCTCCCCGTCGAAGTGCTCTTCAAGGCCGCGCCGCTCGATAGCTTCCCCGACTTGGAACCCTGGAAGCTCTATCTCTCATCCCGCTATAGCTTCCTCAAGTAGCACGAGGCCCGCCCCAGTGAAGGAGCGGGCCTTATTTATTCTCTTTACCACCATAGTCATTGGGCAAGAAAAGATATGGGGAGTACTCATATCGTACTTGATAGACCATCTATTCTCGTCTCAATGCCAACTATTAACAGGGGATCGCCATTGCTACTCCACAGATACTACATCGAGCCTTCGCTGTCTGCTCTTAATGATGGAGTTTTCCGCGCAGACCGCCATATCTAGGATGCAGGGCGCAACTAGGCGGTATTCGACGAGCGTCCCGCGTTTCTCATCCTCGATCAACCCAGCACTCTTCAGCTGCGAAAGATGCTTCGAGGCGACTGATTTCTCGATACCGACTTCAGCTGCCAACTCGCAGACGCACCAGGGTCTGTCCTTAAGCTTCTCGAGCATGAATAGGCGCATCGGGTGCGAGAGCGCCTTGAACATTTCCGCCCTGAGGGCATAACGCCGACTTTCCCTTTCGTTCATGCATATAAGTTGCAATGTTGGGCAACAATAGTCAAGAGGACCTTGACTATTCAATGCGTTGTTGCCATAATTTGCAACATCGGAGGACAGGATGAAGATTCAGATACTCGGAACGGGATGCCCGAAGTGCAAGGCGCTTGAACAGCATGCCCGCGAAGCCGTTGCCGAGCTCGCTCTTGAAGCTGAGATCGACAAGGTTACGGACATCGAAGCAATCATGGCGATGGGAGTCATGATGACGCCGGCCCTCGCGATAGACGGGACGGTCAAGAGCGTAGGAAGGGTCCTCACGAAGGACCAGGTTGTTCAGTATCTCAAGGGAGGCAAGTAATATGGGTTGCAACTGCGGCGGGGACTGCGAGACCAATCTCATTTATGCATGCTCGGGGGCTGCCAACACAGGGCTCCTCGCCGACCAGGTCATGCGCAAGTTGAATAAGGACGGCGGAAGCGATAGCACCTGCCTCGCGGCGGTCAGCGCGGAACTATCAGGCTTTATCGAGTCGGCCAGGAGCGCTACCAAGAACATCGTGCTCGACGGCTGCCCAGTCGCCTGCGGCAAGCGCATCTTCGAGGCGAAGGGCCTTCCCTTCGAGCATTTTGTGATGACCGACTTCGGCGTCGAGAAGGGCAAGACCGCGATCACCGGAGACCTGATCGAGACCATCGCGTCCCGCGTTGCGGATTCCATCGCTACTAAGAAGGCATAAGTCATGTGGCAGAGCTTCGTCGACTGGTTTGTCTACGACACAATAGGGCTTTCTCGTAGTTCGGCTCTGGGCTCAGCGCTCGACTTTTTCATCTACGACACGGCGAAGATATTCTTCCTGCTTGTCGTCATCATCTTCGCGATCTCCCTCCTGCGGAGCTTCTTCCCTCCCGAGAAGACCAAGCGAGTCCTCGAGAAGGTCCCTGTCTTTATTGGTAATATTCTCGCAGCTCTGCTGGGCATCGTGACGCCATTCTGCTCCTGCTCGGCGGTGCCTCTCTTCATCGGCTTCATCGAGGCCGGTGTACCACTGGGTGTCACCTTCTCCTTCCTCGTATCCGCGCCCATGGTCAACGAAGTGGCTCTCATCATGCTCTGGGGTCTCTTTGGTTGGAAGATAGCCCTCCTCTACATCGCAAGCGGCATTGTCGTGGCCATCGTGAGCGGCAATATCATCGGCAGGATGAAGCTCGAGAAGTGGGTTGAGGAATACGTCTACAAGATTCATTCTGGCGAAGCGGCAGCCCTGACTCTTTCATGGAAGGATCGTATCAGCTACGCATTCGGCTATGTAGGCGAAATAGTCGGCAAGGTCTGGCCCTATGTGCTCGTCGGTATCGCAATCGGGGGGTTCATGCACGGCTATGCTCCCGCCGACTTTCTCGTGAAGTATGCGGGCCCAAGTGTCTGGTATGCAGTTCCCCTTGCCGTCCTTATTGGCGTGCCCCTCTACTCGAACGCAGCCGGTGTTATCCCGATCGTAAAGGTGCTCATGGAGAAGGGCATGGCCATGGGCACATCGCTCTCCTTCATGATGGCCGTAACCGCGCTATCCCTGCCCGAGGCTATCCTCCTCCGCAAGGTCCTAAAGCCTAAGCTTCTTGCCATCTATTTCAGCGTCGTGGCGGTCGGGATCATGCTTACCGGCTATCTCTTCAATGCAGTCATCCACTAAGAGGCCTCTATGAATGATGCTATCCCGATGAAGAAGTCCTCGCATGTGATCCTCTACGCGCTCATGTTCGGCCCCTTCTTCTCGATGTTCGACTCTGGCCTCGTGAACGTCGGCCTGCCGGTGATCGCGAAGGACTTCGGCGCGGGCATGCAGACAGTGCAGTGGGTCGCCTCGGTCTACCTTCTCACCATGTCAGCCCTTCTGCCTATCCTGGGATCTATAGCCGACAGGGTGGGGCGGGGCAGGATCTACAACCTCGGCTTTTTCACGATTTCGGTCTTCACGCTCCTATGCGGCTTCGCGCCCAATCTGCCAATCCTTATCCTGTTCCGGGCGCTCCAGGCCGTGGGCGGGGCCATGGTGATGGCCAACGGCATGGCGATAGCCACGGAGAGCTACCCCGCTTCCGAGCGCGGCAGGAATCTCGGCATGCTCGCCTCGATGATGGCGATTGGCAGCATCGCCGGCCCCTCGATCGGCGGTATCGTCATCGGGGCCTGGGGCTGGCGCGCGGCCTTCTACCTCACCTTCGCGGTCTCCTTCGCCGCCTTCGCCATGACTTTCTTTACGATCCCCAAGACGAAGAAGGACGGAGCCGATATGCCACGCTTCGACATTCTCGGGGCCGTGTTGCTCATCCTGGTCATCTTCGGCTTCGTCTACGGCTTCTCGAGCCTGGGAGGCAAGTCGCATGGCAAGATCAGTGCGTACATCGCGATTGCCGTATTCGTGGCCGCTCTTCCGGCCCTCCTCTTCGTCGAGCGCCGAAGGCCAAAGCCGGTCTTCGACACAAGCCTTTTCCGCAGCCCGGTATTCAGCTCATCGCTCGGCTCTTCGCTCATCTCCTTCGCGACGATGTATTCGCCCACCGTCCTCGTACCCTTCTACTTGCAGGGGACCCTAGGCCTATCGCCGACGGTCTCGGGACTATACCTTCTGGCCTTCCCCGTCGCGATGGCCATCCTCTCGCCCTTGTCGGGCAAGCTGTCGGACCGGGTCGGCTCGAGGCCCCTCGCTATGTCGGCCCTCCTGCTCAACGGAGTCGCCCTGGTAGCGTTCGGCCTCATCGGACCGGCCTCTCCGTCCTGGCTCATCCTCGTGCCGCTCTTCGCCATGGGCATCGGACTCGGGCTCTTCCAGTCGCCGAATAACAGCTCGGCGATGGGCAGCATCCCGAAGGGGAAACTCGGCACCGGGAACGGTATCGTGCAACTCGTGAAGAACCTGGGCATGGTGATAGGAATCTCTTTCTCGACACTGGCCTTCTCTTCGCTCATGGGAGATAGGCCGATTACAGATGTCTCCGCGTACCTCGCGAGCGCCAGATGGGTCTATTGGGGAGCGGCTCTTTTAAGTTTCGCGGGCGCCTATGTCGCGTCCCTGCGCGGGGGCCATCAGAAGCTTGAAGCATGAGGATAAGGCCGGACAGGTCACATCCTCGATACGAATGATGCTAAATAAGGAGTCATAGGATGGGAATCAAGGACCGCTTCGAGAGCATGAAGAAGAACGGCATGGAAGTACAGCGCCCGCTTGAATTACTGGGCGAGCTCGACGAGAAGAACGCGATGGCCCACATGGACGCGAAGGCCGCCGCCTTCACCGAGGGGGCTGTGCCCCTCAAGTACAAGGCGCTCGCGGCCATGGCGGCCGCGGTCGCTCTCGATTCGCCTCCCTGCATCGCCAACAACATGAAGGCTGCGGCGAAGGCCGGGGCGACAAAGGCAGAGATCATGGAGGTCATCGCGGTAGCGAAGTTCGCAAAGTCCGC
>Ga0182027_10003583_pt1 | contig 24489 bp, 17 predicted proteins | sample 712E1DmetaG_FD_121300 | JGI IMG/M metagenome (GOLD analysis project Ga0182027, IMG submission 121300) | Permafrost microbial communities from Stordalen Mire, Sweden - 712E1D metaG (Illumina Assembly) | ecosystem: Environmental > Terrestrial > Soil > Wetlands > Permafrost | place: Sweden... | reverse complement strand
TCACCGACGAGCGCCGCGCCGCCCAGCGGTATACGCTGTCGCACCTGGCGCACGACGTGAAGAACCAGACCGGCCTGGGCGAACCGGCCCGCGACTGGTTTCCGATTTCCTTCATGTCGACGTTTTCCGATTGGAGCGACCTGGTACACGGGCCGGCCCACGACTGGGGCCAGTTGAGCTGCGGCTGCCACCCCAATTGCGGCGTGGGCATGGCCGTGATGGTGGACAAGGAAACCAAGGAGCGCGCGCCGGTGACGTCGTTCCTCAACGCCGACCGCCTGGCGCGCGACGTGGCGCGGGTGAACGACGCCGCGCGCGGCAAGTGGCTCTCGATTATCGGCATGGCGCTGGCCGTGGCGCGCAATTACGACCCGTTCCGCTCGCCCAGCCAGTTCAAATTGTCGGACATGATGAAGAAGTTCGACAAGACCTTCGGCGCCACTGGCAAGAACTACGGCAAGGTGGGCAAGGACCGCACGCGGGAAGACATCGACGCGCGCCGCCGCGACCGTTGGAACTTCCTGTTCATCGCCGGCATGTGGTTTCAGGACCTGTTCAACTACGATTTCCGGCGCACCGAGCAGTGCATCATCCCCTACGCCACGCAGGAAGGCGAGATTTCCTTCTGCGCCTATAACACGGGCGTGGGCTGGCGCAACATCATCGAGAAGATGCACATGACGGCCACGCTGACCAAGTGGTACGAGGAGCACGGCAAGCACGAAATCTTCGCCGGGGGCAAGAGCGTGCCGCTGGCCAGCCGGGAGCACGCCATGGTGCTGCGCGAGGGGATTGTCACCATCGAGGAGCAGCACGACCTGGACCGCCTGGGCATCGCCAAGAACGCACGCGAGGAAAAGACGCGCGCCCGCGACTCGAAGCTGCGCATTCAGCAGGAAGACGCGCGCATGGCGAAGCTGTACCGCGAGCATATTCTCAAGGAGCAGCCGGGGCCGGAGCTGGTGCAGATCGGGCTCGGCGCGATGCCGGCGCCCAAGCCGGCACCCTTGCCCGCGGTGGAGGAACGCGAGGAAGTGGGGAGCTTCGGGGACTGAGTGCGGCCAAACTCCGGATGAGACGGCCCGTCAGATTCGCCGCACTACCAGACCGGGAATCATGTGGAAGTAGCGCACGTTGGCCGTGGCCACAGAGTGGCCGAGTTCCAGGGCGGTGACATCGATCAGGAGATCCGCCAGTGCAATGCGCGTCCCGGCCGCCTGCGTCTGCCCGTCGATTTGCCCGGCGCGCAGGGCGATTGGCACGGTAACGGGATGGACCGGCATCCCGGCCAGCAGATCGTCGAGAAACTGCTGGCGGCGAGCGGGGCACTGCAACCGGGGTCGCAGGAGAACCGAATGCGAAGCGCTGGAACGCCTCCGAAGCCGCTAGAATGGAACGGTGGAAGGACCGGGGACGCTTCCGGCCGCCGTGGTTCGCCACGCGGGTTTCCCGCCCGGCCTGAGTCGGGGGCTCCTGGCGGCGTGGACGGTTACCGGTTTGTGACCATGCTTACCTTCGATCAGTTTCTTACGGATGCGGCGAATAGAGGGGAAGCGGTAAACACCTTGTTTGAGGAACGCCTGTTCGGCCTGGTTGGGATTCTGCACAAGATCACCGACGCGCTGGCCGCCGAGCACATTGCGCACGAGGTTGTCGGCGGCCTTGCCGTGTTGATCCACGTGGAAGAGGCCAACCCCGAACTCACGTCCCTGACCCGGGACGTCGATCTCATGGTGTGCCGCTCGGACTTGGAGCGGATCAAGGTGGCCGCGGCGGAACACGGATTCCGTTTTCGCCATGCCGCCGGGGTCGACATGCTGATCTACGGGGGTGCGGAATCCGCCCGGAATGCGATCCACCTGATTTTCAGCGGGGAGAAGGTCCGTCCTGCCTACCTTGTCCCCACTCCGGCGATTCGGCCCGAGCGAAAACAAATCCACGGGAAAGAAGTCATGGTGATACCCGTTGCGGACCTGGTTCGGATGAAGCTCACCTCGTTTCGAGACAAGGATCGGGTCCACATTCGCAGCCTGGATGCCGCCGGACTTCTAACCAGCGAGATTGAGCCTCGGCTTGCCCCGGAGTTGGCGGCGCGGCTCCAGCACATCCGGGAGACGGAGTAGGCTTCCCGCCCGTTGGAAATCCCCGCATCGGTAACATTCTGAAGGGCGGAAGCGCCTTGAAGGTGTGACCTTCATGGCTGCCAATCGAATTTTCAACATCTTAGGGCGCGCATTCGCCGTCTGGATGGCCGTTACCGGGCTGATGGCCGCGGAACATCGCGGAACGGTTCAATCCGGGGGCGTGCCGCTCCCTGGCGTCACCGTGACCGCTACCTCGGGCGATAAGAAGGTCACCACCACCACCGACGACAACGGGGCGTACCTGTTCCCCAACCTGGACGATGGCGTCTGGACGGTCCGTTTCGAGATGCTGGGCTTCGGCCCGATCGCCAAGGAAATCGGTGTCGTACCGGATGCCCCCGCGGCCCAGTTCGAGATGAAGCTGCTCTCGGCGGCGGAGATCAAGGCGGCAGTGGCGGCGGCCACGGCTCCTCCGGCTCCGGCGGCTCCGGCAACACCGCCCGCCACGGTCGCGCCCACCACCGTGCCTGCCACGGCGGCGGCGGTGGAAACCAAGGCCCCGGTTCCGGCGGCTGCCCCTGCCGCGACACCGGCTGCTACCCCCGCTTCGGCCTCGACGGGAACGGCGCCATCGGGCGCCACGCCAGCCAACGGCCGCGGCGCGCGCGGACAGCAGAACGGCGCGCGGCCCTCGTTGACGCAGGCAGTCAACGGGTATCAGCGGATGAACGTCAACGCCACCGGCGATCTCGGCGCGGGCGCGGAGAACGGCGCGGCCGACACGAACGGCGCGGACCTCGGCGCCAGTGCCAATGACGCTTTGGTGATGAACGGCAGCATGAGCAGCGACGTCGCCATGGCGCAGCAGAACGACTGGTTCGGCGGGCGCGGCGGCATGATGGGCGGCGGGTTTGGGCCGGGCGGCGCGGGCGGTATGGGCGGCGACCAGCCAGGCCAGCCAGGTATGATGGGCGGCGGACGCGGCGGGGCCGGCGGCGCGGGTGGTCCCGGCGGCATGATGGGCGGTCCCGGAGGCGCGGGTGGCCCCGGCGGGTTTGGCGGCGGACGGGGCGGCGGTGGCGGCTTCGGCGGCGGACGCGGCGGTGGCGGCGGTGGCGGCGGGCGCAACGGTCAAGGTGGCCGGGGCGGCGGACGCGGCGGCCAGAATTCCTTCGGCAACGGCCGCCGGAACGCTCAGGCCCGTTACAACGCCAGCCTGGCGTTCACTCTCGACAATTCGGCGCTGGATGCGCAGAACCTGTCGCAAACCGGCCAGGCAACCCCCAAGCCGGCCAGTGCCAAGAGCAGCCTGACCGCGACCGTGGGCGGCCCGCTGAAGATCCCGCACCTCATCAAGACGAACAATATCAACTTCAACCTGAGTTATGCGATGCGCCGCAATCGCAACGCCAGCACCAACCCTTATACTCTGCCCACGGCGGCGGAACTGGGTGGGAATCTGTCGGCGCTTCCGGCTACCATCTACGACCCGTCCACCGGCAATCCCTTCCCCAACAACGTGATCCCGGCTGGTCGCCTCAGCTCGCAGGCGCTTGGCCTGTTGCAGTTTTACCCCACGCCCAATTTCACCGGCGCAGGCCGCTACAATTACCAGAACTCCCTGACCTCCGTCACCAACCAGGACAACGTCAATACGCGCATCGGGGGCACACTGAACGCTAAGAACCAGCTCAACGGCAGTTTCTCCTGGCAGCGCGGCGACGGCGCTACCCCGAGCGTGTGGCTTACCGGCCCGGGCGGCGCCAACTGGTTCTCCAGCAGCCACCAGAACGCGGAGAGCGCGGGAGTCACCTGGACGTACCACTTCACGCAGCGGCTCATCAACCGCCTCAGCTATAACTTCAGCCGCAACATTTCCACCGGTACGCCGTACTGGGCCAACCGGGAGAACTTATCCGGCCAGCTCGGCATCGCCGGCAACTACCAGGCTCCCAATTTCTGGGGACCGCCCAGCCTCAGTTTCTCCGGCGGCAGCAGCTTCGCCGGCCTGAGCGACGGCAGCACCTCCATCGGCCGCTCCCAGAACGGCCGCACGGGCGAGAGCCTGATGTGGATGAAGGGCAAGCACAACCTGACCTTCGGCGCGGATTTCAACCGCCAGCAGAGCAACCCCATCTCCGAGAGCAACGCCCGCGGCGCCTTCACCTTCACCGGAGCGCAGACAGCCGGCCCGGTTCCCAACGGTGGAAGCGACTTCGCCGATTTTCTGCTGGGGCTGCCCGACACCAGCAGCATCGCCTACGGAAACGCCGACAAGTACTTCCGCAGTTCGTCCTTCGACGGTTACGCCACCGACGATTTCCGTATCACCACCCAGCTCAGCTTGAACATTGGACTTCGCTGGGACTACCAGACGCCGACTACCGAAAAGTATGGCCGCCTGGTGAACATGACGATGGGGCCGGCGTTCACCACCGCGACGCCGGTCTGCGGCGCCACCACCGGGCTGCTCGGCCCCTGCACGCCCGCCAGCCAGGCCGGGCTGGGCGACGCGCTGATTAACTCCTACCCGCGCGAGTTGCAGCCTCGCGTCGGTCTCGCCTGGCGCCCCTGGACCAAGCATTCCACGAAGGTGAGCGGCGGATACGGCATCTACTACAACACTTCGGTTTACTCGGGATTCGCCAATTCGATGTCGCAGCAGTACCCGCTTTCGCAGACGCTGAAGGATTCGGCCGCAACCGTGCCGCTCACCCTGGCCAACGGTTTCCCCCGGTCAACCTCCAATTCGTTGAGCAACTATGCCATCGATCCCAATTTCAAGATCGGGTCGTTGCAATACTGGCAGCTCGCGGTACAGCAGGATCTGAAGGCCGGCGTGGTGGCCACGGTGACATATAGCGCCGACAAAGGCACCCACCAGCAGCAGCAGTTCATCCCCAATTCGGCGCCCTCGGGAGCGAGTTACGGCTGCTTCGTTCCGGGCGTGAGCAACGCCTGTCCCAGCAATTTCTACTATCTGACGTCCGGCGGCAACGCCACGCTGGAATCGGTTTCGGGCCAGTTGATGCGGCGGTTCCGCGCCGGCTTCATGGCCAACCTGAGTTACACCCTGGCGCACGCCATTGACGACGCCAATCCCGGCGCCGCCGCGGTCACGGCGCAGAATTGGCTGGACCTGGATGCCGAGCGCAGTAACTCCGCGGGCGTCCGCCGCGAGACCATGAACATGAGCATGATGTACAACACCGGCCAGGGATTGCACGGCGGAGCGTTGCTGAACGGATGGAGGGGCGCGGTGGTCAAGGGATGGAATCTCAGCACCAGCCTGTCGGTCTCTACCGGTCCGTTTGAAACTCCCAGCGTTCCGGCCCAGGTACTGGGCGGGACGGCGATCACCGGTCCCATCCGGCCCGAGTACACCGGGCAGCCGCTGTTCGTTAACGGCACTCTGAACCCGGCGGCTTTCGCCGATCCGCCAACCGGCCAGTATGGGAATGCGGGAAGGTACATCATTCAGGGGCCGACCACGTTCTCGATGAGCGGTTCGGCCGGGCGCACCTTCCGCATCGGCGAGCGGCACAGCGCCGATCTCCGGTTCGACGCCAGCAACTTCCTCAACCACGTGAATTTCACGCAGTACAACACCACGTTTGGAGCGTCCCAGTTCGGGCTTCTACAGAGCCCGAGTCCCATGCGCGCTATCACCGCCACTCTGCGGCTCAGGTTCTAAGACACTATGCGATCCGCCATCGTACGATCCATCACAGCCGGCCTGCTGGTCTGGGCCATGGTTTTCGCCGGGCAGCAGCCCGCGCCGCGGCCCCAACCAGCGCCGCCGCCGGCCGCCGCCCCGAAGGGCCCGGTGAAGTTCACCGCCAACACGCAATTGGTCATCGAGGACGTGATTCTCAAGGACAAGAGCGGCCAGCCCATCACCAACCTCACGGCCAAGGATTTCGCGGTCATCGAGGACGGCAAACCGCAGGACGTCAAGATCTGCGAATTCCAGAAGCTGGAAGAGAAACCGGCGGTAACTATCGCCGACGAACCGCAGACCAAGACCGAAACGGTCAAGACCGAGGCGAAGAAGGACGATGCCCCGAAGGTGACCGCCACGGCCATCGCGCCGGAGAAGCCCGGCGACATCAAGTACCGCGACAAGCGCCTGCTGGTGATGTTTTTCGACATGGTGTCGATGCCCATTCAGGACCAGGTGCGCGCCATCGACGGCGCCACCAAGTTCGTGAAGACGCAGATCACGCCCAGCGACCTGGTGGCCATCATGACGTTCTCGAGCGACATCAAAGTGGTGGAGGATTTCACCGACGACCGCGACCTGTTGCTCAAGGACATCAAACACCTGGTGGTGGGCGAAGGCCAGGGATTCAGCGCGGCGGATTCCAGCGACGCGGCCTCGGATACCGGCGATGCGTTCACCACGGACGACAGCGAATTCGCCATCTTCAACACCGACCGGCAGCTTTCGGCGCTGGAGACCGCGGTCAAGATGCTGGCGTCGCTGAACGAGAAGAAGGCGCTGGTCTATTTCTCCAGCGGCATTCAGCGGAGCGGCCAGGATAACCAGGCGCAGTTACAAGCCACGGTGAACGCCGCCATCCGGAGCAACGTGTCGTTCTATCCGATCGACGCCCGCGGCCTGGTGGCGAGTGCGCCCCTGGGCGATGCCACCAAGGGTTCGCCCGGCGGTGCGGCCATGTACAGCGGCAGTTCCGCGCGCTCGGCGCAGTCCAGCTTCCAGGGACAGCAGGAAACCCTCTACACCCTGGCAACCGACACGGGCGGCAAGACGCTGATCGACAACAGCGAACTCTCGCTGGGCATCGTGCAGGCGCAGAAGGATATCTCCAGCTATTACATCCTGGGTTACTACACCACCAACGAGAAACTCGACGGCCACTTCCGCCGCGTCAAGATCTCGCTGCGGGATGCGGATCTGGCCACGCGTACCAAGATGGACTACCGCGTGGGCTATTGGGCCGGGAAGGATTTCAAACAGTTCAACTCCAGCGACAAGGAACGGCAGCTTGACGAGGCCATGTTGATGGGAGACCCGGTCACCGACATCGACATCGCGCTCGACGCCTATTACTTCCGCCTGGCGCGCGACCGCTACTTCGTTCCCGTGGTGGCCAAGATCCCCGGCAGCGAACTGGAACTGGCGAAGAAGGGCGGCGTGGAGAGCACCACCTTCGACTTCATCGGCGTGGTGAAAGACTCCGCCGGGAAGACCGTGCAGAACGTGCGCGATTACATTCCATTCAAGCTGAAAGAAGACGTCGCCAACCAACTGGCCAAGCACCCCATCGTGTATCCCACCGGGTTCACGCTGGCGCCGGGCACGTACACGCTGCGGCTGGTGGCGAGGGAGAACACCACCGGGAGAATCGGCACGTTCGACAAGAAACTGGTGATCCCCGACCTGACGGCGGAGACTGCGCGGCTTCCCATCAGCTCGGTGATCCTGAGCAGCCAGCGGATGGATGTCGGCGCCGCGGTGTTCAGCGCGCAAAAGGACAAGAAGATCGAGGCCGCTAACCCCTTGATCGAAGGCGGCAAGGAACTCATCCCCAGCGTAACCAACGTGTTCAGCAAGACCTCGGAGATGTACGTGTACCTGCAAGCCTACGAGCCGGCCGCGGAATCCACGCAGTCGCTGGTGGCCACGGTGACGTTTTATCGCGGCAGGATCAAGGCGTTCCAGACGGCGCCGCTCGAAGTGACCGAGGGGCTGGACGCGAAATCGAAGGCGTTGGCGTTGAAGTTCAGCCTGCCGCTGGCGCAGATGGCGCCCGGCCGCTACACCTGCCAGGTGAACGTGATCTCGCCCGACGCGCAGAAGTGGGCCATCTGGCGGGCGCCGGTGATGCTGGTGCAGTAAGGGGGGATGAGGCGCCTACGACGCCAGCCGCAAGGCCCGCTGAATTTCGATGGAGAGTGTGAGTCTCTGAAACAGGCGGGCCGGGTAGACGTAGTCCTCACCCGACTCATCGATTACACGGATGAGATCGTTCGCTTCGGCGTCGGGGTCGTCCACTAGCGGGTACAACTTTCTGACCTCCAGTGAGGCGCCGAAACCGGCATTCCGTATGCAAACGGCATAACCTTCAGTTTTCGTTCGACGAGACCGCATACTTATTCCACGAATCGCTTGATCTTAAACTCCCTCTTGCCGATACCATTGGCCTCGTACCAGTGAAGCTCCGCTTTCCGTATCGCGCCGTTCGGGAGTTTCACATCGGCGAAGCCCTTGCGCTTCCGCCACCGGCCTTTGCCGTACAGCTTCCGCAGACGTGGAAGCTCTCGAATCGCCTTGCCGATAGCGAACGTTTCCACGTCCGCAACCTCGCCGCGGATCTCAAAAAACACTACGGATCAATTCTACCAGACGGTATCGTCAGGTGCTCACTCGCCGGCAATTCCGCTATCATGGGTGCACCGGGTGAGGAGTCCCCCGCCACCTTTGTGAAGCGATTTCCTTTTCTGGACTGGATGCGTGGGCTGGCCGTGGTCATCATGATCCAGTGCCACACGTTCAATTCCTTCGTGCGGTTGGATCTCCGCGATGGCGGCCCGTATGTCTACTCGCAATTCGTGGGGGGCATGGCCGCGCCACTGTTCCTCTTCATGGCGGGCATGACCACCGGGTTTCAGATGGAAAGCCTGGCCCGGCGCGAGCCCGTTGCGTTGCGGCGGTGGCTGATCTCGCTGAAACGCGCGGGATATATCCTGGGGATCGCGTTTCTGTTCCGCCTCACTAACTACCTGGGCAGCCTGCCCGGCGGCAGCCTCCAGGAAATCACCAAGGTGGACATCCTGAATTGCATGGGTGTGGGAATGGCGGTGTTCGCCGCCGCCGCGCTGTTCGATTCGGCGAACCGCGTGCGCTTCGCTCTCGCGGCCGCGCTGGCGATTGCCGCGGCGGCGCCGGTACTGGCGCATCTTCCCTGGGACGGCGCTCCGCTTCCGCTCCGCGAATACCTGGTGCCCGTCAGCGGGGCGACCGTCAGCGGGCACGGGCAATTCCCGTTCTTCCCCTGCGCCTCCTACCTGGGTTTCGGGCTGGCGGCGGGCGTGATGGTGAAGCGCGCCCCAGAGGACCGTTTCGAACGGCTCATGCAATGGTCGGGGTTGGGGGGCCTGGTGCTGGTCTTTGCGGCGCAATACCTGGCAAACTTGCCGTATTCCATTTACAGCGAGTCGAATTTCTGGAGCGACAACCCGACGCTGGTCCTGATCCGCGTGGGCGTCATTCTCGCGATCATGGCGGGCGCGTATGTGTGGACCGCGTACTGCGCCGGCCCAAGCTGGAGCTGGATGCAGTGTCTCGGCAAGAACTCGCTGATGGTGTACTGGGTGCACGTCATGATGGTCTACGGCAGCGTGGTGAAGCCTATCAAGCGGAGTCTGTCGATTCCCGCCGCCGCGGCGGCCACCCTGCTGGTGACGGCGCTGATGCTGGCGTTGTCGGCCGCGTGGCTATGGTGGAAGGCGCGCCACCGGATAAAAGGGGTCTGACCCCTTTTATTTCCTTTTATTTGGCCTTTGCCTCTTCTCCCCAGGCGAGCGGATCGGGGCCGGAGAGCTGCAGGAACAAGTGGTACGCCTCGCTCGCTTCCCGCGGCTTGCCGCTCTTTTCGGCTGCGAGCCCCCGCAGGTAGTAGAGACGGGGAAAGTAAAATGCGGCATGCGCGGTGAAGCCCTCGGGCGGCGGGACCGGGTTGAAGCGCAGGAGCCCGGCGGCCTCCTGGTAGCGGCCGGTTTCGAGGAGGGTCCAGGCGAGCAGCACCGGGAGACCTTCGTCGATGGGCGTGCGCGCGCCCTCGTCGTAGAGCTTGCGGAGGATCTCCGAAGCAGGCTGGTACTCCCGGTCCACCAACAGCGCGGCGGCCACCGCCACGTCCCGGAGCGGCTCCAGTGCGGGGTTGGGGGGGAATAGCTTCCCGGCGCGCGCCCTCCATTCCTCGGGCGTGGCCGGCGGCTGCGTAAGGAATTTTGCAATCAGCGCGGTGGCCGGTACCGGCGCGCCGGGAACGCTCACGGCCTCCTGCGCCATCCGCGCGGCGGCGGCGCGGTCGCCCAGAAACAGGCTCCATACCGCCAGTTCGGCATACGAGCGAGCCGCCAATTCGCGCTGCGGACCGCTCCCGGCGGCGCCGGCGATTGCCAGCAGCCGCTGGTATGCCTGCCGGCGGCGGCCGGTAGCCCAGTCCCACTCGGCGCGCTCGATTTCCATCGGGCGCATGGGGTTTCCCGCCAGCGACTGCGCGTAGCGTTCGTGAATTTCCGTGGCGCCCGCGATATCGCCGGTCATCAGCCGCGCCATGGCGGCCTTGAACAGATCGGCGCCGGCCTGAAACTTCGGGCTCTTCTTGTAGGCAGCCAGGTAGAACTGTTCGGCCTCGCGCAAGTGGCCGGTTATCAGGTGAACGTCGCCGAGGGAATCGATGGGGTTGGGATCTTCGGGCGCCGCGGCCTGGTAACGCCGCAAGGCTTCCACCGCGGCCGGGAGATCTCCCGCGTTGGCGGAGGCGTAGGCAAGCAGGTTCCAGGCGTTGCGGTTGTCCGCTTCCAGGGCCAGTTGTTTGCGGAAAGCAGCGGCAGCCCCGGCATAGGCGTGCGTGGCGAAGCGGGCGTCGGCCAGCATGCGCCACTGATCCGGGTTGCCCGGGTCGGCGCCGGCCATCTCGGCGAGCGCTTCCAGGCGGCCGGCCGCATCGCTGCGCAATCCGGCCGACTGGAGATGGACACGGGCGCGCTCCAGGGGAGAAACCGCGCGCTGGGCGGCAGTATCGAGCAGCGCCAGGGCGCCGGCGGCGTCCCGCTCCATGGCTTTCCACTCGGCCAGCAGGCGGTAGGCTGGAGTGAATCCGGGGTCGGCGGCGATGGAGGCGGCGGCGTCGCGCATGATGTCGCCGGGAGCGCCGCCTTCCAGGGCATTCACGTAGTCGCGGACGGCCTCGTTGCTGTGCGCGACGGGCGGAACCGCGTCGGGCGCGATCTGGCGCGCCAGCGAATCGGCCACCGCGATGGCGTCCCCCGCCGCGCCGGAAGCGGAGATCGCCTGGGCGTACTTGTGCGCGGGAAGGTCTTCCAGGAACAGGCGGGCTTCCAGCCGCCCGCCGCGCACGGCGAACTCGCCGTAGCCCACGCGGTTGGCGCCGGCCGCGAGCGCCAGATCGCTCTCGGCGGAGACCCCGGGAGCGGCGTTCGGGCGGGTTCCGGCGGCGCGGCTCAGGGCATGCAGCGTCCCCGAGGAAATGGCGTAACGGTTGGGCCGGCCGGTCAACTGCCCGGCCACCAGCTCCGAGAGTGCGCGGCCCATCCAGTCCTGGGAGGCATCCGCGCCCAGGTTCTCGAACCGGAGGATGGCCACGCGCTCCTCCGCTGGCATCCGGGCCGGGCGCGAACACGCGGCGAGAAACAGGCAGCCCAGCAGGGCGGGGAGGACAATGCGCCCGGTCCTAGAGAACACGCGGCTCCGAGGCCAGCAGTTCCTTGAATTCCGGCGTGTCGCGCATGCCGGCGAATTCGGGGTCCTTCTTCAGTTTGTCCTTCTCCTTGAAGCCCTCTTCGAGAGCCTTTCTCAGGTACTGCAGCGCCAGATCGTTGCGGCCCGCCTTGGCGTACATCTTGGCCATGAAATAGTGATACTTGGCGCGCTCGCCGACGTCCCGGTTCTCGAGGGTCGTGCCAAAGTTGCCGCGCCGCTCGAAGACTTCCGGATCCAGCTTGAGCGCCATCTGGTTGGCCTCGGCGCACTGCTCGTATTGCTTGCGCGCGAAGAAGGCGACTCCCAGATTCAGGTAAAAGGAAGCCGACCTGGGATCTTCGGGGGCCAGGGCGATGGCCTTCTGGTAATACGATATCGCCCGGCGGTAACTCTTCGTGGAATAGTAAACCGTGCCCAGGTTGTTGATGGCTTCCGCGTAATCGGGTTTGAGCTTGATGGCGTGCTGGTAAGCCTTCCTGGCCTGATCGAGCTGGTTCGGCAACTGGTTGTAGGCGATTCCCGTCTTGTTCCATAGGACGGGATTCCGGGACGAAGACGCTTGATAGATATCAATCGCCTCGCGATACATTTTGCGCGCCATGAAAATATCGCCGCGCATCTCGGGCGTCAGGGTAGCGGCGGGCCGAGCCCCGCTCGCCGGCTGAGAGGTCTGGGCGGCGCCTGCCGCGGCGCTGCCGGACTGCCCTGCCAGGACCGAGGCTAAGCCAGCCACGGCGAGTACCAAGTGCGGAGGCCGGATAAACATGTGAACCCCCTTCGCCCCTATTTAAACACACCCAGGATTCGTTCGAGCACGTTCTTCTTCTCCTCCGTGCGGTCGTCTTTCTTTGCCGGCGGCGCGGCGGCCTCCGGGGGAGGCGGAGGAGCCTTGCGGGCCGCGCGCCGGGCCGCGGAAGCGGGCCGCGCCGGGGGGCCGGCGCCGGTCCCCGTCACCGTCACCACGGTGTCGATCGGGATGGCGTCGCTGCCCGCGGCGGCATCCCGTCCGGGAGGCGGCGCGGTGTCCCATCCGGCGACGTTGGCGACCGCCGTGCGGCCGCCCCCGTGCAGCGGGCAGCTCCCCACCGGCTCGGTGCCCACGATGAAGACTTCCGGGTGCGTTTTGGGGCAGCCGGCGGTGGCGGGCCAGCCGGTCTGGGAATCCACCGTGATGCTCACGATGCCGTCGGGAACCGGGAACTGCTTGGTGTCGCGATACTCGCGATAATCCAGCGCCCGTTTCATGAAGTCTCCCCAGATGGGCGCGGCCGACTTGGCGCCTTCCAGATCGAGACTGCTGTTGTCGTCGAACCCGACCCACACGACGCAAAGCAGTTCGGTGGTATACCCCGCGAACCAGCCATCGCGGGAGGTGCCGGTCTTGCCGGCGGCGGGAGCGGCGAAGTTGTACCTCGAGCGGACGCCGGCGCCGGTGCCGCTGCGCAGCACTTCCTCCAGCAGGTTGGTCATGAGATAGGCCACCCGCGGATCCAGCACCTGCTTCGGTTCAATCTGATTCTTGAACAGCGTCTTGCCATCGTGGTCGCGGACCAGGGTCAAGAAACTGGGTCTCACGTAGGCACCCCGGTTGGCGAACATGGTGTAGGCGCCGGCGGCTTCGAGCGGCGTGATTTCATACGCGCCCAGGGCCACCGCCGGAGTCGGCTGAATCTTGTAGTTCATGCCGGCGCGGTTGGCCATATCGACCACGTTGCCGTAGCCCACCATTTCCGCCAGGCTGACGGTGGCGTTGTTCAGGGAGTGGGCCAGGGCTTCGCGCAGCGTCACGTCGCCCCGGTAGTTCTCCTCGAAGTTTTTGGGGCTGTAATCCCGGCCGTCGTACCAGAAGGTGGTGGGCTCGTCTTTCAGGATGGTGCTGGCGGTGATCACACTCCGCCCGCCGTCGACGGCGGTGTCCAGCGCGGCGGCGTAGACGAAGGGTTTGAAGATGGACCCCGGCTGGCGCTTGGACAACACGTGGTTGAGTTGGCTGGTGCCGTAGTTCCGCCCGCCGGCCAGCGCCCGCACTTCGCCGGTGTGCGGGTCGATGGCGACCAGCGCCACCTGGGGTTCGGGAATTGCCTGTCCCTTGAACCGGCGTTGCCGCCTGATCTGGTCGTCGACCGATTGCATCCCCGCGCGGATGGCTTCCTCCGCGGCAGCCTGCAGGTGCAGGTCGAGCGTGGTGTAAATGCGGAAAGCGTTGGACTGAAAGTTCTGGTCCTGGAATTTGGTCTGCACGGCGTCGGCCACCAGGTCGACGAAGTACGGCGCTTCCTTGGACAGCGACGCGCCCTTGGCCACGGTCAGCGGCGATTTGACGCCCTCTTCATACTCGCGATCCTCGATGAAACCGTTCTCGTGCATCAGCCGGAGCACCACGTTGCGCCGCTCGAGGGCATGGTCCGGATGGCGGAAGGGATTGAAATACGGCGGCCGCTGAATCATCCCCGCCAGTTCGGCGGCTTCGGGCACGGTGATCTGGCTGAGGTCCTTGCCCAGGTAGGCTTCGGCCGCCTCGCCGAACCCATGGATGCTGAACGTGCCGCGCATCCCCAGGGGGACCTGGTTGGCGTAGTCCTCGAAGATCTGCTCCTTGGATAATCTCTGCTCGATCTGCAGGGTGACCACCACTTCCTGTAGTTTGCGGCTCCAGGTCTTGCCTTTCTCTTCTCCGAGAAAGAACATGTGCGCCAGTTGCTGGCTGAGAGTGGAGGCTCCTTGCGCTTTGCGGCCCTCCCGCAGGTCTACGTACGCGGCCTTGACGATGCGAACCGGATCCAGGCCGTTGTGCTGGAAGAAACGCTTGTCTTCGGCGGAGGTGACGGCTTCCACCAGGATCTTGGGGATACCGGGGAAGGTGACGAAGCGGCGCTTCTCGCGGGCGGGCCCGGACAGGTTGGTGATGAGCTGCGGTTCCAGTTGGTACTGGCCGCGCCAGGTGTTGTCGGCCAGAGAAATGATCTGCGAGATCCGGCTGCCCACGAACCGGATGACCCCCGGCTCCTGGTCGAAATACGATTCCGTGCCCGGATAGATTTCGATGGAATTGGCGCGGATCTGAAACGACCCGATGGGGTTGCTGCGCGACTCGGTGTATCCGCTGCGGCGCAGCGCCTCTCCGATGCTGTTCGCCGTCCGGGTATCGCCCACCGCCACGGATTCCGGGGCGGCGTAAATCTTGGCCGTGGCGGCGAACGGGCCGACCTTCAGCTTCTCATCGATCAGACGGGAGTACTTGACGTAGAAGCCGCCGAAAACCGACATGCTCAGGATTACCAGCACGGCAAATCCGGCCACCAGGACGCGGCCCACCGGGCCGAGGACGAAATGGGTCAAACCGGCGTTCTTGGGAATCCGCAGCTTCAGATCCCGCTTCAGGTCCCTGAGGTAAGTTCTTCTGCCCACCTGTCTCCATTCTCTCATGGACCGGTAGAGCGGATTGGCTGCTCCGCGCCGATCGAAACCGCCCGAACGGGCTGGCCGCCGGCCGGCTCCAGCTCGCGCAAATGCACGCTGCCGGCCGTCGCCTCACCGTCACGGAATCAGCCGGTTGCAGAGAACCGCCGGGGCGATTGTGTCCCCTGGGACACGCGCCTACTCCTGGTCGTCCCGGCGGCTGGAGGCGTACAGATCTTCCCACATGTCGCCGGATTGGGGTGTCCATTCGGGATTGGCCAGGCCGGAAATCTGCACTTCTTCGGCGCGCAGCGTTCCATGTCCGTAGGGGCAGATGTACTCGACGCGCGGCCGGCCGAGTTGCAGCATCCGGCCCCAGGAGCCCGTCACCACCGGCATGCGCAGCCGGCGCAGACAAACCCGGCAGCGATATCTCTGGTCGTGGACGATGAAGATGACGGCCACCACCGCCAGCAGGAACCACACCATCAGAGCCGCGCAGGCCCCCAGCCTCTGACCGATGTTTTCTAGCGGCGCCAATAGCGTGTGGAGATCCTTCTCCCCGGGCTTCACGGCCTCGCTGGCTTCTTGCGGGATAACCCGAAAGAGCAGCAGCAGCAGGCCGTAGAACGCAATTCCGGCGGCTGCCAGCTTCGCGGCAAAGTACGCCCAGTAGCGCATATCTATTGGACTACGCGAGCGGGGAATTTGTTTCGGGGAACGCGGGTGGGGCCGGTAGCTCCGGTGGGGCCGGCAACGCGGGTGGGGCCGGAGCGCGGGCCCGGCCGGCGGCGGCCGGTTTACCTCCGAAGCAGGTTCCGCAACACGAAGAAAACGTTGGCCGGACGCTCGGCCAGACGGCGCATGTAGTAGGGGTACCAGGCTTTGCCGAACGGAACGTACAGCCGCAGGCGGTAGCCGTCCCGGACCAGTTTGCGTTGCAGTTCGCCCCGGATGCCGTAGAGCATCTGGAACTCGAAGGCATCCGGCGGAGTCTTCCGGGATGCGGCATGGCGCTTGGTCTCTTCGATCAACGCCTCGTCGTGGGTGGCGATGGCGGGGTAGTGGCCGCGGTCGAGCAGCAGTTTCATCAGTTCCGCGAAGTTACGGTCGACGTCCCGCTTGCGTGGGAAGGCCACCGAAGCCGGCTCCAGGTACGCACCCTTGCACAGCCGCACGCGGATGCCGTCCCTGCACAGCTCCTCGATGTCCCGGCGGCTGCGGCGAAGGCACGCCTGGATCACCACGCCGACGGCTTGGTGCCGGGCATGGAGCTCGCGCACCAGGTCGAGAGTGCGGCTGGTGTAGGCGCTGGATTCCATGTCGACGCGCACAAAGAGATCTGCCGCGGCGGCCTGCCGGACGAGTCGTTCCACGTTGGCGCGGCAGTCCCCGATCGAAAAATCCAGGCCAAACTGCGTCAGCTTCAGGGACACGTTGCCGCGGATGCCGGTTTGATGAATCGCCGCCAATGTGCGCAAATACACATCCCGCGCCGCGACGGCTTCCGCCAGGGACGCGACGCTCTCGCCCAGGCAATCGAAAGTGACCCGGATGCCTTCGGAATTCAGCTTGCGCGCGGCGTCGAGGGCCCGATCGAGCGTTTCGCCCGCCACAAACCGGGCCGCCAGGCGCTGGGCCGCCGGCGAGGTCTCCATCCATCTCCTGAGACATCTCTGGCGCGACAGAAAGAGGAGGAGACTGCGCACGACCTACAGGCTACCACCCCGCCGCGGGCCTCGGATACTACTGGAACGAACCGGCGTGCCGGATCGGGCCGGATTTTGCTAGACTGCCCTCTTGGAGATCAACCAAGTCCCCAAGGTCAAGCCCGGTGAAATCCGGTGCCCGCGCTGTTTCGGACTCGACCTGGTCCCTTCGCGCTCGCGGGGGGTGCTGGATGCGGTGATGCGGCGGTTCGGACGCGTTCCCCGCCACTGCCGGTTCTGCGAGAAACGCTTCTTCGTGCGGGCCGCGGCGTCGGCGCCCACCGGCTGAAGGCCCAAAAAAGGGGGCAATGGCTCGCCAGAAGGTCCGCCACTGCCCTAAGTTACCGCGCTTGGTATTTGCGATCCCCACCGGGTCCAACCGTTCGGACCCTGTGAAGAGGTCAGAATATCAGAAGTCAGCCGCCCGTGTGTAGGGCGGACCCCCTGGTCCGCGCGGGACGCCCTCGTCCCGCTCTTCGGGCGCAGAACCAAGAAGCCGGCCAGGGGGCCGGCCGCGGACGAGGGCGTCCGCCCCACAGGCCTAAAACGTGAACCGGATGCCAATCTGCATGCGGCGGGCTTCGGTGCCATCCGGCGGGACGGCATCGCCGCTGGGGACGTACAAATACGACGGCGTGGGCGTCAGCACCCCCTTGGCTTCCGTGAAGGCCTGGCTGCTGGTGTAATAGCGCGCGGCCCAGGTATTGGGCACGTTGAATACGTCGAACCTCAGGGACAGCTTGTAGCGGTCCCCTTCTCCGATCGGGACCACCTTGGTGAGGCTGGCATCCTGCCGGTACATGGCGGGATACATATAGCTGTTCACCGGCAGCCACGGCACGCGGGTGCTGAAGTCGATGCCGTTGAGCGAATAGTTGTTAAACATGCCGGCCACCGGGGTGTCCTTGGTGGTGATGGTCTCGCTGCCGTAAGGATGGCCGCTGGCCATGCTGGTGATGGAAGAAAGCTGCCAGCCGTTGATCAGGTAGCGGGCGATGGGGCCGGAGGCGTGCGTGAACCGCGGCGCCCACACCCAGCTCAACACCAGGCGGTGCCGCTGATCTTCCGTGCCGGTGCCCTTGTCCGCCTTGTAGTTGCCGTTCCAGAGCCAGTACCACGGGTTACCAAGGAACAGGTTGTTCTGGCTCTCTCCGTAACTCTGGCCGTCGTCGATCTCGTGCGACCAGGTGTAGGAGAGCATGGCCTGCAACCCGTGGGTGAACTGCTTGTTGGCTTGCACGGCCAGCCCGTTGTAGTAGCTGTTTACGCCGTTCTCGTCGTAGGCGATCATGCCGTACCGGGTATCCGGGCGGTTGCCGATGGTGACCGGGGTGGTGTAGGAGCCGACGGCATTGCCGTTGACATCGTCGATGGTGTAGGTGTAGTTCGTGGTGCCAGTCGGCAGGTTGATGTCGCGCACGCCGTACAACTGCACGCCGCGGCTCCACAGGTAGGAGACCGACACGGCGACATCGCGGGCGAGTTCGCGCTGGATGCCGACATTCCCCTGCTCCGAGTACGGGGTCTTCAGGTTGGGAGCCAGGAACTGCAAGCTGGCGGCTGAAACCGTGGCGTTGGACGGCATCGCCGCCAGCGCGTTGGGGAAGACCGGACCGGCGGCGCCCTGGGAGACCGCGCTGCTGGTGCAGTTGGTTTGCCCGGTGGGACACCCGGTCAGGGTCATGCTCTGCTGGTAAATGCCGTTGCCGGTGGTGAACAGGTTGTCGAGCGTTCCGCCCTGGAACCGGGCATAGAACATGCCATAGCCGGCCTGGAGGACCGTCTTATCGTTCAGCCGGTAGGTGATGCCCAGGCGCGGCGCCAGGTTCGTGGGCTTGCTCGGTACATGGCACGTTTCCGGATAATCGTGGTTGCAGACAGTGGGTTGCGGCAACTGAGCGTATTCGTAGCGCAGGCCGGCCGAAACGGTCAACCTGTCGGTGGCGCGCCACTGGTCCTGAAGGTAGAAGCCATAGTCGTTGATTCTGTAATCCACGGCCGGGTTGCCGAAAGCCTGGACGTATTTCGACCAGTACTTCGTACCGGTGGTGTTGCCGGAGTAATCCAGGGCGAAGGCGTTGACGGTCTGATAGGTGTAGGCGCCAAAGGCGTTGCTGATGTAGTAGACGTAATCGGAGGTGGTGGCGATATCGGCGCCGAACTTGATGGTGTGCCTGCCCTTGGTCCAGGTGGCGTTGTCCTGGAACTGGTTGCGCACTTCGCTGGGCTCGATGCGCGGCAGATAGGCGGCCGGCCCGAGCGCCTGGCTGTTCACCGATACCTGAAGATAGCCCAAGCCTTGTCCCAACGACGACTGGTCGAAGGTGTCGGCCTGGCGGTCGGTGGCCAGACCCCATCGAAGCTCGTTGACGAAGCTGGATGTCGGGACGAAAGTCCACGCCACGCGCCCGTTGCGCACCGTGACGAAGTCGTCGCCGTTGCCGGTGAGCGCGGAGCCGCTGGTGGAGGAAGCGCCCGATGCGATGCCGTTGGGAGATACGTCATGCAGGAAGTTGAAGCTGGCGCTCACGGTGCTCCGTTCGGAAAGGTGGTAATCCAGCTTCCCCAGGTACAGCTCCTGGCCCAGCTTGCGAGGAATCTGACCGTAGAAGCGCGGCAGCAGGGCGTTGATGGCGGCGCACTGGGCGGCGGTGGCCGCCGGCTGCGGGGCGGTGGCGCTGGTGCTGGCCACGCCGCAAGAGTTCCAAGTCTGGGTGGTGCCGTTGACCGCGGTGCTGTTGACGCTGCTCGTCATGGGGAAGTTGCGCCACGTGGCTTCCGCGCTCACGAAATAGAACAGCTTGTCCTTCTTGATGGCCCCACCCACGGTGCCGCCAAGCTGGTTGCGCTTTTCCGAAGGCGCGAAGGTGGAAAACGGATCGCGCGCGTTGAATCCGGTGCTGCGGTAGAACCAGAAGCCGCCGCCATGGGTCTGGTTGCCGCCGCTCTTGGTGACCGTATTGACCACGCCGCCCATGGCGCGGCCATACTCGGCCGAGAAATTCGAAGACACCACCTGGAATTCCTGCACGGCGTCCTGCGAAATCTGCGAGGCGATGCGTGTGCGGCCGGCGTTCTCGTTATAGAATTGCTCGGTGGTGTCGGTGCCGTCCACCAGGAAGGAGTTCTGGCCGGCCACGCCGCGGAAGGTGAGCAGGCCATAGTTGCCGTCGTCGCTCACACCCGGCGTCAGCAGCACGAAGCTGTCCACGCGGCGTCCGTTGATCGGCAATTCCTGAATCTGCTGGTTGTTGACCACCTGCGACAGGTCGGTCTTGGTGTCTTCCACCAGCGGCGCCTCGCTGATGACGTTGACCTGCGTGGCGGCCTGGCCCACGGTCAGGTTGATGTGCAAGTCCAGGTTCTGGCCCACCAGCAGCGTCAGGTCCTTGGCCTCATACGCGGTGAAGCCGCTGGCGGCGACGGAGACGCGGTACCCGGCGCCGGGTGTCAGCGCGGGCGCGGTGAAAACTCCGTCGGTGTTGGTGGACAGGCTGCGCAGCGTGCCTTGCGACTCGCTCGAAATCACCACTTTGGCGTTCGGAATCGAGGCGCCCGACGGATCCCGGACGACCCCTGAAATCCCGGCTAGACCGGCAGCCGATTGTGCAAAAACGGGTGCGGCGAGAAGCAGAAATAACGGTGCGGAAAACTTCACTTTCATAGAACCCCCCTTAAGCTGGCGAAAAGACGACTCGGTCGAGTCTCCCTTTCTCCAGAGTGATTGTGCGCGCAAACTACCCCTATATATGCAGAATCCAGGATATCAGAAACTCGTTACAACGGCGTGAGTTTCAGTACCACTAGGAGGTGGGTCTTAGTGCGCAGTCTGGAAGATGGGGAGATCCGTGGGTCTGGAGTCTGTCAAAAACCCCAACGTTTTGTGCTAGTTGCGCGTGCTACCGGACCTTCAAAGCGAACACCGTCTGGTCGTCGAAGGCGGAGGTCGAGAACTTGTCGAGTTCGGCGAAGACCGCCGACACCACCTCGCCGGCCGGCTTGTCGCAGTTGGCGCGCAGAATGTGCGCCAGGCGGCCGCGGCCGAATTCATGACCGTCGGAGTTCAGGTGATCGGTGATGCCGTCGGAGAACAGCACCACCAGGTCGCCCGCCTGCGCCTGAAAGCCCACCTCTTCATACTCGCGGGAATCCAGCAGCCCGATGGGCACCCCCTCGGCGCGCACCTTGAGGATGTCGCTGCCGCGGCAGATCATGGGCGGCAGGGCGCCGGCGTTGGCCATCGTCATCTGGCGCGTGGCGGGGTCCCACAGCAGCACGAACAGGGTGACGTAGCGCGCCTCCACCTTGCGGGCGATCAGCGCCTCGTTGAGCGCCTGCAGGAGCTTCGAGGGACGGCGGTGGCGCGGCGCCAGCGTGCGCAGCAGGCCGTTCATCAGGCCGCCGTACAGAGCGGCCGCGGCTCCCTTGCCGCTGACGTCGCCGAAGGCGATCACCGTCTGGCGGTCCCGCAGCTCGAAAATATCGCAGATGTCGCCCGAGATCTCGCGCGCCGGGCGCAGCCGCACGGCGGCCTCCAGACCGTCGATTTCGGGCGCGGTGTCGGGCATCAGCACGCTCTGCAATTCGCGCGCCGCGCTCAGGTCTTCCTCCATGCGGCGCTCGCGCGTGGCCAGTTCCTGGTACAGGCGGGCGTTCTCCACGCTGCTGGCCACCTGTGGGGCAAGCAGCGTCAGCGTGCGCACGTGCTCGTCGGTGAAATAGCCGATGGCTTCGCTTTCCAGGTCGATCACGCCCAGCACGCGGTCGTGCGCCATCAGCGGGACGGCCACCTCGGAGCGAATCCCGGGGTGCGAGGCGATGTAGCGGGGGTCCTTGCTGGTGTCGTCGACGCGCACCACCTCGCGCGATTCCGCGGCCGCGCCGGTGATGCCTTTTCCGAACGGAACGTTGTCGATGTTCACGCGCTGGTCGTAGCGGATGCTGAAGAGGTGCCGCAAGGCCTTGGCCTGGTTGTCCACGGCCAGAATGCTGAAGGCGTCGTAATTGATCAGCCCCCGCATGGTGGTGGAAATCTTGCTCAGCAGTTCGTTGAGATCGAGGATGGAGGAGAACTCCCGCGAGATGTTGGCCAGCGTCTTGAGGGTGCGGTTCTGCCGTTCGACGCGATAGTACAGCCGGGCATTGTCGATGGCTATGGAGACTCGGGCCGCCACCAGGCGGAGCAGCGCGCGATCGTACTGTGTGTAGGCGTTCAGGCGCGTGGATTGCAGATCGATGACGCCCACCAGCTTGCCGCGCGCCGTCATGGGAACGGCCAGTTCGGTGCGCACGGCGTCGAGGATGTGCAGGTAGCGGGGGTCGTTGCGCACGTCGCCCGCCAGCACCGGCTCGCGGCTGGCGGCGGCCGCGCCGGCGATGCCCTCGCCCAGCCCGATCGAGAGGTTCCGGACCACTTCCTCGCGGTGCCCCACACCGTAGCGGATGCGCAGATCGCGGCGCCGCTCGCTGTAGAGCAGGATGGCGAACAGGTCGTAGGGCAGCACCCGCTGCACGATCTCGGCCACGTTGGCGAGCAACTGGTCCAGGTCGAGGGTCTGGGAGGTGACCGCGGAAACCTCCAGCAGGAAGTCCAGCAGGTCGCTGCGCTCCTTGAAACGCGCGTCGCTTTTGCGCGGGTTCGGTTGCATTCGCGTTGCCAGCCGCTCGGATGCGCCGCTCAAGCCGCCGTAGCCTCGACAATCTTGATGCTGGCGCTGGCGCCGATGCGCGTCGCGCCCGCCGCCGTCATGGCCCGCAGGTCCTCGATGGTGCGAATCCCGCCAGCGGCCTTCACGCCCATCTCCGGGCCCACGACGCCGCGCATCAGCGCCACATCGTGCGCCGTGGCGCCTCCCGGACCGAAGCCCGTGGACGTCTTGACGAAATCCGCGCCCGCCAGCTTCGCCAGCGTGCAGGCTACGGCTTTCTGGTTGTCGTCGAGCAGCGCCGCCTCCAGAATCACTTTGACCGCGGCTCCGCCGCCATGTGCCGCCGCGACCACCTGCCGAATGTCCTCCTTGACGGCCTGGCGATCGCCCGACCGCAGCGCGCCGACGTTGATCACCATGTCGATTTCCCGTGCGCCCGCCCGGACCGCCGCCGCGGTCTCCGCCACCTTGACCTCCGTGAATGTCGCCCCCAGCGGAAAACCCACCACGCTGCAGACCAACACCCGCGATCCCGCCAGTTCCCGGTGCACCAGCGGCACCCAGTACGGGTTCACGCACACGCTGGCGAAGCCGTACTGGCGCGCCTCGCGGCACACCTTGACGACGTCGTCGCGCGTCGCCTCGGGCTTCAGGATGGTGTGGTCGATGAGCGCCGCGATGGCCGGATCGATGCGCGTCATCCGCTCGCTGCACGTCACCCGGTCGGCGCCGGCCGCCAGGATGCTCCTGGTATTGCGGGAACAGGTCTGCGCGCAACGCCCCACGCATCCGGGGCAGACTTCGCCGGGAAGATTGAGCCCTTCGCCCTTCCTGGCGGACGCCGGTGTGGGGCCGCCCACGCGGGCCAGGATCTCCTCGCCGATTTGCGCTACCAGGCGCTCGAGTTCGGTCTCGGTCACGGCCGGTCCTTTTTGAGATACTGCCGCTCGATATCGGCGATCTTCCGCACCCGCGCCTGGTGTCTTCCGCCGGCGAACGGGGTGGCGATCCAGGTACGCAGCACGTCCTCCGCCTGGGTTTCCGTCAGGAGCTTGGCCCCAAGCGTAAGCACATTAGAATCATTATGTTCCCGGCTATTTCGAGCGGAAGCCTTATCATAGCACAGGGCCGCGCGAATGCCCGGAACCTTGTTGGCGGCGATCGAGGAACCGATGCCCGCGCCATCGATGGCGATGCCGCGCGCGGCGGTGCCCGCGGCCACCAGTTGCGCAACCTTAAGGGCGATGTCGGGGTAGTCGGCGGGTTTCTCCTCGTAGACGCCCACGTCGCGGACCTCCAGCCCCAGGCTTTCCAGCACCGGCTTGAGAGCTTCCTTGAGACGGAACCCGCCGTGATCGGCGCCAATGGCGATGGTCCTCTCGGGCGGCGCCAGGGCCGAAAGTTCCTCTTCCGGCAACTCGGCTATGCGAACGCCGCGCGCCGCGGCCGTTTCCCGGGCCGATGCGGTGACGATCGACCCCACGGGAACGCGCATCTCTCCGGAGGCCGGAATGTCCTGTGCCGTGATCACCCGTCGCATAGGTCCCAATTCGCGGAACGATTCGTAAAGACCATTGTAATGAAACCATCTCTCCGGCTGCCGCGGTTTCCGGGTACGGGCGTGCCGTTGCGCTTCCCGTGGGCCGTGCCGGCGTGAGCCGGCGAAACCGCCTAACTCAGCAGCAGGCTGGTGCAGGCGGAGCAGCGCCGGGCCGCGATGGGCACCTCGGTCAGACACTCCGGACACTTCTTGGTGGCGGGGGAAGGCGGCGCTTCACCACGCTTCCTGCGCTCGTTGAGCGCGTTCATGGGCGCCACCACGAAGAAATAGATGGCGGTGGCGACCATCAGAAACGCTACCACATCGTTCAGAAAATCCCCCGGCTTGAAGACCGCGCCGTGCACGGTGAAGTTGATTGCCGAAAAGTCGGGCTTTCCGCCGACGAGCGCAACCAGGGGCATGAGCAGGTCCGCGACCAGTCCCGCCACAATCTTTCCGAATGCGCCTCCGATCACCACGGCAACCGCCAGATCGAGAACGTTGCCGCGCAGCACAAACTCCTTGAAGCCTTTCAGCATGATGCACTCTCCTTTTCCCAACGGAACCCGCCGCCGCTCCGCGTCCGGCTCCAGGATCGGCTTCTCCGCAGAATAGCAGATTCCCGCCGGCCGCT
>Ga0182027_10003581_pt1 | contig 24496 bp, 29 predicted proteins | sample 712E1DmetaG_FD_121300 | JGI IMG/M metagenome (GOLD analysis project Ga0182027, IMG submission 121300) | Permafrost microbial communities from Stordalen Mire, Sweden - 712E1D metaG (Illumina Assembly) | ecosystem: Environmental > Terrestrial > Soil > Wetlands > Permafrost | place: Sweden... | reverse complement strand
TTTCAGGTGGTCAGTTTGCTCCGGCGTCAGGTGGTCAATTTGCTCCGGCCGGAGGTGGTCAGTTTAGACCGGCGCGGGGTGGTCAATTTGTCCGTTTTTTCCACTCTGTTCTAATTCTGTTGCTTGAAATGATTTGGGATTAGAATTCATTTGATACAATAACTCATCCACCTTAGTTAATTTGCCACCATTTAGTAAAATTTCGCAGAATGATTCTATTATCTGTGGTTTGTTTCTTATTAACTCATTATGTGGGTATTTTTTAAATAAATATTCCCTTATATCATCAGGTTTATAAGATTGATTCTTATTTAATATCATACTATTTTTCATCCCTACTTCCCAAACACCCCATATTATATTCTCTGGATTTGATTCCACTAACTTATGTAGATAGGTTTCTATTTCTAAAACCTGAACCCAACTTATACCTTCCATTTTTTGGTACTTTATATTTCTTGAAAACTAAAAACAGTACCTTATTAGCATAAATTTACTGCCGTTCTCAATTAATTGTCTCTAACCTTATTCAAATTTACATTAATTATGTTCAAAATGGACTTGCAGACTTACCAATAATTGGAATTAATATATTTTGGAAGGTTAGTAATATTAACGAAATTTGGGATATAGAAACCACTTCCCCTTTTATTAATCTATGCCATAGCATAATTGAATGAGATAATAATAAGCCAATCAAATTGTTAAAGATGGATATAATAAATGGAATCCTTAATTCAGACTTCTCTAAAGCAGATGAATTTGGTAAAGAAGGTATTGCTAAATATCTACAAAAAGATTATCACAGTGCTATTCAGCATCTTACTAAGGCGTTAGAAATCTCACCAAAAAATATTAAATTCCTAAGGTATCGAGGAAATGCCTATGAAGATTTAAAAGAATATAGATATGCATTAAGTGATTATTTTAAAGCAAATCAAATAAAAGAGCATCATACAAATTACCATAGTATTTCATTTTGTTATATGCAACTTAATGAGAGGCAACCTGCTGTGGATGCTTGTAATAATGCTTTAAAATTAAAAATCAATAATAAGGATGAATATGGACAGACTGAAATTAAAGAAGGCATACCTGTTTGTATAGGTATTGAAGTACTTTATAACAACAGAGCCGTTGCAAGACTTAAAATACAAGATTTTGAGGGGGCGTTATCAGATGTCGAAAAAGCATTACAGATCAATCCTAATTATTCGCAGGCTAAGGCTACAAAAGCACTAATTGAAACGATGGAAGGAATCTCAATCTTATCTCGGATGACAGAAGGCAGTTCGAATTATTCATCAGGTGATGACATAAATGAGTTTAAAAAAAGAATAATTTCCCATGCAAATAGTCCAGCAAATGTCCTTCCTAATGGCTTAAGGCTACGTGATGGAATGTTTTATGAATATGCCAAACAAATTATAAGTCGTGGTAGAATTCCATATGCCCAAATCATCATATTAGCAAAAGAGTATGCACAAAAGTTATTTAAAACATATCTATCTGCTCCAGGTCCAGGTTCATTAGATGACTTTAATAAGGGGGTTCTTTTATATGAATTAAGTTGTGCTTTCTCAAAGATTTACCCAAGTCTTAAAATTGAAGAAGTATTTGAAGAATTAATAAATGAATTCATTAAATATTCAAATAGACAGTCTTAGAAAAAATGGATAAATTAGGAAAGTCGTTCGATTTGATTATAGTAAGCCAGACTTGATTGACCACAAATGGCTGAACGTAAAAGTTTGTGATTAAGCCATATATATATTAAATCTAAAATGATTGGCGAAATGTGGTCAATATGTTCGGCTTTTGTACCTAATGCTTAATCTTGAAAAATTCATCCCAATGCTCCTTATAAGCCTCCGTTATTGATTCGTATTCTTTTTTCTGATTTTCTTTAATCATTTCAGGAGAAATATAGGTTTTTAGAAACATCATTTTACTATTCCGAAGTTGTTCAAAGACCCCTAATCCAATACCGTCTTTAAACCTGCCAAAAACTCTATTTTTGTAATTACCTACATCAGGAATAATATCAATATCATAAGTGGCAACATTATTTTGAGGCAAAAAGTGTTTAAGCAAATCTAATTTTGATATATTATCTTGTTTCAGAAACCTTTCGTTAAACCTCTCAAGAAAATGAGAAGAGTAATGTATTAGTGTTTTTTTGTCAGATTGCACTACCATAGCATTTAATCTACCTTCATTTAAAAAATACACAGCAACAAGGATTAATGGGTCACCCATATTATAATCCATATCTATTAACCAATCATTTTTTTGTTTTGACTTATAGTCAGATATCCTGTGAAGGTGCTTATCCCTTGATTTAATGGCTGCTCTGCGCAGGCTTTTAGTAAGGTACTTCGCCTTTCTCATAACAATTTCATAATCTTTTATAATTTCATTTGCTATTTCTTCGGAATTCATTGAAGGCACTATCATGGCTTTGAGTTTTAATTGTTATCCTGGAAGAGATGTTTTATTTGGAATAATTATATCCTATGACTAATAAACTCTTAATTTTCCATATCCAACCTTCCTGTAAGAAAGTCTCGATGATTAACCAAATTAGACTGACGTTTAATTTGTTCCATCATAAATATTTAAATATTAACTTCAAATTATAAAGTTGATATAATAATAGATTAATCCCAATGCATTTTCACGTTTCCGATTAAATCCTTTTCCATATTACCATCACATTTTGGGCAAAGCCTTTTCGTTTCATTCCACTTAAATAAATTTGCTCCAGAATCACATTCGGGACAAGTATAAGAACGTAAATCAAATATAGGTTTATTCATTTCTATAAGAATATAATCTTTGCTATTTGTCACCCCATTTTCAAATTTATGCACAGTGACCTCAACAATTTTATTGCATGATTTGCAGGTGTAAGTATCACTAACAACACTAAGTCCAAAATCACGCCCCCTTGATGTCATGGCTTCGTATCCACATTTATTGCATTTATATATAAATGCTGTTCCCATTTTGAAAAGATAAATAGTTATAAACAGAAAAACAATCCTGAGAATATCAAATTTAGGTAATAATTTGCAACCGTTGAATTATATATTCAAACAAGTGTCGCCTTTTTTTAAGCCATTTGTCACGACAATTGTCTATTAATGAGTTCGGACATTAATGAACCCAACATGGCTAAAGTATAATACTACCCAAAATTAAGACCACTGGTTAAGTTTATATTTAATAACTTTAAACCAGTGAATTATGAAAGCAAAAGAACAAAAATGCAATACAAAAATTTAATACTATTCGCAGTAACATTGTCTTGCATTAGGTTAACTGGACTACAAGCACAGACCATAAAAGATATTGATGGCAATGTTTACAAAATAGTAACCATTGGCACACAGGTTTGGATGGCGGAGAATTTGAAAACCACCAAATATAATGATGGAAGAGCAATACCAAATGTTAAAGATCATTATGAATGGCGAGAATCAACCACATCTGCGTACTGCTGGTACAATAACGATATTGCCAACAAATACATCTATGGTGCTTTGTATAATTGGTTTACAGTTAATACAGGTAAATTATGTCCCAAAGGTTGGCATGTACCAACTGATGCCCAGTGGACAATTCTTACAACCTTTTTGGGTGGCGATAGTGTTGCTGGTGGAAAATTAAAAGAAACTGATGCAACCAAGTGGACATATCCGAATACTGGAGCAATCAACGCAAGCAGGTTTACGGCTCTTCCGGGTGGCTGCCGTAATGACAATGGTACATACCTCGATTTTGGAATCTATGGTTACTGGTGGAGTTCTACGGAGTACAACTCTTCAGCAATTGCCCACTTTCGGTATATGTCCTACGATCTCGCCAGTGTAAACAGACGTTACTACTTTAAGGAGAGTGGCTACTCGGTTCGTTGTTTGCGAGATAATTGATTTATTTGAATATTTGTCAATCTGATTTATTTCCTGTGTAGCAGTCGATTTTTGAAAAAAGGCAAAATACGATGAATTGCCTTTATATCAGGCTACTTATGATTTGTTGCCAGAAATATATAGATTAAAGAGGGAAGGAAGGTATTAATTATAATTTGCAATCAATCTGACGAGGATTTTATTAATTCGGGATTCAAAATAATTTATTTTTTATATAATTGATTCTTTAGTCTTAATTGTTAAAAATGACCTAACTTTATTATCTCTAAGCCACTAAAGATACTTTTCATGATTAAAATACCAGTACTTTTCGTTTTTATTCTTGTTAGTATTAATTCAATCGCACAACAAACTAATGAGAAGGTAATCGTTTTTGAGGCAACCACTTACCAATTGTATTCTTGGGATGGCAACCAATACACAAGTACAACACCAAAACAGAATGCAGGTTATAAAATATATTGGTATGGGAATGAACTTACAACTTCTGGTGCAGAAGGAATGACAATAATTGGTACTGATAATTCTATTGAAACCTATGATGGTTATGATTCTGATAAAGGTTATTCATATGGAGACTTTAATTTTAATGGAAAATATACAAAAACTGGTCAAGACGTTTTAGTCAGGATAAGATTTTACAAAGACCTTTCACTATGGTATATTCAATTGAACATTGGAAATACTGCCATTAAGTTTGAGGGTAATTTCAAAAAGGTGTTTGTCAGGGGATAATAGTATGAAACTCTATCGTAGAATAATGTCATTTCTTAACGCATGGCGATTATATAAAATCTAATTCTCAATCCATTTTTAAATTTTTTATGATGAAAAAAATTAGTTTTTTAATATTTATTTTTTTGCTCCCAATTATATGTTTGGGTCAGCCAAAGGACTACGAACAAGAAATGGCATCATTTATTGTTAAATTTAAAACTATCAGCAAACTTGAAAAAGACCGAAAAATCGTTTACGAAGATGTTAAAACACTATATGATGAAATTGAGACTCATAAACAGATTATTGATCCTGATAATCCAAATTATAGGAGTTTAGAATTGATAAGTAAAAAAGTAGATGCTTTATGGAGTTATATAGGTTGTTTTGCAAATTTGGGATTAATGAAATTCGAGGAATTTGGATATATTAATGGATTAATGAATGTTTATCCTCAGAAGATTGATAACCTTAAATGTGAATCAATTGAATTCTATGAAATAAAGATTGGCAGTTTTAGAGCAATCATGATTCACAATATTTTGATACCAAATTACGATAGTTATCCGATGGACTTAAAAACGATCGAAGTAAAATACTATGCAATTGATAATTCAGGAAAGTATTATGAGAAAGGGACAATAAATGTTGGTGGTGGAGAAGTAAGATGTCTTATCGATTCCAATGATGACGGTAGCCTGTACAATATTTCAAGTATTGAATGTCGTAGATTATGACGCATTATGGAAAATATAATATAAATTAATAAAATGCGATATGGCGAAAGCAACTAATATAATTCTTATAGTTATTGGATTGATGTCTTTTGTAACTGTCAAAGAAATCGCCAAAGCAAAGATTAATGAAAATACTATTGAAAACATATTGAAGGAAAAGAAAATAGCACCCTTAGGAAAAAATTCCATAGGTGAAGTCTCCCCTCAGGATTGGTTTTTCAATACTCAATTTGGTTTAGTTTTTGAGACTCCAAAAGCAATGAAGGAAATCAATGTCGAAACACCAGATGGTGTAGGAGATTATGTAAACCGTACTTATAACTATGTTTATAATGATGGTCAGATGGCAATAAATTACTTAATAATTGAAGCAAAATTCAAGACGTATGATACTAAAGAAGGGTTAAGGGGTTCTGTTGGGAATCTTATTAATAATCGGAATGGAACAAATTTAAATCTTACTTATTTTACAACAAAGAGCCAATACAATGAACAAGATTGTGAAGGTACTTTTTATTATAAGGACATAAGGATGTACATGCGAGGATTTTGTTTATTTAATGAGAAAGGGAGAGTACATATTTTAATCGCCTGTGGAGCAAATGATGAAGATACAATTAATAAAATCAAACGTGTTTTTGGGAGCATTAAAATTATGAATTGAAAAAATGTTAAACAATAATGCCCATTTTATGGTAACGGGATATTCAATTCAAAGCAAGTCTTTTTAATTCAGCAATAAGTAATGTTAAACTTCCTTACCATTGATGACATTGGTGCTGCCCATATCAAATCGTATAGTTCTTTGCATGCTAATGTTATCTTTTCCATACTATTATAATTGATATTTAAGAAGACCTCATTCTTCGAAACTAAATAGTGTAACGATATCTATGGCGGAATTGAACTTAGATGTAGTCGAGGATGATCTTACCGATCAAGAAATTTAGTATGAATTAAAGACAAGGTCACAGTTCCTCGAAGTAATATTAAAACGCCAGATTTAAAAATATTATGACGAGGAACTGTTTATTATTGGGAAAGCCGTTGGCTTTGACTGTATTAAGCCAGACTTGATTGACCATCAAAAATTGAAGTTAAAAGTTTGTGATTAAGCCTTATATAAAGAATAAAATGACAGGCGAAATGTGGTCTATATGTTCGGCTTTTATAACATACTTTTGAATTTTCTGCACATATAACAGGTTATCGGTTATCTTAGACAGACAATGATACTTCATTCCAACAAATAAAATGGAAATAAAACTCAGACCAATTGCAGTAGTTAAAAACTCACGGACAACTCCAATAAACGATTTTTGGGAAGAAGTTATATCAGAGATTGTGCTTGCAGACCATATTCCAAAAGAAGCATTTGAAAGGATATCTGATTTTTCACATCTTGAAATCATTTATTACTTTAACAAAGTTGACAACAGAGAAATTGTTTTCTCCGGACGACCAAGAGATAATCCAAACTATCCATTAGTTGGTATATTCAGTCAAAGAAAAAAGGATCGACCAAACACTTTGGGACTTTGCACAGTGGAACTATTAGAACATAACGGAAGGTCAATAAAAGTTAAATATCTTGACGCAATTGACAGAACACCCGTGTTGGACATTAAACCCGTTTTTAAAGAGTTTCAGCCAAAAGGAGATATCAGGCAACCATTATGGGTAAGTGACTTAATGAAGAATTATTGGAAATAAATATGAAGAACTTTCTATCACCATTTAAATTAAAGGATTGTTTGACATTAATCGGTTTGATTATTATTGGATTTGGTTGGCTTTTGATAGACCAATTCTTTTTACCACAAGTATACCAGAGGGTTATTGCCTTTTTTATATTGATGTTTATACTGTATTACTTACAATTTGCTATAAACAAGCCGATAAATGTTATGCATTATGCAAATTCAATTGCAATAATTACGGTTTCCTTTATTGTTATTGCAAGTCTGATAATGCATGTGATTATTAATAATGATTTTAATTACAAATCAATTTTGATTTGGATCATAACAGGAGTATTGCCTTATACAGCAGGATTTATTTACATTAAAACAAAGAAGATTAATCATGGAAAAATCGAAGCACATTGAATTAAATGAAGCAAAATGGGATGGATGGGTAGATTCACTTGATAAGAAGGGGTCGAGAAGTTATTATTTAAGACGTGGACAAAGTGATGTTATATCTTTATTGAACATCAGGGAAGGCATGAGTATTCTTGACATTGGTTGTGGCACAGGTTGGGCATTAGGACAGGCTGCAAACTTAATTCACAACAAAGGGTCATTTTATGGAGTGGATTTATCTGCTAAGATGATTGAAAGGGCGAAAGAAAATTTTAAAACAAATGAAAATTTTCATTTTATAAAAGCCAATGCAGAATCAATTCCACTTAATGACAATTTTTTTGATATCATCATTTGTACAAATTCATTCCATCATTATTTTGATCCTGATAAGGCATTGAAAGAAATGTATCGGTTGCTTAAAATAGGTGGAAGAGTATATATTCTTGACCCAACAGCAGATACCTGGATTACAAAGATAATTGATAAACTTGCCATATTATTTGGTCATGGGCACTTGAAGTTCTATAGTTCAAAAGAGTTTAAAGAATTTATAATCGGTGCAGGATTAAAATATGAAGGTCACAAAACACTCAGAATAAGCCAGAAAGTCCATATTGGAGAAAAATAATTATGAACATTATAGATACAATTAAAAAACGGAAATCATGTAGAACATATAGTCATGTTGCAATAAAGCCTGCGGATAAGCAATACCTCGAAAGTTTCCTAATTGAAAATAGTAAAGGATTAGAAGATGAAGTTGTTAATTTCAGAATCATCGAAAATAAAGGTACTGACAAGCAAATGAAACTTAACTATGGAATGATTAAGGGACACAATACCTATATTTTGGGAACATCAAAATCTACAGCAGCATCAAGGTTGAACTACGGATATCTTATGGAAAAGATAGTATTAAAAGCCACGGAAATGGACATTTCAACGTGTTGGATCGGATATTTTGACAGAACTTATTTTAATGAAGTATCAATAGCAGATGGTTATGAAATACCAAGTATAATTATTGTCGGATACTCTGAAGACAGGCAAACATATCAGGATAAATTTGTAAGATTTACAACTAATGCTTCAAAAAGGCAAGATTGGAATAAGTTGTTTTTTCACTACAAATTAAAAACACCTCTTACTCCTGAAAATGTAAAGAAATACAGTGATTCTCTGGAGATGGTACGATTAGCACCATCATCCGGAAATACTCAACCCTGGAGAGTGTTTTTTGATGAAACTTCAAATGAATTTCATTTTTATAAAAAATCAATAAGCAAAAGGTACGAGTTAAGAGGGTTACATGACATTGACATGGGCATTGCTATGTCTCATTTCGAATTAACATCAATTCAAAATGGATTATCAGGAAGATGGCTTAAACATGCAAAAGAGAATGTCAACTCAATTGATGAATTGCAATATATTATGACTTGGGAATGTGAATAAAATACACGAATACCAAACAACGGTTCAACATGATAAGATTTCAAATGAACGGAATACTTAAAATCATACCAATTCTGCTATATATGATTGTTGGCGTAATCAGTATGGTCATGGCAGTCAAGAATTTAATTTCTACAAAGTTTTTACCATTTCATGAAAAGGCTGCCAATAAAAGATGGGATGAAATTGACGACCATCTTAGACATGTAATCCTGACACTATTGAGGCTTGCTGGTCTTGGATTTCTTATTGTATCTATTTTGTTATTGGCTTTCCCGATAATCAATTATTTTATTCCAAATGAATTTTACAAATATTCGATTCCGGTTGTGGCATTAATATTTTGCACAGGACTTTTTGTTATTAACTACTTATTATACAAGAAGACAAAAGCAGATACCCCTTGGAAAGGGTCTCTTTATGCTATGATTGCTATAATTGCCGGAATTATTATTTCAATTTTAAATTAAATAAGTGTTTTTCGGATAAATATCATGGTTTTTCTGCCTGAGAACTGCTATTCTTTCTTTGGATCAGAATATAAATTATTGGCAAAATTCCTATTGTATTAAAGATGGCGATGCAAATAAACCAAGCAAGATGATTGTTTCGTCCTGCTTTCCACATTGCAATTATTTTCCAAACTGCATCCCATGTTCCGATAATAATTATTGGGATGAGCCACGGTAGCATAGAACAACAATGATGATCCATTTGATTTTAGTTTTATTGGTTATATTTCAATATTCACTGGTATAAAGTTATCAAATTTAAATTAACCTGTGGTCTTAATTCAGGGTAGTATTATATTCAGAAAAATTTGTAAGAAGTTAAATTAAATGATAAATTTTTTTATTGATAAAACAGAAAGGTATGTAAGGAATCGTAAGTTTTGACAAGTTTTACAAACAGAACCTTTGGAAGGTTATTCGATTAATTTCCACTTACTCTGTTTAATTAACAGTTCATTGTATCGATTTAACATACCATGGGCACGGTCATACCATTCCATAAATCTTAGTCTGTTTTTCATTGTTGGTTTTAATTCCAATGCTTTGTCACAATCATTAATTGCTCCTTCTAAATCACCCAAAAAATATTTATTACGTCCTCTGTCAATGTAATAGGTGTCCAAGTGATCTTTATCCAATTCCATTGCTTTTGAAAGATCATTAATTGCCTCTTGGTATTTTCTCAATGGAGTATAGTAGGTCCAGGCTCGACTGGTATAATAAGTTACTTCCATTGGGTTCAATTCAATTGCTTTTGTAAAAAAATGTACTGCATTTAGATAATCTCCCGATTTTTCAAAACTCTTTCCTTTTTCATAGTATTCCTGAGCCTGTCTATAGTTATCCTGTCTTTCAGATAGAATCCTATCTACCAAAGAAATCTGACTGCTAACTCTTTCCAAAGAGGTTGAAGAGATTTTTACTATTGCATCTTCTTTACCCATGTAAGTTTAACTAATGTGGTATGGTCTTTATTAAATGATAGTAAATCAATGATGGATTGTCAGGTTATCTTAATAAAGTTAAAAGGGACATCTAAGACTTCAGCCATGTCTTCCCCGATTTGGAGACTATTATCATCACCATTTTCGTAGTACCAGTTAATAATGAATTTTTTATGCTTTAGTTTAACATATGTAATTTTCTGTAGTAGTTGTACTAAGATTTTTTTACTGACTCCATTTAAGAATTCAAGTAATATATCGACACAAGTAACATCGGCAGGATTTTCAATATATATGTTTATCCATTCCTGTATTGGTTTAAAAAAACGTAAGGCATCTTCAGGGATTGACCGACCTCTTATTTTAATGATACCATCAGGGACAAGAATGACTTCTGGGGTGCTTCTTGTGGGAAGTACTCTTACCTCGTCTAAATCGACTTTGGGAGTGCCTATTTTAGCAAGTATTCTTCCTTGCCTCTTAGACAGAATCTTTTCAACTATAGAAATTTGTTTGTTGACTTTTTCCAAAGAAGTAGGGGAAACTTTTACTATTGATTTTCCTTTTCCCATACTTTCTGGCTTTACTTTTTTGAGTTTTTACTCACCAAGTAATTCTGATAGGTTCTTTTGCTTAAATTTACACAATCATATCGAAAGCAAAGCAAATAACATCTGATTAATAGCATGTGCTTTATTTTTCAATGTGTAAATAAGTACGCCAATAATTCTTTGCTTTTCCACTAAAGTAATCTTCCATTTGATCCCAATTTGCCCGCATAAAATCATAAGGCTTTAACCAATCTTGATTCTCAATTTCTTCGTCTGTCAAGTCAAAGTCCTGAATCAACTGATATTTTATTGCACAGTATTTATAAGCAGTGAAGAAAGCATTGTTTATATAGATATCATAATTACCAATTCTTTTATTCCAATGGGATTTATAGTACTTTTTCTCCTTCGAAGTCAGAATAAGTAACGAAATTAGATTTGTAAATAAATATGCAGGAATTATCAGTATTGTCCACCACCCAAGAAAGAAAAAGCAAGTTATAAAAGTTGCAGGCATAATGAATAAATCGTAACGAAAAAAATACATCAATGGATATCTCAATCGTTTTAAGTCGCCAATTCCAAAACAAAAACATATCATCATCTGTCCAAAGAAATAAAGTCCAGATGGTACTGCGAACTTAATCCATAAATTCATATGTACGAAAGCCAGTATTAGCAATGAAATTGTATACAAAAAATTTGGAAGTTGCATGAAACTGTCGGTAAGTAATAAAAAATCAGCAGGGTTAAGTTTTTTAGTAAGCCTATTAAAAAGCACCCACTCAGTCATCCCATTAATGTCAATTATATGTCCTCCAATTGTTGCAATCATAAAATGTGTGATTTTGTTATATTGAGTACAATTAATTTACTCGTCAATTTCTGCTTTTAATTCTTGAAGTTCTTGCTCTAATAATTCTTTTGTCTTTTTGAAGTATGCGTCCCAGTCATCAATATTAATGATTGTTTTGTAAGTCTCACTTTGTTTGATTGTTACAATTTCATTCTCTAAGGTCTTTATCTGCATTCGTAATTTAGCACTTGCTGCAATAAGTTTTTCCTTTTCAGAGATTGTATCAGACATTGCTTTGAAGAAATTGCCTTTTTCTAAGTTATTCAGGATTTCACTTACTTTGTTCAAATCATTTTCTTCATAGGCTGCTTTCAGATCAACAAATATTTTTTCTGCAGCATCTTTAAATTCATCTCCTACTTTGTCAGGATGGCACATAAAAGATGCTTTCCGGAATTTCTTTTTTAATTCAAGTTTTTCTTCATCAGATAATTCATATTTAATTTTCTCTTTCTCTTCGTTAAATTGTTCATTATATTGTTTGTAGTCCTCTTCTGCTTCTTGATGTTTTTCTTTATCCTCCTTGTATTTTAATTTCCGAAGTTTTAATATTTCCAAAATTATATCACCCAGTTCAATAGAATGCCTATGATGAAAATCAGAAAGCAGTTTTTCAAGTTCAATTTTTTCATTTTCATAACCGTTTAATTGATTTTCCAATATTTTTGCTTCAAACCGCAAGGCTGCGATTTCCGGATCATCCCAGATTGCCAATTGTTGGTTCTGATTAATGAAAATCTGTATTTTAGTGATAGCAGAAGCAAACTCTTCTTTCTGAATAACACTGATGATTTCAAGAAGGTCTGCGTTAAAATCATACTCAGATAGTTTTGTTGTTTGCTTCTTCAGTTCTTCAAGGTCCTCAAGTATAATTTGATTCTTCAGGATTTCTAATCTTTTGATTATTTTTCCGATAGGAAAACCGGTTTCGATCGTTGGTTCACTTGGATAAAATTGCTTGCGAATCTGGTTGAATTCAGATATAAATTGTTCAGCCAAGGCTGTGTCATCGTAGTTAATGATTACATTTTCAAAGTTAGTCTCTGCTTTATAACTCCAGTTGTAAGAGCCAGTAATAACAATACTATAATCAATTACACAAAATTTGTTGTGCATTAATTCTGTATCTCCGTCACCGATCTTATAACACTTAGAATCGTATTTTTCTAATTGTTCAAAGGGGATTTGTGAATTTATGTTGATTTTGTCATTAGAAATTATCAGCAAGACTTTACATCCTGCTTTTGCCTTATCAATCAGTTCATTAAAAAGGTCTTTATTGGTAAACCAAGCAACGGCAATAATAACAGATTTCTGTGCTTTCTTAATTTCTGATTGTATGCGTATTGCTATATTTTCAAATACTGCTTCTGTTTGCATTATTATATATTAACTTAATTTTGGTTGATTCACTTTCTTAGATTAATTAGGTCAATTCTCCATTTTGCAATATTTCTATTACTCTTTTTCGATTATTAATGGCAATTGTGAAACTTGGGTTTATTTCAATTGCTTTGTTATAATCATCTATAGCACCAATGTAGTCTTTAAGGTCTTGTTTTGCATAACCCCGAAAATTGTAAGCATCAGCATAATTTGGAAAGGAATCAATTAATTGGTCAGCAACATCTATAGCATCAAGGTAGTCTTTAAGGTCACGTGTTACGTCCCTTTGCATATAATAGACATGACCAAGAATATTACAGAATTCATCCGCTTTTCTAAAGTCTTTTGTCGCACCATCAATATCTTTAAGTTCTTCTTTTATTTGAGCCCGATTCTCATAAGCGTAAGAATCCTTTAATTCAATTGCTTTGTTATAATCTTCTAAAGCACCAAGGTAATCTTTTAGGTCTCGTTTTGCATCCCCTCGATTGGTATAAACATGAGAATCCTTTGGATTTAATTCAATTGTTTTGTTATAATCTTCTAAAGCACCAAGGTAATCTTTTAGGTCTCGTTTTGCATTTGCACGACTGTAATATGCGAAATGATCCTTCGGATTTAATTCGATTGTTTTATTATAGTCTTCAATAGCACCTATGTAGTTTTTTAAGTAATCTTTTGCTAATCCTCGATGATAATATGCTAAAGCATAGTTTGGATTTAATACAATGGCTTTCTTCTGGTCTTCGATTGCCCCATTATAATCTTTTTGGGAATATCTTACTAATCCTCTATGATTGTAATAGACTTCATTAATTGGATATAATTCAATCGCCTTGTTAAAATCTTCAAAAGCATCTTTATAATCATGTTCCTTGTATTTTGTCTTCCCTCGTTTGAAAAATACTTCTGCTTGTTCTTTTAACAATCTTTTAGTAATGTCAATTGCATTTTTTGCAAGAACCAAAGTATTTGACTTAATGGGTACAATTGAATAATTGTTTTTATTTTCAGGCTTCATGTCCAAATTCAGAGGTACATAGAATAGTATCAAATTTAGGAATTAAATTAGTGAATTACACTGTTTAGGCAAAATCTTAATACACTTTTTTCATACTTCTCAAAACAGTTATAAATAACTATCAATCTTTTACAGATTTTAAAACAAATACATAAGATTTTTGACAATTGTCTCTTTTTATCTTAACTTGAATGTCTTAAAATAAGAAAACACCATGAAAAAAAATCAAAATTTAAAATTCAGAACTCTTTTAGTATTTATAGGAATATTTTTATTTATTCAAATTTCATATGGTCAAGATTGCAACAAAATACCAGCATCCTTTAGTAGTTATGAACAAGCCTCTGATCTGGTAAAATCTTCAAATTTTAAGATAAAAGAAAGTGTTAATACTTCAAAAAGTTCTTGGATCAGGGGTGCAACTTTTTATAGTTGTGATTCAAAAAAAGGATTCTTAATCATAAAAACAGATGATAGAGAATATATTCATCAAAATGTACCCATTGAGGTTTGGAATGGATTTAAAAATGCAAGTTCATTTGGAAGTTACTACAATAACTATCTCAAAGGGAAATATGGCATAATTCTGAAAACGTAAGATTTTGATACATAATATTTAATTAGTCCTATCTATAAATAAATTTATAAGAACTATTACATATTTAACCCATGAATAAATTCAAAGATTTCCTCGGAGCAACACTTACAGTGCTCATGTATGTTTTTTTCATCTATGGAGAAATTTTTGGCATAGTGCATTCTGTAAGGAAGCATTCCACAGGGGATATTATAGCATCAATAGCCATTCCACCGTGGGCGTGGTGGAGATCAGTTGAAATGTGGTGGCATAATGACTACGCCAAGGTAGATTGGGATAAAAGATTAACAAATGATATGCAAAATTGTGTTTATTTTATGAATCAGGGTATAAGTACTGAAGTAAACAAATATGAATTGAATAACAACATTGAAGAATTCTCGAATCAGATTAAAAAATATCCCAAGGACAAACTCTTATTTCTTAAAAATGGAACGAAAAATTATATTGAATATGCAAATTCAACTTCAAATGATTTCTTGAATTCATTGAATAAATATGCGGAGACAGGAAGTTTTGATTGGATACAAAGTGAAAAATCTATTCAATTGGAAAAAACCTTGGCTGATTTTAAATTAGGTGAAGATATTCAGCATTTTAAGAAAGTAATGGACGAAACAATTAAACAATTGAAAGTAAATCTACCATCCCAGGTTGATATTGAAAAAATCGAAAACATAAAAAATGCACAAAAATTGAATATGGAATCACAGCAAAAGGAATGTAGACGGACATTTAAGAATCTATTCGATGAAGAGTTGTAGGCTGTCTATTGTTAGATTGGTATATCAGTAATAATAAAGGCTTGGTAAGTAACCCAGATGAATATGAGTTCAGACCTAATTCAGAAAGAAGTCCACATCAAATATTTGAGTAGTGACTCTGGCATTTGAGTGCAGACCATAGTCAAGTTTCATAACACACATATCATCGAGATAATCTCCGAGTTCATCTTCAGTGTTACCAACACTCCATACCTTACCCTCATTGATCATGACACTCCCATGAAAAATATCCTTCCCATCTTCATTTTTCTCTCTGATTATTTCACCTATAAAAGTCCTGTGCCAGTCGGCTTTAACTAAGAAAAGTTCTGTTATTTGGATATCTTTTAATTTTTTATTTTCCATATGGACATTTTTATTTTGCAAAAATACCTGGAACTCCAGGTAATGAATATATTATGATAACAAAAACTATATTATAATCTTTATTATAACAACATTTAAATATGATGGCAATTAATGTGCTGTAAAACCACCTGAGCCATACCCGCCATCCCAAAAGACACTTGTTGGTCTGCCAGTAGAGTCTGTTTTGAAATGAAGGTTTATATCTCTTTTATTACCCAAATTATCTATAGTATTAATGATTTTCCCACCATCAACCATACCCAAAAACTCATCAGGATAGATGTTAATGTTAAAATATTTACGAAAATCAAACATAATTGAACCATCCTGTAAATAATTGGCAGGTAAAAGTATTATAAGTTGAGTCAGAGTCTGTGAAGGATAACTATTGTACCACAATTCAACACCACACAAAACAACAACAGCATCTTTAAATGCCGGTAATTTATATAAAGCACTCTTCCCACCAATGGTACTTCTTTGGGGTGAAAAGGAAAATCCATCAACATTGTAACCGCCAGATGTAAGTGCATCCTGACGTATGGTATTGTAGTTTGCTTTAGTCCAATCTCCACCAGTCCTGACGTTTTTCTTATAAAGCCATACTCTGCGGATATAAGTCGTATATGTGTAATTGGATTGATAGTTTTTATAAACACCTTCATCATGGCTTCCTTGACCATCTACTAAGATAGGATCATAAGAAAGCACATACAACCATCCATTAATAATAAAAGTAAGATTTTGGTCTTCTAAAATACTTCGGAATCCATCTCCGGTATCCATGATTTCATTATACTTTGGGTCGTTAGGTCCGTTCTCCAAAGCAATATAGAAGTCTGAAAGCCAATTAGTGCCATGTTTGGCTGTCCATTCCGGACCGTAATGTTCAGTCAGGTATTTTTCGGCATCATCAATCCTATAAATTGCAGGTATTCCATAAAATGCAAAGTGCTGACCATTAACGATCATGGGAGACACCAACAAAAGATTCAATAATAATAAAATAACCTTTCTCATATCGTACAATTAATTGCTTTGTTTTCTTATACGATAGTAAGATTAAAACAATATAAAAAACCCAATTATTTTGACGAATAGAGCAAATGTACTGTTGAGTAAGACTGATTATACCCGGAAATCAAGGACATGAGCCAATTGTAGAATAAATTATTGTAAAAATAAATGTCAGAATTCAAATTCCAATAGATCATCAGGTTCTGATTTATGATTAATTTCTGCAATAACCATCTCTCGAACATCCCGCCACGAGATGAACAATACTCTTGGAGAAGGATCACAAACATTGATTCTTATATTTCCTACCTGGTCCACTGCACAGTCACGAAATTCTATTATAATTTCAGGCTCTTCAACTGAAATGTCGAGGATTTTAACTTTGCCGAAACTACAGTCAGTTACCATCAAAAATTCATGCCCGGTAGCATTACTGCCTTCTCTCTTCCTATGCAGAAAGACTTGTAACTGTGGGCACTTTACTGAAACCGGAGATATGCCATCAAGAAATTCTTCAGTGGCAAGACTAAAAGGCTTACTATGTTGCATGGTCTTTCTCATACTTTACGTCATGTCCCATATAAATACTCAAGTATAAGACATTTATCTGCCCAGATACATCCTATGAAGAGTTGGGTCTTGGACTTTCATAATTACGTACAATCTATCCATAAATACTAATGTACGATAAAAATGACGGGGGGGAAAATTTGATATCTTCTTATCCAGGTGGGTGGCAGGGCGGCTCATAACTTGGGCGGGTACTACATCGACTACTCGTTAGCAGTTTATATTTTACTAAAGATTCCCGTTCATATTTATAGTAAAAGTCCAATCCTGGTCATTTGAGAAGTCAAGTAATCTTTAAGAGGTCAATATTTTTTAGTAGAAAAATTATAAAAACTGAAATCCGTGGCATTTGATGATGTCAGATAATTCATTTGGTCAAAAAAATTCCTGGTAGAAAAAATAAATTCCAAAAATAAGGTAGTACTCAAAAAAATAAAAAGTGGCAATTTTTTTTTGGAAAATCTGTGGTGGGGTAGAATTCCTTCTTGGAGAATTATCAATGTCTTTAACTTATTATAATCCAATACTTAAGAAAATTATTTCACCGACTTTTGAAATATTGCTTCTTCAATGAAAACAAGATGCATTTAATTATAGCATAATTTGGGTTGGATTAATATTAAATCTACAAAAGAGTTCAATGTTTCCGTTTCATTTAAGGCACTTATCAGCCAATTTTTATTTGAATCCAATTTGGGGTTGTGTATTTGCCATTGTCCTTCATTCTTCACCATTCCAGCCATAGTTTCGGGGTAGTCATATCTATAAGCCAATAGATCGCCATCATCATTGACAATTATTTCAAGGTTCATATCTATTGCCATTATTGTTGAAATACTAACAAAACAATCATATACTGCGATCCAGTAAATAAAATATGCTTTCGTGCCAGTGAAGTGGTGGATATTTGAACCGTTAGATTTCATTAGTAAAAATGGCTTGTTAGATGGTTTAATACCCATATGGTGGAAATTGTTACCTGATAACAATATGTAATTATATTAAAGTCAATATCGTAATATTAGTAGCATGTTTCGAATATTCAAAATATATTAGATCAACCTTTCTTTTCTGTATTCAATTTTTGCATTTCAGTTTTGCCCTGTTTATCCGTAAAAGCAATATACTTTCTCAACTGAATATATGATTCTTGACCAACCCACTTCATTAAAGTTGGAATAGATACTCCTGCATCAATGGCTCTTGTGATGAATGTATCCCTTCCATTATGAGAACTTCTTATTCCAATTTCCAATTTATTACACATTGTTTCCAATGCTTCATTATATTTCTGATTACTTAAATACAAACCTGTAGTATTGTAATTATATTTTTCAAGCAGTATTTTCGCATCATCTTGCAATGGTAAGTAAATAGTATTGTTTTTTTTCCGTTTCGTTTTCACGGGTTTGTAAATAAGTTTATCATTTTTAAAATTAGCAGGAGTAAAAGTGAATACATCAGAATACCTACATCCTATGGTACATTGAAGTAAAAATCTGTCTTTTGTTCTATTTAAACCATCAGTATCAAATTTTTTATTCCATAATAACTGATATTCTTCTTCACTTAACGGATTTGGTTCATTGCTTTCTTTATTACCTTTTTTAAACCCTTTTTGCATGAATTTATCATTCATTTCAATTTTTTGCTCATCCCTCATATCCCAATAATGATTCATAAAAGTAACAAGGAGTTCATACGTTTTATATATAGTTCCTGGAGTGTAGAATTTATTTAACCAGGAGTAAAAATCGTTGCTGAAAGAGTTATTAATATCAGTAAAAATCAGTTTTTTGCTGATGCTTAGTTCATAATTAAGAATTCTATTCTTTAATGTTATAAATTCCTTCCAAGTACCTCTTGCACTATTTCCTTTTCTAAATTCAATATATTTCTCAAGATAATCAGTAAGGTATCTTCCTAACAACATTTTTTTACTTGGGAACAACTCTTCGATCTTTAGCAAATCCGTTTTTTTGAGCATTGCAAACGTATAACTCAAATCATCTGAAGATGTATATTTAAGAACCTCACTATACATTTGATTAATCACCCTATTCTTCTCACTGTAACCGAAATCAGATTTAAGAACTTCTTCTTTTTTCTTACTCCAATCTGATTCTTTCACCCAGATATCAGTGCTTAATCTCTTTGGCTTATTTTCATATTTCTTCCCATTAGCACTTAAATATCTGTACCTTCTGACTTCAACATAAATTTTACACTCCCCTTCTATGTTCTTCTGAGTTCTGAGAATCATTTTTCTTAACTTTAGTCTCTGAGGCGCAATGTATTTGTTAATATAAGTTGCAAGTTTATCTTCAGACAATTGATGCGAAGGTCTCTTCATTGTAGTAAATAAAAATGTCAATAATCAAATAATTCTTAAACCCGCATAAATATAAGCATTTCATTCAAATAAGTAGTAAATAAAATAGATGTATTATTAAATGTAGTAAATAATTGTATACTGATTATGAGGCTGATAGCCTTAAATAAGAGTCGGATCACCCCGACAAGCCCTCCGGAGTCCATTAGATGAAGGAGGGCTCTTCTTTTTAAAGACGCAAAAAAACGTATCAGAAAAACTCAAGTGTACAGTTTAGTATACAGTCCTTTTACAGAAGGAACACAGCTTTACACTTTATTTATTCCATCTCCTCCCCCCCTTCAGAGCGGAAAATTATAAGTCCATATAACTGCGATATTCAAGCTTCTTTATTTAATATGAGAAGCATTTGGGGAACAATTAGCTTATTTATAAACCAAACTCTTTGACTCATAATCAACGGATCGCTGGACCTTGCCCAGGTAGGTCCACCCTTGAGAACTAACCACCTAGAAATATCTTCTGATAGTTGGTTTTTTTGGTGGCGCCAGGTTTACGCCAGGTAATGGTTGAAAACAGGATGTTTTGATCGAAAAAATAAGTAAGAAATCTTTCTCCCCCTGCGAGAATATCTCTGTAACAGGATGATACGGCGACAGTCTCATAATCCAGCAAAAATTGCGCAAACTCAAAATATATCAGAGTGATTCACTCAATCTTTTTTATAAGCTGGCCATTTGCCAGAAAGCCAGTGACCCTGACCCTCTTTAGCCGGAACAAATTAAACACCAATAGCCGGAGTTAAATACATATTGTTTTGTTATGTTTGCTCTGTGAAATCATACCGGCTGAATGTTGCCATAGCGTCAGACTTTTGCAATAAGGTTAACTTCTATTGTTTTAATTACATTTTGTATATTAATGCATTGATATTCATCCCTGCTCCAACGGATGCGAATATGAGGGTGTCGCCTTTGTTTATTTTGTGCGGTTTTAGCTGATCTTTTAATATAAGATCAAATAAAGTCGGTATGGTTGCTACTGATGAGTTGCCCAACCAGCCAATTGTCATCGGCATAATGTTTTCTGGCACATCACCTATATCATAAAGGCCAAATAGTCTTTTTAATATTGCATCATCCATTTTCCCATTGGCTTGATGGATCAGCGCTTTTTTTATTTCACTAAGGTGAATATTGCATTTCTCAAGACATTCTTTTATCGTTTGAGGTACATTTTCAATTGCATATTGATAAAGCTTCCTGCCATACATCTTTAAAAAAATATCATCCTTGTTTTCATTATCAGGCTTATATGATTTATCCATATATAACATTTTGGAATTTAATAAGGTATCCGATCGAGTTTTATGTGCAAGGATCCCAATGGGATATTCACTCTTCCGGGCTTCGAAAATAGTAGCTCCAGCACCATCGGCATACAACATAGTGTCTCTGTCGTGTGGATCGGAAACCCTGGAAAGTATTTCAGCCCCTATAACCAGTACTTTTCTGGCATCTCCCGATTTTATTAAATAATCAGCCTGAATAGCAGCTTGTAGCCAACCCGGACAGCCAAAAAGTAAATCAAAGGCTATTGTATCCGGGTTTTTTATTTCTAATTTATGTTTTACCCTGGCGGCTAAACAAGGTACAGCATCCATTCGCTTGTTGTTATTCTTTACATCGCCAAAATTATGCGCAACAATTATGCAATCTAATTCTTCTTTATCAATTTCTGCAGACTTAATGGCATCAATAGCAGCATAACTGGCAATATCAGAAGTTACCAAATTGTCAATGACATATCTTCTTTCTGCTATAGTTGTAATTTCAAAAAACTTATCAATTATTTCCTGATTTCCTTTATTGAGCTTTTTCCCGTCGATATCATAAAATTCATTTTTAAGAAAATACTCATTTTTGATACGTTTTGACGGGATGTAACTTCCCGTTCCTGTAATAACACTATAGATAGATCTATTCATATTTAAAGTTTAATATTGTTTGTTTTACTGCTACTTTCTTAAAGATTTAGTAAAGTTAATTGTTGCGTGCAAAAATTAACGAAGGGATTATTTGCTTTTCTTTTTAGTGTAATCTAATGTAAATGCCATTTTCATTGATCATTTTTTATTAAAATAGTAATTAATACCAAATGAACTGATTAACAAAAAGTTGTTAAATTTTTTGATTGAGTGGTCCGGTTCCCCTTTAGATTTAATCTTTGTGCCACTATAATATTCTGGAAGAACCTTTAAATCCAGTGCCAGGTTTTTAGTGAGTTTTGCAAGTGTTCCTAATCCAGCACCCACAACGAATCCGGTATAGTTAGCGGACCTGAAATCGGATGTATTATTTGATAAATATGTCAATTTATCAAAATGAGAGATTGCTATTGACATATCAAAATCAATATACGGCTTTATTCTTTTTTCTTTCGAGGAATTAAAATAACATTTAACTCCAAACCATCTGATTAAATGAGTTGTACTTGTACCGGAAAATCCATCCTTCAGACTGGTATATTCCATCCTGGAAAAATGATAAGCCCAATCAAATCCAAAGTTTTCATACATGATACCAATTTGTGCACCAAAACCTATATTTGGATCTAATTTGGGAACCAGTACAGTTTCATTATTATCAGTACTGAATAAGCTTTTTCCATCGAAATCTCCGGAAAGAAGGACATAATCAGCAGAAATTCCTATATAACCTCCTTCAGTCTCACTATACAAGACTTTTTTTGCAGATGCAGCCTTTATTTTTGCAAGCTTTGGATTTGGTTTCAGATAGGATACTTTAAGATATTTTACCCTCATGGTAGTATTCTGGTTATCCTGAAATCCAAACTGATTTCCGTAAAAGGGGTAAAAATCAGAACTATAAACAAGTTTTTCATTTAAAAATAAATAATATTTAGCATCTACTTTTCGTACAGTTATTTTATTATAATCCGTCTTATGAACTAAATCCGAAACTGTCCAATCCTTAAGAATAATCCATCTGCCATTAAACTGAAATACTCTAAATTGACCATTCCCGGATATCCCAAAATAAAAGCCATAAGAATTATTATTTTCCCCCCATACCAAAGAAATTGCATTATTACTTTCACCTTGTATGTAAAGTATCTCAGCCTCAATTTCAAAATCTCTTGTTACATCAATTACATGCGGCATCCAGTATATGGGATATGAGTCTTTACAAGTTGAGGTTATTTCGAAAGCTCCATTTTCAATTTTACTGCTATAACAACCATTTGCTGACAATCCGGTAACCCAGCCATTATTATTATTTGAAAAGTCATCAGTGAAGATATTTTCAGAAGTTAAATAATCTTCATAATTAGTTTGTGCATGAGAAATTAAGAAGAAAAAGGAAAAGACTATGAAGCATAATAATCTTAATGAATGGGTCATTTTATATGAATTTTAAAAGTTTGATAATGTTATTTCTAAAAATCGCTAACTGAAAAGTTCCAGATAGCACCTGGAGAGGGAAAGTTTGTTCAGACTATTAAAACTTATAATAGACCTTTAAAAGGAATCTCCCTTTTGAGTAACTTACCTCGTCCGGGGTTCCGGAGGAGGTATAATAGCTATAGCCAGACTGGAGATGCAGCGCGATCCCAAAATTATTTTTTTCATATGCTGGTCCGATCATTATTCCATAATCAATACCACTTATTCTTTGATCCCAAATATTGGCTTTTACGAAGCCATAACCAAAATACCCGCCTAACTGTGCATGAAATGGTTTGTTCGGATACTGGGCAAGCCAGTTGAGGCCTACATTATACCTGGAGGCTTTGTCATTCGTATTTTTAAATGTGGCGTTTTCGTATTCAAAATAACTACCTAATCGTACAGCTTGAAGAACCTGACGTGCGTAAAAGACCTGGAATACAGGACTTGAATTTACGTCAGTCCAGACATTTATCGGATTTCCGATCCAAACAACTCTATCAGGGCAAAATCCAGCCCCAAAACCAACTATGTTTTTTTGTTCATTACCCTGTGAAAAAAGATTCAACGTCAGCATAAAGCAAATCAAACATATTATTCCATTTTTTCTGTTCATGATTTCAGGTTTTTAGAGTTTAAATAAGAAATCCTTAATGACAGTTTAAATCAAATTTATATAATACTTTCTTGTTTTCAAAGACTTAGTGAAGTAATTTCAAAACAAGGACTTTGCCATTATGCCAAGATTGCCAACTCGCTGGCAAGAGTTGGATTTTCCCCCGAACGATGTTCCCGGGTAAAATTCAGCCTGCCTTTCACAGAGATTTCAATCTGAATGAGACATTTAATTTTAAAAACAAACAATCTTTTTAATAAATAGCAAGTCTGATTATTATTTTTTACCTAATTTGTCAGGTAGAATACGTATTAGCCATGTTCCACTTAAGTTGCAGGATAATCATAATATTGGTCTATGCCAGGGTAGATCCGGCAATCTATGTAAATATTTATTTTGGGATGAACTTCAAGTAATTATTTATATCAGTGACCATGAAAAAATTATTTTTTACTATTTCAGCATTTTTGCTTTGTTTCCCGGAATTATTGTTTGCCGGTGTTAATCTGATTCCATTAAAAGACAATAAGAATAAGGATAGTGAATATTCATCAGTTTTA
>Ga0182027_10003580_pt1 | contig 24497 bp, 18 predicted proteins | sample 712E1DmetaG_FD_121300 | JGI IMG/M metagenome (GOLD analysis project Ga0182027, IMG submission 121300) | Permafrost microbial communities from Stordalen Mire, Sweden - 712E1D metaG (Illumina Assembly) | ecosystem: Environmental > Terrestrial > Soil > Wetlands > Permafrost | place: Sweden... | reverse complement strand
GCCTGGTGGATGGCACTTTCGGGATCGAGGCCTTTTTCGCGCTCGGCTTCGAGGGCGAAGTCGTTCATCATGATGGCGTTCTTCTTCACGATGCCGATGAGCAGGATGATGCCGATGAGCGCGATGATGCTGAACTCGATCCGGCAGATCATGAGCGCGAGCAAAGCGCCCACGCCGGCCGAGGGCAAGGTGCTCAAGATGGTGATGGGGTGGATGTAGCTTTCGTAAAGAATGCCGAGCACGATGTAGACGGTAATGAGCGCGGCGAGAATGAGAATGGGCTCGTTGGCCAGCGATTCGGAAAAGACCTTGGCCGTGCCCTGGAAAGACGGGTGCACGCTGGCCGGCAGATCGAGCGATTGCATGGCGCCGTCAATGGCGGCGACGGCGTCACCCAGCGCCGCCCCGGGCGCCAGGTTGAACGACAGCGTCGCAGCGGGGAATTGCCCCTGGTGTGCAATGGTCGGCGTGTGCGGCGATTGCTCGTAGTGCGCGATGGTGGCCAGCGAAATCGGATCGCCGGTGGCCGAGCGCACGTAGATCGACCGCAGTCCATCCGGGTCCTGCTGGAAGGACGGCGCGACTTCCATAATCACGCGATACAGGTTGAGTTGGGTGAAGATGATCGAGACCTGGCGCTGGCCGAAGGCATCGTAGAGCGTGTCGTCGAGGTTCTGCGCCGTAATGCCCAGGCTGGATGCCAGGTCGCGATCGATGACCAAGGAAAGGCCGAGGCCGGTCGATTGGCGGTCGCTGGCCACGTCGCGCAGCGAGGGCACATCCTTCATGGCATTGAGCACGCGCGGCGCCCAGGTGTCGAGCACCGTTGGATCGGCGTCCTCGAGGGTGAGCTGAAACTGGGTTCGGCTGGTGCGCGTATCGACCTGGAGGTCTTGGACCGACTGTAGATAGACCGCGATGCCGGCTACCTCGCGCAGGCGCGGCGCCAGGCGAGCGATGATGGCGTCCGCATCCGACTTGCGCTGGTGGCGCGACTTAAGCGTGACTGACAGGCGACCCACGTTGAGCGTGGGATTGGTACCGTCGGCTCCGATGAACGAAGCCACCGCTTGCACGTCCGGATCGGCGCGAATCACATCGGCTGCTTGGCGCTGCAGATCCATCATGGCTGGAAAGGAGACCGACGGTGACGCCTCGGTTACGCCCACGATGAGGCCGGTATCCTGTTGCGGGAAAAATCCCTTGGGAACGACCCAGGCAAGAAACACGGTCAGCCCCAGCGTCGCGACGGTTGCGGCCAGCGTGAAGCGCTGGTGGCGCAGCACCCAGACAAGCCCGCGATCGTAGAAGTGCACCATGGCATTGAAGCCGCGCTCGAACGTCGCCGCCAGGCGGCCGGGCTTTTCGTGCGCCCGCAACAGGTGGCCGCCCATCATGGCGGTCAGGGTCAGCGAGAGAAAAGCAGAAATACCGATGGCGATGGCCAGGGTGACGGCGAATTCGCGAAACAGCCGCCCGACGATGCCGCCCATGAAAAGCAGAGGGATCAGCACCGCGATGAGCGACACGGTCAGCGAAATAATGGTGAAGCCGATTTGGCGCGCGCCCTTGAGCGCAGCCTCGAACGGCGATTCACCCTCCTCGATGTAGCGGGCGATGTTTTCGACCATCACGATGGCGTCGTCGACGACGAAGCCGGTGGCAATGGTCAGCGCCATGAGCGTCAGGTTGTTGAGGCTGTAGCCGCACAACTGCATGACGCCGAAGGTGGCGATGAGCGAAAGCGGAACGGCCACACCGGGAATGATGGTGGCGCGAAACGTGCGCAAGAAGAGGTACATCACCGCCACGACCAAAATGATGGTGATGATGAGGGTGAATTGCACGTCGTCGACCGAGGCGCGCACGGTTTCAGTGCGGTCGGAAAGAATGGCGATGTCGATACCGCTCGGCATGGAGGCGCGCAGTTGAGGAAGAAGGCCTTTCACGCGATCCGTGACCGCGATGAGGTTGGCGCCCGGCTGGCGCTGCACGTTCATGATGACCGCGCGATGGTCGTTGGCCCAGCCTGCAAGCTGCGCGTTTTCCACGTCGTCGAGCACGGTGGCCACGTCGGACAGGCGCACCGGCGATCCGTTGCGGTAGGCAACGACGAGCGGCGCGTAGGCGGCGGGCTTTTCGATCTGGTCGTCGACGTTGATGGTGTAGTTCTGGCGCAAACCATCGAGCGTTCCCTTGGGCTGGTTCACGTTGGCCGCGACCAGAATCGCCCGCACATCCTCCAGGGTCAGGCCGCGGCCGGCCAGTGCTTCGGGATCGACGCGCACGCGCACCGCGGGCTTCACGCCGCCACCCAGAGTGACAAGCCCGACGCCCGCGACCTGCGACACCTTCTGCGCCAGGATCGAATCCACGTAGTCGGCGACCTTGTTGAGCGGCAAGGTGTCCGAGCTGATGGCGAAGGTCAAAACCGGCGTGTCGGCGGGATTGCTTTTGCTGTAGGTCGGCGGCGTGGGCAGATTGCGCGGCAACAGCGTCGAGGCCGCATTGATGGCCGCCTGCACGTCCTGCTCGGCCGAGTCGATGTCGCGGTCCAAATTGAATTGCAACGTAATGAGCGAGGAATTGAGACTGCTCACCGAGGTCAATTGACTGAGCGCCGGAATTTGCCCGAACTGACGTTCGAGCGGCGTGGTGATGGACGAGACCATGGTTTCGGCGCTGGCGCCGGGAAAGCTGGTGGTGACCACGATGGTCGGATAATCCACCTGCGGCAGCGCCGCGACCGGCAGCTGCGTGTAGCCCACCAGCCCAGCCAGCAGCACGCCGATCATGAGCAGCGTGGTGGCGATGGGACGCCGGATGAAGGGTTCCGAAATGTTCACGGGTTCTTCGCCTCGCGCACGGCGCTGGCGCCTTTGCCCTTGCGTCCGCCTTGGTCTTTGTTCTCGCCCGGCTCGCGCGCTTCGACCAGCGCGCCCGGCTTGAGCTGGAACTGTCCCTCGGTGACCACGGTCTCGCCCGCGCTCACGCCGGTGCGAATGACGGCGAGCTTGGTGTCCGTGCTGTCGACCTCGATGGTTCGCGCCTTGACTGTTTTGTCCTCGCCCACGACGTAGACGAAGGCGCCATCGGGACCGCGCTGTACAGCCACCGCTGGCATCACCAGTGCGTCCTTGCGCACGCCGAGGTACAGGCGCGACTTTACGAACTGGTTGGGCCACAGGACGTGGCTGGGATTGGCGAAAATGGCCTTGAGGCGAACCATGGCGGTAGCGACGTTAATCTGATTGTCGATGACCTCCAGGGTGCCACTCGCCAGCACTTTGTCGCCGTCGCGCGACAGGGCCTCGACCACCGGCTTGCCCTCGGCCATCGCCTTTTGGATGCGCCCAAGCTCGTCCTGCGGCAGGGTAAAGATGACCGCGATGGGATCGATTTGCGTCACCACCACGATGCCGGCGGCCTCGGCGGCGTGCACGATGTTGCCGGGATCGACCAGGCGCACGCCGGTCACGCCGTCGATGGGCGAACGGATGTGCGCCCAGTCCAGCATCAGCTTGGCCTGGTCGATCTGCGCCTGGTCCAGCTTCACCGAACCTTCGAGCTGCCCCACCAGCACGCCCTGGTCGTCCGCCTGTTGCTGCGCGATGAGCTTGTCCTTGGCCACGCGGGTGTAGCGGTCGAAATTGACCTTGCCGCCACGCAGCTGCGCCTGGTCGCGCGCCAGGGCGCCCTCGGCCTGCTGAAGCTGGACTGCGAAGGCGCGCGGATCGACCAGCGCGAGCAGCGCTCCTCGCTTGACGAATTCACCCTCCTTGAAGCCAACACTGTCCAAGCGACCATCTACCTGCGATCGCACGGTCACTGTCTTGTAGGCGGTCACGGTACCGAGGCCGTCGAGGGTGACGGGCATGTCTTGACGAACGACCTTGCTCGTAACCACCGGCACGGGGCGCTTGTCGCCGCCGCCGGCACGTGCAGCCTTGTCCTGACCGGCGGCACCGCCACATGCTGCCAATAGCAAGGTCGCAACCGCGAGGTCTAGGCAGTGTGGCCAATTCCGGTAGTTAATAGGATTCATAGTAATTCTCTTCATCCTTTCCATTAGCGGCGTCCCAGCGCTCCCCAAAGCGTCGCGCGGGCGCTGGCCAGCGAAAAACGCGCGCCGACCTCCTGGGCCGCGGCTTGGGTCTGCGTCACTTGGGCGTCTGACAATTCGATGACACCGCCCATACCGGCGGCGTAGCGCGATTCAGCCAACTGAAGCTGCTTCTTCGCATTTTCCAATGCCAGCGAAGATGCGCTCAGGGTGGCGCGCGCGGCGCGCACTCCAAGTGCGGCCTGCTCCACGTCGACACGAGCTTGCAAGCGGAACGTGTCCTCTTGCGCTTGGATCCCGCGCAGGTTGGCCTTGGCCTCGGAGACTTGGCCCGGAACCAAGCCGCCGGTGTAGATCGGCCAAGTCAACAACGCGCCTACCCACCAGTTGGGTCCCAGATTGTCGAAGTTCACGCCGGTCGCGGTAAGGTTGGCCTGAGCCTGCAGGTTTGGGCCGTAGCCGCCTCGCGCCGCCGAGATCAGCTTTTCCTGGGCCAGGCGTTGTTTGGCAAAGCTCGCGAGCTCGGGCCGGTCGCGTAGCGCGATTTCGAGCAGGCGCTCGACAGGTGCATCCTCATCAATGATCGGCGGCATGTCGTCCGTGCCGGGCTCGTACGCTGTCACCGAAGACAGTCCGATCGTTTGATTGAAGGTCGCGCACGCAAAGTCGTAAGCGTTCTGTGCGCTGATGAGCTGCACACGCGCATTGGCCAGATTGGTCTCGCCGGTGACACGATCGATTTCCGGTCGCATGCCCGCGCCGACCTCTTCGTCGACCTGTTTCAGGTGCATCTCCTGGTTGGCCACCGCATCCGCCGCCACCGCGACCAGATCCCGCTGCGCGCGAGCCTGAAAATAGGCCTTGCGCACGTTGGTGATGATCTGCACCTGAACCGCGTGCTCGCTGTGCGCGGCCGCGGACTCGCTCGCCTCGGCCGAGCTCCAGCGATTCGAGGTCTGGCCGAAATCGTAGATAAGCTGCGATGCCGTTCCGCCGAGAGTGAAATAGTTATAGGAGGTCGTCCAGGATGTGGGAATCACCGGGGAGTTCGGCCGATGTGTATAGTTGGCAGTCAGCCGCTGATATTCTCCCGTGCCCACAACCTGCGGCAGATACGGCGCCCGATTCTCCTCCACCCGCGCCGACGCCACGTCCACGTTGGCGCGCGCCTGAGCTTCCGCGGGATGCGAACGCAGGGCCAGGTCGATGGCAGCGTCGAGAGTGATGGTCTGCCTCGTCGTCGCAGGCGCGGCGAACGCATCGCTGCGGAAGGCGCAGATCGCAAGGAAGGCGCATGCGAAAAGCGCACGCAGGGAAATACAAGCTGACCTCATCATGGCAGCGAAACATACAACGGCGCAGGCCAGGATGGGCGAGCGGTTAGGCGGCGTTAATCGATAGACTGATGAAGGTAGGAGCGTAGCCACGCGCGCCTCTCATGCACAAACGGTGCCCGTTCGAAAGGACGGTTGCACCTCCGTAGCAAAAGGTGCTAGCCACACCCGTTCCATGGACGCCGTCAAGCACATGGGCGAGCAGTCGATCGGCCGGTTGCTCGTCCGCTACTCGCTGCCAGCCATCGCCGGGTTTCTCGCCAACGCGCTCTACCAGTTCGTCGACCGCATCTTGGTGGGCCGCGGCGTGGGCACCGACGGCATGGCGGCGGTGACGTCAGCGTTTCCGCTGTCCATCGTGGCCATGGCGCTGGGGCTACTGGTCGGCACGGGCACCGGCAATCGCATCTCGGTTCTTCTCGGCCAGCGCGACGCCGAGGGAGCGGAGCGCGTGCTCGGTCAGGGCCTGCGCCTCGCCCTCATCAACGGCTGCAAGCCATGCAGCCGCTGGTCGGGTTCAACAAGGGCGCGGGTCAAATGAAGCGCGTGCGCGCCATCCTGGTGCGTGTGCTGCTGGCCACCACGACCATGGGAATCCTCTTCTCGGTGTTGGTGGCGTTTTTCTCGGGCGCCATCGCTGGGCTATTCAGCAGGACCGATGTTGAGCTCATCGAAATGGTGCGCCGAGGTCTGCCGTGGTTCGTAATTCCAATTTCGCTATTTGGCGTCACGGGAACCATGGCGCACTACTTTCTCAGCGTGCACGTGCCGCGCAAGGCTGCGCTGTTGCTGCTCGGTCGCCAGTTTCTGGCCATGCCGCTGTTTCTTCTGCTGCCGCGCTGGCTGGGTTTCTACGGACTCTATCTCGTTGGGCCTTGCTCGGATCTTCCGTTCGCCATCGTGGCCGCCGTGCTCATGGTGCGAGAGCTGACCAGCCTTCGCGCAACGCCTGAGCCGGCTAAGTGACCGCCACTGCGGCGACTGAGCTATACTCAAGCGACGATCCTGAAGTCACGTTGTCCTCGATTTGCTGAGCCAGGTGGGAACCGGGCTGACACTGCGATCTTGGATTGGCCCCGAAGGGAGTTCCCATGCTCAAGCGTCTCGCCGCTTTCGTATCCATGTGCGTTCTCGCCGGCTGCAGCACGGGCTCCAACCCCGCGACGAACCGCGCCGACAGTGCGGCGGCTACCGATGACGCCCCCGGTTCCACGACCGGCGGCTCCTCCGGCACGGGCGGGCGGGACACCGCAACCGCCACCGGCGGCACGAGCTTCCTCGGAGGAAGCACCACGAGCTCCGGTGGTGCAAGCGCGCCAGCTAGCGGCGGTACTGTGACTGGAACTGGCGGCGCCGGCGCCGGTGGTGGCGCTGCAAGGGGAGGTTCTGCCATCGCCACCGGCGGCGCCCAAGGCGGCGGCTCGGGCGGAACGGGAAACATGTCCGCCACGGGCGGCGCGGGTCGGGGCGGAAATAGTAGCGGGGGCTCCGGAGCTGGCGGCGCTAGCGGTACGGGCGGGAAGACAGGCACGGGCGGGTCGGGCGGCAGCACAGGCGCCGCCGACGCAGGGGCCGCAGGTCAAGGTGGCGGCGATGGCGGAACCACCCTGGCCGCCGACTCGTTGGCGGTCCGCTTTGCCAACATGATACTCAGCAAATGGCCCGACCCAGCGAACATCACCACTTCCGCCGGCTTTGAATACAACCACGGCATTGTCTTGCGCGGAATCGAGCAGGTCTACCGGCACACCGGCGATTCCCGCTATCTGGCGTACATCCAGAAGTACATCGACGAAAACGTGAACGCCAGCGGCGTGATCAACCTCGGAACGACCTTCTCCGCCTTCGACAATATGCAGCCTTCGGTATTGTTGCCCTTTTTGTTTCAAGAAACCGGATTGGCGAAATACAAGACCGCGGCGGACACTGTTCGGGCTTTCTATAACAATATCCCCACCAATGCCGACGGCGGCTTCTGGCACAAGCAAGTGTATCCCAATCAAATGTGGCTCGACGGCATCTACATGGGCGAGCCTTTCCTGGCGCGCTACGCGGCCGTATTTGGTTCGTGCGGCACCTATTGTGGCGATACGGTCGTCAAACAAAGCACCCTCATTGCGCTGCACACCCTCGACACGCCGACCGGCCTCTACTACCACGCGTGGTGGGACAGCAATCCCGCCAGCACGAAGCCGGCTTGGGCCGATGCCAACGGCCGGTCGCCCTGCATTTGGGGCCGCGCCATGGGCTGGTATGCGATGGCACTGGTGGACACCTTGGGTGACCTGCCTGCCAATCAGACGGGACGCAGCGATCTATTGTCGATCCTCACTGGCGTGGCGGCCGGGCTCAAGGCCACGCAAGACGCGAAGACCGGGCTTTGGTTTCAGGTGATGGACCAAGGAAGCAAGACCGACAACTGGACCGAGACCTCGGCCAGCGGCATGATCGTTTATGCGCTGAAAGTCGCGGTCAATCGCGGCTACATTGATGCCAGCTATTCCTCCGTCGCTGACGGTGGCTGGACGGGGCTACAAACCAAGGTCACCACCGATGCCGCCGGGGTGCCGACGATCACCGGCGCCGTCCAAGGCATGAGCGTGCAGAACAACTACGCCGGTTACGTCGGCCAGCAGACGGTATCGAACTCCTCACACGGATTGTGCGCCATCCTGCTCGCCGCGAGCGAAATGGAAGCGCGCTAATCAAAAATACAGCCAGTGCCCGAATCTGTCTTTTTTGGTCTTGAGATAGCGCTCGTTGTCTTTGTGGGTTGAGGGCTGAAGCGGCATTCGTTCGACGATCTGAATGCCGAGCTCGGCAATCTTCTCGACCTTTTCCGGGTTGTTGGTCAGCAGGCGCACGCTCTTCACGCCGATCTTCTTCAGCATCTCGACCGGCACGACATAGTTTCGTTCGTCGGCCAAAAACCCGAGCGATTCGTTGGCTTCCAGCGTGTCGAGCCCGCGGTCTTGCAGTACATAGGCGCGCAGCTTGTTGGTGAGACCGATACCGCGCCCCTCCGCCTGCTGGTACAAAATGAGCCCGCGTCCTTCGCGCTCGATGGCCATGAGCGCGGCGTGCAGTTGGTCGCCGCAGTCACAGCGGCGACTGCCGAAGGCGTCGCCGGTCAAGCAGGCGGAATGAATGCGGCAGAGAAGATTCTCGCCATCGCCGACTTCGCCCTTGAGAACGATGGTGTGATCCTTGCCGTCCTTGTTGTTCACGAAACCAAGAATGCGGAAGTTGCCATAGTCGGTGGGAAAGTCCGCCGCGGCTACCAGCTTCACGCACAGCTTTTCGGAACAGCCATCGCAGGTGACGTCGGGCGCGCAATTGCGCAACGATTGGACGTCCCTCTGGATGATCCCTTCAAGTCGCTCAAGCTCACGCATATCTGGTTTCTCCTCGGTGAACGGCCATTTCCATCTCCGCCTCGGCTTGCAGGCTAGCACGGTCGCGGCCTACCGTGGCCACCGCCAGTCGCTTATCGCCCTTCCAGTATTCCACGCGGCAGTCGCGGATCTTGGCATCGCCGTCGATGGCAACGCGATCCCAGCTTTCGGCGTGGCCAACGTAGGCGACGGTCACGTCGAAGTGGGCGCTCCAGAAAAACGGCACCGCGACGAAAGGCTCGCGCGCGCCGAACATGTTGCGCGCCGCCGTTTGACCTTGGCGCTGGGCCACCGCCCAATGCTCGACGCGGATGTTCTGTTCGCGATAGATTTCGCGCGAGCGCAGCGGAATCCATTCCTCGGGTGCGGTCCCTGCGACGTAGTCCTTGGAAAGATTGGGCCGGTCGTAAGGAATATCGGGATCTGCGCCCACCACGGTGACGGTGGCCGCGTAACCCTCGCGGCGAAGAGTCTCCGCGGCGGCGCTGCCGGCGGCGCCTGTCCCAATGATGACGATCGACGATGGCGCCGCAACCGGCGTGCGCGCCGGCAGCGGACAACGTTTGCCGACGACGAACACTTGGTTCGCTCTGCGCTCGACCACAAAACCGTCCACCGGTTTCATCGCCGGGGCAGCCAGTGGCTCGCCGCTGCGGAGCGAAAAGCAGGCGTGGTGCCAGGGACAGCGCACGGTATCCCCCACCACCAACCCATCGTCCAGCGGCGCGCCATCGTGAGAGCAGCGCGCGCCGATGGCGAGAACTTCCTCGCCGTGGCGCACGAGCAGCACAGGCTCGCCCTGAAAGTGACCCTCCATGGGAATCCCATCGCCCAGCTCGTCGAGCGAAACCCCGGCCGCAAGGTTCGGGCCCTTCGTTGGTAACGCTTCAAGCATGGCTTCCTTCACGGTTAGATGACTCAACGGCCCCACAAGCGTCACACAAACACCACACAATGGTAACGGCGCGGGCGAGCAAGCTGATCTAGCGTCGTGGGCGAACAAATCAGCGAAAAGGAGGCCAAGCATGGCCAGCTTCAAATCACGTTATGGGGAGTGGCAGCAGGACTTCGAATTTGTCGGCACCTTGGAGACAAAGGTTCGCCAGGGCACGCAGAATACGCAAGTCGAGCCCATCATCTCCATCGAAGATCGAGACATCGAATGGGAAGGCCCAGTGGACCAAGACCACACTGACGAAGATCTTCCCGATCTTCCGGTCGAGCGCTACAACAGCGTTTGGGAGGCGATGCTGTTCCAGCTGTAGCACACTGCCCGCCGAGGCCGCAGAATCAGCACTTTCTCGAGCCGCGCCCTTTCGGGTGGCCTGGTTCGCGCTATAGTTCGGGCCTCGTGTCGAAGACACTTCTACGCATGCAAGCTCCCGTTGAAGCCGCAGAATCTCCCACGGCGCTGGAAGCTGCGACCCAAGTGCCTGTGGTGGTCGGCCCAACGTTGCCGGCGAACAGCGGTCGTCGTCTGGGTGGAACATTGCTCAGGCGGCGAGTGAATACCCTGTTCCGCCATTTCCCGGCGGCCCTCACCGGCGACGAGGAAGGCATTCACCAACTGCGCGTTTCCGGTCGTCGCCTGCGCGTCGCGCTACCTCTGCTGGTGGAGCATGCCGACGGCCGGCGCGCCGCTCGCGCGCGGCGCCTGCTCCAGCTGCTGACGCGAACCGCGGGCACCAGCCGCGATTTGGACGTGCTGCTGGAATCGTATGACGTGCGGCTGAAGGACGTGCCGGCGCGGACAGCCGAGCAAAAACTCCTGCGCCACCGTCTGGCAAGCGCCCGACGCCGCGGTCGCGCACGCATGGTCGGCAGTCTGCTCGATCTGGAAATCTCGCGCTTGCGCCGCGATCTCGCCGCCTTGATCGCACGCGGCGGCCCGCTGCCCACAGTGGTCTGCGAGCGCTTCGCAGCCCTGTGCGAGCGCGAAGGTCAGGCTTTGCACGACGGGTTCGCGACCCTCGGAGCGCGCCTCGACGCCAAGGCGCTGCACGGTCTCCGCCGGCGGGCTCGACGCCTGCGTTACGCGGTGGAGGTCTACGACCAGATCCGCAATTTTGAATCCGTCGCGGCCAAGCCCTGGAAGATGCTGCAAGACCTCATCGGCGTGCTTCACGATCATCATGTGCTGGCGGAATGGTTCGACCAGCAGGCGCAAGCGGACGAGAAACGCGGGAACGCCCTGCTGGCGGCGACGGCAACCGCCGAGGCGGCATGGGCGCGCGCCACCATGCACCGGTTGCACGAAGACTTTCTCGCCGCGCAGCCAACCACCCTAGTTGCGCAGGGGCTTTCTGCTATTGGCTTCACGCCCGCGGCGCCATCCAACTGAGAATTGCCATGCGCCTGCTATTTATTCGTCACGCCATCGCGGTCGACGCCGACACGAGCGGCCTGCGCGACCACGATCGGCCGCTCACCGCCGAAGGCGAACAACTTTTTCGCCAGACCGCCCGCATGCTCGCGCGCGCAACGGACAAGCCGCGGGCGATCCTGACGAGCCCGCTGCTACGCGCACGCCAGACCGCCGACATCGCCGCGCAAGCCTTTGGTGATATGCGCCCGACCATCGTGCCCGCGCTGGCCGAGGGCGATTGGCCCGGCATCCGGCGGGCACTGGCGGCCTACAAGCGCGACGACACCGTCGCCCTCGTGGGCCACGAAAGTTGGATGTCGACGATCACGGCGCGCCTTTTGGGCAGCGACGATCAGCGCGCGTTCGACTACCGCAAAGGCGGGGTCGCACTCGTCGAGGTCGACGATGTGGACGTGTGCAAGGGAACCCTGCTGTGGTTCATTCCGCCGCGGGTCTTTCGCCGCTTGGACTAGTGGACGCTAAGAAACCAGGATCGGCGCTGGCGTCTGGCCTTGTTGCGCTTCCTGCGCCTTGCTCAGGGCAGGTTTGGCCACGACGAAAGGCGTGCCCATCGCCGGCGTATGTTCCTGCGACCGCGGTGCTGGGATCTCTTGCACGTGCCTGCGCGACAGGGCGATGAAGCGCTCTTGGCTGCGTACCAGCGGCTGGCCCTGGGCCGGCGCAACACGCTGATAGCTTCCGTTGGGCAGCAGGCGCCGCGCCCTCACGTTGTCCGCGAGCTGCGTGCCGAGAATTTCCTCCAGGACGCGTGCGCGCAGAACCTCGTCGTCGATGGGGAACATGACCTCGACGCGACGGACGAAGTTGCGCGGCATCCAGTCGGCGGACGCGAGATAGAGCTCGTTCTTGCCTCCAGCCCGAAAGTAGAAGATCCGCGCGTGCTCAAGAAAGCGATCCACCGTGCTGGTCACGCGAATGTTTTCGCTCTGGCCGGGAACCCCCGGTTGCAGGCAGCAGATGCCACGCACAAGTAGATCGATTTGTACCGACGCCTGCGACGCCCGGTAGAGCGCCAAAATCACGTCCGGGTCGACGAGTGAATTCATCTTGGCGATGATGCGGCCCTTGGCGCCGAAGGTGCTCTCGCGCGCGATCAAATCGAGGATGCGCTCTTTCAGCCCGAGCGGTGCAACCGCGAATCGCTTCCACGAAGGCGGCGCGGAGTAGCCGGTAATGAGATTGAAGAGCGCGCCCGCGTCGTCGGCAAAATCCTCGCGCGCGGTGAGATAGGAAATATCGCCGTAGGTTCGCGCGGTCGCCGGATTGTAGTTGCCGGTGGAAAGGTGCACGTAGCGACGAATCACGCCCCGCTCGCGCCGAACCACCAGCGCGACCTTGCAGTGGGTCTTGAGACCGACCAAGCCATAGACGACGTGCACGCCGGATTCTTCCAACACGCGCGCCCAGGCGATGTTGCGGCCCTCGTCGAAGCGTGCCTTGAGCTCGACTACCGCCGTAACCTGCTTGCCGTTTTCGGCCGCGCGAATGAGCGCGCTGATCACTGGCGAATCCGCGCTGGTGCGGTAGAGCGTCTGTTTGATGGCCAGCACGTTGGGGTCGTCGGCCGCCTCGGACACGAAATCCACCACGTGATCGAAGGATTCGTAGGGGTGGTGAAGGAGCACGTCGCGCTCGGCCAGCGCCCTGAAGATCTCGCCTTCGTGCAATTGCGGCACGAGCTGCGGCGTGAAGATCTCGTCGTGAAAATCGCGCAGCTGCGGGTGCGTGGTGAGCGGCGTGAGATCGTTCAGGCGCAGGGGACCGTCCACGCGGTACACGTCCGCAGGATCCAAACGCAAAGCCCCGCGCAGAAAGGTCTCCACCTCGGGCGGCGAATCGCTGGCGAGCTCCAGGCGGACCGCCTGGCCGCGCTCGCGCTTGCGCAGCTCGCGCTGGATGGTCTTGAGCAGGTCGTCGGCCTCGTCCTCGTCGATGGACAGGTCGAAATTGCGCGTGACGCGGAAAGGGCTGCATCCCACCACACGAAAGCCCGGAAAGAGCCCGCCCACGTGCATCGCGATGAGCGTTTCGAGCAGGACGTAGGCCGCTTTGCCGTCCACCGTGGGCGTGACCTCGACCAGCCGGCCCAACACCGCCGGAACTTGAACGACGGCGAAAATGGTCGGCCGGCGCGCGACGCGCTGGTGCTCTTTGTGAAGCAGAATTGCCAAATTCAAACTGCGATTGCGCAGCGCCGGGAACGGGTGACCTTGGTCCACGGCCAGCGGCGTGAGCACGGGCCACACGTCGCGGGCGAATCGGCATTCGAGGGCCGTGCGCTGCTCCAGCGTGAGATCGCCGGGGCGGACGAAGGTGATGGCTGCCTTGTTGGCCAGGCTCGGCGCGAGCTCGTCACGCCAGTTCTGGTAAAGCAGCTTCACCATGTCGTGAACGCGCGCGCTGATCTTGGCGAGCTGTTCGGCCGGCAGCATCCCGTCGGTATTCACATCCTGCACACCCCCCGCCACCAGTTGCTTGAGCCCCGCCACACGCACCATGAAAAATTCGTCGAGATTGTTCGAGACGATGGCTTGGAATTTCAGGCGCTCGGCCAGCGGCACTGTTCCATCGCACGCCTCCTCGAGCACGCGGGCGTTGAATTCCAACCACGACAGCTCGCGATTAAAGAATATCCCGGGCGGCCTGTCGGAATGATCCGGGGCCACTTGCGCCTTCTCCTTCGTGGATGTTCGGGGAGTCAAGAAGCGGAATTTTAGCCGAAGAACCGCGAATAGCTCATGTGACAATTCTGTTACGATTCTTGCGTATGGGCGCTCGTTCGCGCCGCGAAGCGATGGTCGATACCGCGAGGCTGGCGCCGAAAACCTTGCGAAAAAGCTGGGCTTCATGCGCGACATCCCACAATTCCAAGTCTGCCGGACCGTGGGCGGAGAGGTGAATTGACACCTTGCTATTGACTTTTTCGGCACGAAGCTTGCCTATTGGCTGCGCGTGGCTGCGATCCAGCGCGTCCGCAACACGCAAGATAGTCGCCAGCTTGCGCACGCTGCGTGCCTCGCTCAAGGTCAAGCCTTCCATGCCTGGATGATGCAGGTCCGGGGCACTCCGTCGGTGGAAACGAGCGATGCGCGCCACAATGTCGCGTTCGCGATCCGCCAGACCAGGAATATCACCGTTGCGCACCAGATACTCGGTGTGCCGATGGTGCTTTTGGTAACTGACCGAGTGGCCGATGTCGTGCAACACCGAAGCGACCTCGAGGTAGGGACGAACCGCCATGGGCAAGCGGTGCAAGCCCGCCAATTGATCGAACATCGCCAGCGCGAGGCGCGTGACCTGTAAGGCGTGTTCCTCGTCGAAGAAGAAACGCCGGCCGAGGGCGCAAGCCGCGTCCATGAGAGATGAGTCGTCGTTGTCACGAAAACGCCGGCGCACCAAATCCACCAGTACGCCGTGGCGCAAGCCGCGATCCACCGCGGTCACCGCGCGCAACGACAAGTGATGGGCAAGCGCCTCCAGGATGACCGCGCCCGCGACGATGACGTCCGCGCGCTTGGTATCGAAACGCTTGTGCCGCTCCTCGGGATCCATGCGCGCAAGCTTTTCTACAAAGTGTGAAATCTGTTCTGCGGTGGCGTGCGCGGTGCCCTCGGCCGCGGCGCCGGCAACGATGGCCCTGATTGATCCCGAGCTGCCCAGGGCGACGCGGGGAAAGCCACGAATGCCCGCTGGCAAGGAATCCTGCACGGCTTCGCGCGCGAATTCACGCAGCAGGCGCAATTGCTTGGGCGAAATCTCGCCGTGGCTCTTGAAGATCTCGGTGAGGCGAACCGAGCCGATGGCCACGCTCCACAGCTTCGACGGTTGATCGCCGATGGCACCCGCAATCTCGGTCGAGCCGCCGCCGATGTCGAGGCACAGCGAGCGCGCCTTGGGCGGCCGCCCCGACAAGATGCCGAGACACATGAGGCGGGCTTCTTCCTTGCCCGAAATCGCTTCGAGCACGAGCCCGGTCTCGCGCTTGACCCGGCGGATAATGTCTTCCCGATTCTTGGCCTCGCGCAAGGCACTGGTCCCCACCGCGCGCACGCGGGCTTGGTGGCGCTTGCAGATGATGGCGTAGCGGCGCAGGACAACAATCAAGCGATCCACCACCGGCGGCGGGATCACGCCGGTCTGAAACAGGCCTTCCGACGGCCGCACCGGATCCCTTTCCTGGTGGACGGATTCGATGCTGCCGTCCGAAAACCCGCGCGCGATTTCCAAACGAACCGCGTTTGCCCCCACGTCGATTGCCGCGATGGGAGTCTCTACTGCCTTGGGTTTCATCTGGCCACGTTCCGCCCTGCGCCGTCGTTCCTACTACCTTTATAGATGAACCATCCCGTGACTTGTAACGAATCTGTGACAAATCCACCGGCGGTTCGGTCATGCGGATCCGGCTGCTCGCCGTCGGAGAGTCAGTTCGCCTGCCGCGTGTAGCACGCGAATCCGTCCTCGCCCATGAAACGTTTGAGCAGCTTGGCCTCGGTCTTGCGCAAATCCACGACGATGAGACCGTCCACGCACTCGCCGAAGGCGGGGTCGACGTTGAAGCTGAGCACGCGCGCGCCCAGCCGTAAATAGTAGCGCAAGAGCACGGGCATGCCCTTGTTGTCGTCCTCGATTTCGGAAATCAACGAGGAGACATCGTCGTCGTCCTCGACCAGGGCGTCGATGGCCCGGCTTTCTTCGTTGTTGACGCTCGTGGCGGGCGGCGGATTCTTGGCCTTGACCAAGGCGGCGAAGGCGGCGTCGCCGCGCGAGCGCTGCAAATACTCAAGCATCAGACGCAGCGAGGTCGCCTGGTAGGAACGACTGATGCTGACCGGACCGAACAACACTTTGTATTGGGGATTCTGCACCAGGTATTCGCCGATCCCGCGCCAAAGCAAGGCCAGCGCGGTCGGTTTACGCTGATACTCTTCGCGAATGAAGGATCGGCCCATTTCCAACGCGGGTCCCATGCGATCGATGAAGCCGCCGCCAAACTTGAACAGGCTGCTGGTGTACAGCCCGGCCACACCCTGCCGGGCCAGGATTTCGTCGGAGCGGCCGATGCGGTAGCTGCCGACGATTTCCCGTTTGGCCTGGTTCCACATGAAAAGGTGCTGGTAGGTCCGATCGAATCCGTCGAGGTCGCAGTCCCGCCCGGTGCCTTCCTGAGCCGCGCGGAAGGTCTTCTCGCGCAAGCGGCCGATCTCGCGTAGCAAGGTCGGAATCTGCGCCGAAGTCGCGACGTGGATCTGGTAGTCGCCCGAGCGGTGCAGGCAAGAGGCTGGCGGCAGGCCGCGGATTTCCTCTTCCAGCACGCGCGAAGGTATCGCCTCGATGAGCGGCTTTTGCTCGGCGTCCAGGAATGACCGCGGCGGCACGAAGCGCATGCGCACGCGGCTTTCGCGACGTTGCAGGGCGTAGGTCTTGAAGCGCAGGTATTGAATGAGGGTTTCGTCCTCGGGATAGCGGTCGGTCTTTTCCTGGCCGATGGGCCGGCCGATGCGAACGCGAACGGTCGAGTGTTGGCGCTTGACGATCTCCGAGGGCAACAGAACCGTACGAAAAGCCGGATGAAGCAAACCGGCGAGCTGGAAGAACATGCTGTTCTGGCCTTCGAAGAACACCGGCACCACGGTGGCACCGGTCAGCCGCACCAGCGCCGCGATGTTGGGATGCCACGCCGAATCGGACACGCCATTGCCCAAGCGCAAATGGGAAACCGTTCCCGACGGGAAGGCGCCGAGTGCCGAGCCCTCGCGCAGCCACTTGATGACCGTGCGCATGGAGCCGATATTGGCGCGTGCGGAATCGGGTCGCGCATTGGGATCCACGGGAATGATCCAACTACGCAATTCTGGAATGCGCGCCAGGATGCGATTGCCGAGCACGCGCACGTCCGGCCGCGCGCGGGTCATGATGTCGCCGAGGATCAAGCCGTCTACGGCGCCGAACGGGTGATTGGCGACCACGATGAGCGGTCCATACTTGGGAATCTTCTCCCGATCCTCGTCGCTGACTTCGTAGTCGATGGCCAGCGTGCGTAGGATGGTGGGAAAGTAGCTCTCTTGTTCGTGCGGCAGGATCAGCGATTGGGAGTACAAGCGATTGACCTCCGTGAGGGACAGGACTCGATTCAGGGTGCCTTCAATCAGGCGAAAGAGTGCGCGCCGGCTGGGGCTGCGAATGGCGCTGCGAAGATCGATGAGCTCGCGAAGAGATTCGGCAGGTGCTTCGGCTGATGATTGGCTGGCTTCGTTGATGGATTGCATTGGCTTGCTCCACCGCAAGCTTCGCCGATCATGCGTGTCAGCCGCGCTACAGACCCGTGACGTCTGCGCGAAGCTCGGCGTAGCGCCAGCACCGAAGCACCGTACTCGACGGCGCGGAGAATCGGCGACACGCGTCCTTGACCATGGCGCGCACCTCGACCTTGGAGCCGGTGGCGAGAAGAATAAGATCCACCAAGCGCGGAACCGCAGCCACCACTTCGTCGCTGAACAGGCTGCCCGCGTCGAGGAATCGCTTTCCCTCGACGCCGGCGATGGTCACGTTGTGCAAGGTACCGTCGCACGACACCTGTCGCGCGAGATCGATGACGTCCGAGACCACCGCCCGGTGGACACAATCCGCGCTGGCGACGGCCGCGGGTAGCTCTGATACGTCTGCGACCGTACACATCCCGGGTTCCGCACCCATTCCAATGGCGAGCGCATCCACCACCACCAATCTTCCCACTTCGGCCAAGCTATCGAGCAAATCGAAGCGAAGCGTGGCCATGACGGTCACCTGCACGTCGGATGGCAAGGGCAACGACTGGAGAATGCGACCAACCCTTGCCCCGATCCCGTCGTCGCATACCCGTTCATTTCCAAGACACACAATGAGAGTTTGCACAACTTCCGTTACACACCATTTTCGCGACAACTGCTCGTGAGAAGCCTGCAACGTTCACGTGGCAAAATTGTGAACTGTTGTATTCCCCGTACGAAATTCTGTAACCAGAGGGCAGTGGGCAGCAATGGGAACGATGGGTGGTAGACGTAGACGTTGCCGTGGCCGTGGCCGTGGCCGACTGGATCACTCCGGCCATGGCCCCGGCCACGACTACGGCCACGACTACGGCCACGACCCTCTGCGGCTGTCGCGGGATCAGGGATCCGGCTGGGGGCCAGTCTCCGTGGGATTCGCCAGACGGAACCCGACGCCGCGAACGGTTTGTAGAAGATCGGCGGCGCTGCCCAACTTGTCGCGAATGCGTTTGATGTGCGTGTCCACGGTGCGACTGGAGACCTCCGGATGGTAGCCCCACACCTCGGTCAACAATTCCCGGCGCGTCCGCATTCTGCCCGGGGAGTGAAACAGATAGACCAGCACGCGCATCTCCAAGGCGCTGACGTGAACTTCCTTGTCCTCCACGAACACACGATGCGCCGATTCGTCGATCTTGAGGATTCCGAGGGCAAGTGGCTTTTCTGCCTCGCCAGCGGCCGGCATTGTTCCGGCCACCTGGGCCTCGACGCGCGTCCGGCGCGCCTTGAGTCGCGCCTCGATTCGCAACATCAATTCGCGCACACTGAATGGCTTGACCACATAGTCGTCGGCGCCAATTTCGAAACCAACCACGCGATCGATCTCCTGCGCCCGCGCCGAGACGATGATGACCGCGGGTTGATCCGCGCCGGTGGAGCCACGCAGGTGCCGGCAAACCTCCAGGCCTGACATGTCAGGCAACATCAGGTCGAGCAGCACCAGATCGGGATGAAACTCGTCCAGCGCGAGCATGGCCGATTCGCCGCGATCTGCAATCTCCGCCTCGTACCCGTGCGCACGCAGCGCGTACGCCATCGAGCTGCTGAGATCAGCCTCGTCCTCTACAATCAGGACACGACTCTTGCGCAGCAATTCGGCACCCATAGGCGACCGCAGTATTGCCTTCGCCGGTTGCAATCCTGTGACATCCGTGTGACGCCTTCGTGCCCCCGAAGCACAGAAAGAAATAGGGACCACCCGGGCCCAGGAGAGAAATCCATCCCAGGTGATCCCTTGCTGGGCCTTGCAATCTGTCGCCTAGTGCCACAACATCGTCAAGCCCAGCGTCGAAACGTCATCTAGTCTAAGCAACTCCTCTACCCCTTTGGGACGTGGCGAACCTAGCGTCTTTCAGCCACCGGCGCTGTTACACCAATGCGACAACTGGGTTTCAACAGATCTCTTCAACCTTGCTGAAAAACGCCATGAAAAATCTGCTCAAGAACAGTCACAAACTTGCCTCCGCCTTCCGCGTGACAAACGGTAGGAAGTTCAGCTTGAAAGACGTCGATCCCGGCGACACGCTCGGCATCAAGCCAGAAAACAAGCTGCTGGCAGGCGAAACCCTTCGTCAAGGTGTGGCGGAGATATCCCATCTTCAGGAAATGCTTTATGCGCAGGACAAATGGGCACTTCTGCTCATCTTCCAGGCCATGGATGCGGCGGGCAAGGATGGCACCATCAAGCATGTTCTGTCGGGTGTGAACCCGCAGGGCTGCGAGGTCCATTCTTTCAAGGCACCCAGCAACGAAGACCTGGACCACGACTATCTGTGGCGCTGCATGCGCCGCCTACCGGAGCGCGGACGTCTCGGCATCTTCAACCGGTCGTACTACGAAGAAACCTTGGTGGTGCGCGTGCACCCGGATCTGCTCGAAAAGCAGAAGCTGCCGTCGCAGCTCGTCGGCAAGAACCTTTGGAAGGAACGATTCGAGGACATCCGCCATTTCGAACGCTATCTCGACCGCAACGGTGTCGTGGTACGCAAGTTCTTCCTGCACTTGTCCAGGAAGGAGCAGAAGCGGCGCTTTCTCGCGCGCTTGCAGGATCCAGAGAAGCATTGGAAGTTCTCCTCGGCCGACACCCGTGAACGCGAGCATTGGGACGACTACATGGCCGCCTACGAGGACGTCATTCGCCACACCGCCACGGAAGAGGCGCCATGGTACGTGATTCCAGCCGACAACAAATGGTTCACTCGGCTGACCGTGTCGTCGGTGGTAATCGACACGCTGTCGTCGCTGCACCTCAAATTTCCCGAGGTCGACGACGCGAAGCTCAAAGAATTGACTGCCGCGCGCACCACGCTGAACAAGAAGAACGGCAGCGGCAAACCCGGCCGGTAGCGCGCGGCCGCCACCCGCGCGGCGGCCGACAGTCGGAGAGGACTAGAGACTTCTGCTAGCGACGGCGGAAGCGCCGCAGAACCAAGCCGGCACAGGCAAGCGTCAGCCACAGGCTGATGGAACCAGCCGCGGGGCCACCCAACGCACATCCCCCGCCTTGCGTCGCCACCGGGGTGGCGCTTCCCGCGTCGGCGGACTGGGTGCCGTCATTTCCGGAACCTGGGTTCACAACCGGCGGATTGGGGCTTCCGCCCTGACCAGTTCCCGTACCATTGGACGTGCTGGTGGCGGTGCCAGGGCCGACCAAGACGACCGTCACGCCGGCATCGCCGCCGGACTTGGGAGCTGGGACACCGAGGGTCGAGGTCGATCCCGAAGAAGAAGCGAACTGCACGCCGCTGCTGGCAGCATGTCCCTCGGCCGCGACGATGATTCCGTCGGGCAGGCAGGACTTGTCGAACGCGTTGGGATTCCACACCGGCCGGGCGCCACCGTCGTAGTTGGTGAAGTCGAAGCAACTCCAGCCGGCAGGGCAGGCTTGGCCGGCGCCGCAATCGATGGGCCTCGGCATGCAGTCCATCTCGACCGTGGTCGTGCACACGGGCGGAGGCGCTGTCGCGCAGACAAGACCGCCATCGCCCACGAAGCAAGCCCCAGTGGATCCAGAGCACTCGGTGGATGTGCTGACTTGCAGACACTGGTAGAGCGAGCTTGAACAGTCGCTGTCCGCCGTGCAGGACGCGGGAACAAATGTACAAACGGATGGTCCAGGCGCACAGGTTGGATCGGTTGTGGTCACGGTCCCATCGGGGCCCGCAGCGCCGCCGCCCGAACAAGTCGCGCCTGTGGCTTGGCAAACCAGTGGCGCCGGGCAGTCAGCGGCGATGCTGCACGCGTGCGGCTTGGCCGCGCAGGTCCCGGTGGTGCTGGGCTGGGGCGCCGGGGTTGGGCACTTCATGTTCGGCGCGCAGGCTGGCGTGGCCACGGGGATCATGTCCATGACGCAATCGAAGTCGACGCTTGGGCAATCCGCCACGCTGGTGCAAACGATCGGCTTCGGCTCGCAAACACCGGTGGCGCTCGTCGGCGGCGGGCTCGTCAGCACCGGGAATCCGGCGTCGTGAACCACGTAAGGAACCGGAACTCCCGCGTCGACCGCGAGAACCGGAGGAACGGACGCCGAGCCGCAGTTGGTGCCGTCCGGGCTCACGCAGGGGCCTACGGTTACAGTTCCGGTCCCCGAGCTCCCGACACTTCCGCCTGTCGCGGACCCGGTCGACACGAAGCTGCACTGGTACCCGGTGTCGCAATCCACGTCGCTCGCGCATTCCTTGGCCGACGCCGTTCGCCCCATCCCGACCATTCCGAGAAGGGTGGCGGCGGCGATCGGAATCACGTTGCGTGAAAATCTACTCGACATGACTTGAGCTCCTTTGCAACGACAAACTGGACCTGGTACTGGATTGCTGCAAGCCGAGTGCCGCTGACGAAAAGAAGAATTCGGCTGAAAAAACGCGGGCGTCGCTCGCACCGCCCTCAAATTTCTGAGGCCGCCAGGATCGATGCACCAGTTCAGGAGAAATTCGTCCGATATTCAGCTTGCGCGCGCCACGATACCGAGCGTGGCAAGCGGGCTGAGCTTGATTAGCGTCGTGTACCCACTGCTCCACACGTCGACACGCTGTACTGGAGTTGTTCATGTCTAAGCGATACCTGGTCTCTGCCATTCTTGGTCTTCTCGCATTCGCGCTTCAAGCTTGCAGCAGCGGATCCGCGCCCTACACGAGCAGTACGGGCGGCACGACGAACGTGGCCGGAGGAGACAATTTCGGCGGCGCGACCGGCGCTGGCGGCGCGGGCGGCACGACGATCGTCGGAGCGACCGGCGGCGTCAGCCTCGGCGGGACCACGGGCGTCGGCGGGACCACAGGCGTCGGCGGGGCGGCGAAATTGGGCGGTGCCACAAGCGCAGGCGGCGCGGGCGGATTGATGATCGCCGGCAGCACCAGCGCGGGTGGATCGACTAGCCAGCTGGGTGGGTCCGTGGGAACCGGCGGCATAACCGCCATGGGCAACGGCGGAGCCTGTGGCGCCGGCGATTCGAACCTGCCCGCGGAGCCGACGATTCCAACCGCGTGCGCAACCCTGCTAGCAACCCAGAATGTTGCGGCGGGAGGCCTCCCGAGCGAAACCAGCCTCGACACCTCGGCGATTCAGAAGGCGCTCAGCGCCTGCGCCTCCGGGCAAGCCGTCAAGCTGACGACGGACGGAACCAACAACGCCTTCGTCACAGGACCGCTGACCATCCCGACTGGCGTCACCCTGTGGGTCGACGCCGGGACGACGCTCTATGCGACACGCGACCCGAAGGTGTGGGGCACGACAGCGCAGCTAATCTTGGTCGCCGGCGTGGGATCGGGAATCGTCGGCGACGGCGTGATCGACGGTCAGGGCGGCGAGCCCAACATCGGATCCACCCAGTCGTGGTGGGATCAAAACGCAGGCAGCGCGGGCAACAGTCCGGCGCTCATCGCGGTCAAGGGCGCTGTGAACTTCACCCTGTACCGAATTACCTTGCACAATTCCCCAAAATTCCACGTCAAGCTGAGCGCCACCGGGTTTGTGGTGTGGGGCGTGACCATCAAAGCGCCGACCAGGGCGACCAACAGCGCGGGCACGGCGCTGTCGTATTCCAACGCGCACAACACCGACGGCATCGACCCGGGCGAAGCCGCCGCCAATGGCTACATCGTGTGCAACAAGATCAGCACGGGTGACGACCATATCGCCATCAAGGGATCGAGCGCCACGGGCGTCAAGAACCTGGTCATCGCGCACAACCGCTTCGGCGCCGGCCACGGCATGTCCATCGGCAGCGAGTTCACCGGCGGCGTGTCGGCAATCAGCGTCTACGATCTGTCCATCGATGGGCTCAACATGGGCACCAGCGGCGGCAGCTCGAACGGCATCCGCATCAAGTCGGATACGTCGCGCGGCGGCCTGGTCGACCACGTCACCTACAGCGATGTCTGCGTTCGCAACCTGTCGAATCCGATTTTCTTGACCCCGAACTACTCCACCGCAACGGGCTCGTTCATCCCGCAGTACACGAATATCAAAATTCAAAACTTCCACGATGTGAGCGGCGGCTCGAACTCGCCCCAGATCACGCTTGACGGCTACGATGCCTCGCACATGAACAGCGTCACGCTCGATAACGTCGTTGTCGACGACATCGCGTCGGGCAGCGTGACGGCGGCGTTCACCAACATCACGCTTGGACCAGGCGCCGTGAGCTTCACGCCAGCGGGAACGAGCGTGAAGGTCACCGACAGCAGGGCCGGGTCGAGCACGCCCAATCCATGCACGGATAAGTGGGTCACATTCTGATCGTGATTGACCGGCGCGCAAACGCCACGCCCGTCCCGATCTCCGTCCGCCTCGAACCGTAGTATGCTGCCGCCGTCCCACGACGGGGCGCGTATCAACCCATCACCATCACCACGAGGCTGCGACCATGGCTACCAAGACGATTTCCGACATCAGCGCCAGCGGCAAGACCGTGCTCATGCGCGTCGACTTCAACGTGCCCTTGAAGGGCGGCAAGATCACCGACGACCGACGCATCCGCGCCGCCCTGCCCAGCATCAAGCAAGTCATCGACCAGGGTGGCAAGCTCGTGCTCATGAGCCACCTCGGCCGGCCCGACGGCGCCTACGATCCCGAAGGCAGCCTGAAGCCGTGCGCCGACAGATTGGGCGAGCTTCTCGGCAAGCCGGTGAAGCTCGGACCGAACGAGGTCATCGGACCGGCCGCCGAAGCGCTCGTGGCATCGCTCAAGCCGGGCGACGTCGCGCTGCTCGAAAACGTCCGCTTCAACGCCGGCGAAACCATGCCCGACAAGGCGAAGAAGAATCCCGACAAGAAGCTCACCGCCGAGCAGCAGGCAAAGCACGACGAGTTCGTCGCCGGCCTGGCCAAGCTCGGCGACATCTACGTCAACGACGCCTTCGGCACCTGCCATCGCAAGCACGCCAGCATGTTCGGCGTGGCCAAGGCCATCCAGGCCAAAGGCGGCGCCGCGGTCGCCGGCTACTTGGTCGAAAAGGAAATCCGCTACCTGCACGAGGCCGTGTCGTCGCCCAAGCGGCCGTTCGTCGCCATTCT
>Ga0182027_10003579_pt1 | contig 24509 bp, 21 predicted proteins | sample 712E1DmetaG_FD_121300 | JGI IMG/M metagenome (GOLD analysis project Ga0182027, IMG submission 121300) | Permafrost microbial communities from Stordalen Mire, Sweden - 712E1D metaG (Illumina Assembly) | ecosystem: Environmental > Terrestrial > Soil > Wetlands > Permafrost | place: Sweden... | reverse complement strand
TTGATTTTCATGAGCCCGATGAGGGTAAATATTATAAAGCGCACGATACCTTAAAGGAGTAACATTAACCATAATAGAATTACCACCCGCCATTAAACCATTCTGCCGCGCGGAAGAACTAAGTGTTTCATATGCGGTAGTAATTAAAATTTTTGCCTTTTCCGCGCACATCAGGCGCGCTAGCGACAATGCCCCAAGCACATCCTGTTCAGAAGGAGCAGGAAAACTTGCTAATAGAGTAGAAGGATGCGGCAGGAATGGGCCGAAACTAAACATCTCCGCATGCAATGAAGAGGTTAAAATAATATCATTGACCAAATCTTCTTTAGTCGCTCCGGGAACCCCGATAAGGCCGCCAGTAATAATAAGATAACCCATCTCATATGCCGCCTTCAAATGATCAATCCGCGAATGAAGTTTGCAGCCCGGATGTAATTTTTCATAAAGTTTTGGGTTGGAGGTTTCAAAACGCAACAAGATACCGCGCGAACCGGCATCATACAACTGGCGCAATCCTTTAATGCCAACCTCGCCAAAACTGACAAAAATAAGCACGGGAAACTCTTTCTTGATGCTTGCCACAATATTCGCCAGTTCATCAAGCGAATACCCACACCCTTCTCCGGATTGAAGCACTAATGATTTAAATCCGAATTTATTGACCGCCTCTCCAACTGCCCCCATTATCTCATCAAAACTCATATGATAACGCACAGCGCCACTTGAAGAAGAAATCCCGCAATAGGCGCAATTCCTGGTACAGATATTTGATATTTCAAGGATCCCATGTACACAACAGGAATTATTATGATACTGCTGCCTTAAATAATTAGCAGTACGGCGCACCAGAAGCTGAGCTTTTGCGTCCTTGAGGTTTAGAATGTACAATGCCTCTTCTTTTGACAGGATAATTCTCTTGCGTGCCTGCTCAAGTACCTTCTGCAACAAATGGTCAGGGCTTATATCACTGCTATTAAGCGCCGCTCTAGCCGCATCAATCTTCCTTAATTCAAAAAAAACATCTTTCCAGGCCTTAAGGGTCTTCTGCGCTTCACGCGGCAGGATCTTTTCCACCACATAACCACCCTGTGCGTATACATAATCACCCGGGACTAGAGGCACAAACTCACACAAGGCTTCCTTGCGTTCGCCAAAATAAGAAATAGTGGCTACCCCTTTACGGACATCTTCCACTAAAGCTGGTATTGTGTAACACATATATCCCCTTTTATATAAAACTCTTTAAAGCTTCCCTTATTTCTTTACAAGCTGCCTGAGTTGCCCCTTGTATGCCCTGTGAAAGGCTTCCGCAGAATTCCGTAGATCCTGGCTGCATTCCGATAAGTATAGTTTCACATTGAATAGACTTATACAGGTAATCCCTGAATATTCCAATCGGAACTCTATGCGTGGAAAAAGACACCCCTGCCTCTGTACAAATATCAACTACCCTTAAAGAACCGGTTTTCAGATGAAAATCTACGGCGTCAATAACAATAAGATGCGTGGGTTTAAACTTCTTTATCTGGCCGGTTAAATTCTCCGGAGCAGTCTGGCCTAAAAAAACCTTCAACAAACTTTTTTTCTTCTTATCCTTAATATACGCTTTAAGTTCTTTGGCAATAATCAAACCTGCGGCGTCATCAGCCCTTAATTCAGAACCAATACCCAATACAGCAACCCTCTGCGCATTCTTTAACTTATCCCTTAGGATTGTCTTTATTCCCAGCATTGAGAATGACCTTTAATTGAGCAGGATCTAACCTGGCAAGTTCAAATTCCGCGGTAATTTCAAGTGCCTTCTTCAGACAAGAATCCACACATTGACCGCAGTAAATACATCTGGCTAAATTTATTTCCGCCTCAAACTGTTTTTCGCCGATCTTCCTGATCTCTATTGCCCCCGAAGGACAGTCACGCATACACATCTTGCAGCCGATACACAAGGAAGGGTTAAACTTTAACTTCCCGCGGAAACCCTCAGGCATTCCCGAACAATCAGCGGGATAATTTACCGTAGCAGGTTTTTTAAAAAGTGACTGTATAAGAAGTCTGGCTATCTTTCCCGGTCTACTCATCTTGGCAGTACCGCCTTTAAGATTAAATTAAGCAAAACCTGTAAGAACGCTAAAGGCGCAAGGTATTTCCAGCAAAAATTAATCATCTGATCTAAACGCAGGCGCGCAAATAACGAACGCAGAAATGCAACTAAAATGATAATAAAAATAACTTGGATTAAATAGAGTGGGAATATTGCCGCCAGGGGAAGATTCAGGCCGAATGGCAAGAATACAGCCGCAAGTAAAGTTGCCCCCACCACCATTTCAATATTAAAAGAGGTGCGGATAAACGCCAAAAGCCTTCCGTTATATTCAGTAAAACTTCCTGCTACTATTTCGGTTTCCGCCTCCGGTATATCAAAAGGCACCTTCTCAAGTTTCCCCAGAAGGCAAATTAGCGAAACCCCAAACCCAATAATGTTACAAAACCAATAACCCAGATGGTGGCTGTAGAAGGTCGCCATCCCGCTCAATGACCAGGTATCAGCAAGCAATGCCGAAGCAAGGATAGATAAAAACAAGGGAACTTCATAAGCAAATAACTGCGTCAGAGAACGTACGGCTCCGATCATGGAATAGACGCTCCTAGAATACCAGCCTCCCAAAAAATAAGTAAAGGTGGGGATGGTTAAAAGATACAAAACCACAATTACATCACCATTAAAAGAAAATATCGCCCGCTCTCCCAATATAGGTATGTAAAGAATGGACACGCATGAAGCAGTCAGCGCGATTACCGGCATGAGTTTAAAAACCGTAACATCCGCTTCCTCGGGGATTATCTCTTCTTTGCTGATCAATTTGATAAAATCCGCTAATGGCTGAAACCACGGAGGGCCGATTCTATTTTGAAACCGGGCATAAAATTTTCTGTCCACATACTCGGCAAAAAGCCCGAAAACAAAGAGGAAGAATAACCCCGGAAAGATCAAAATATTAAAAAGCGCCTTAAGCATATTAAAATAATTTAGTTAATTTTTTGTTTAAAGATGTGAAATCTATTCCCCTGTCTTTATACCACTCTATCCCTTTTAGTCTAATGGTTTCCCAAACTACGGTATTTTTTCCTCTATCCTTCGCGTCATGAATAGCGATCAACCTATCCGTGCAGGAAAAACACGGATCAATCGCCGCTATAACAATAGGCATATCCGCCAAATATCTATCTTCAAGCATCTTGGAAACTGACTGAATATTGGCTAAAGTAGGTGCCCTTACTTTTACCCGATCGGGTTTTTCCGTACCATTGGAACGCACATAATGCAGGTCTTCCCCCCTGGGCGCTTCATAACGGCTCACTGCTTCGCCTGCCGGAATCTTGCGTGATGATTTTGCTAAGATAGGCCCATCAGGAATCTTACGTATAATCTGGCGCACCAGGCTGAAAGATTCCATTAATTCCCCTAAGCGGACTAGTGTGCGGCCGTAAACATCACAACTATTAACGCTAATCACCTTAAAATCCAGTTCTGCATAAGCCGCATAAGGGTCATCTTTTCGCACATCCCGCTCTATGCCGGAAGCACGCGCAGTAGGACCAACCGCATCTAACTTCTTAGCATCTTCATGAGATAGTACTCCTACCCCCTGCAAACGTTTAATCAAGGTCGTTTCACCTTTAGCCAGATCGATATAGTATTTGGTTCTGTCCTCTAATATATCTATCGCTTTCAAAACCTCTTCTTTTTGTTTAGAGTTAATATCACGCCTTACTCCTCCTATAGTATTAATGCCATAGTTTACCCGGTTACCGGTAAGCTTAGCTAAAAGATCCATCACCACTTCACGATCACGCCAGGTATACATAAGCAGCGTATCAAAACCGATCTCATGTCCGGCCACACCTAACCACAAAAGATGACTATGTATACGTTCTAATTCCGCAATCAGCGTGCGCATATATTTAGCGCGGGCCGGGACTTCAATTCCGGCGACCTCCTCCACTGCCTGCGCAAAACAGGTAGAGTGGGAATGCGAACAAATACCGCAAATCCGCTCAATAAGGTATAAACACTGAGTATACGTCCTTTCTTCGCATGCCTTTTCTATGCCGCGGTGATTATAACCTAGTCTCACACTGGAAGCGGTTATCTTTTCTCCACGCAGGCTGATTAAAAAACTCTCAGGTTCTTTCAATGCCGGATGTTGCGGCCCGATCGGAATTCTTACATCTCCAGACTCATGCATTTTGCGCCTCCTTACCCGGAAAGGGTACGCCGGCCTCACCTTTAAGGCCGGGTGTTTTCCCACTGTTCCCTTTCCAATCTTTACGTAATGGGTATTCTCCTTTTGGCCAATCATCGGTAAGAGGGTATCTATGCCCTGAGGCAAGCCCATTCACTTTGATTCCCAATAAATCCATAAGCTCCCGTTCATAAATATCCGCGCTGGGGCAATATTGAGTAACGGTTTTTACTTCAGGATTGTTTTTATCTAAGGCCACGCTTAAATTCAACAATACCTTGCCTTCCCGATTAAGATGATAGATAACTTCGAAAACTCCATCCCCCTTGTCCAGGCCGGTTATTGCGGAAAGCGCTAAAAAATGCATTTGCTTTACCGCATAAACAAATACTTCATTAAATTTATCCAAGGTAACTTGCGCGGATATGCGGCCTTTTCTCTTTATAATTACTGCGTCTTTCAAGTAAGAAAATTTATCTTCTAATTCCTGCTTAATCTTTTCTTCGCTCATTTTTTTGCCTCCCTTGGTTTCTCTTCCAGACTTTGCAAAAGTTTTACTACACCATCAATTATGGCCTTGGGGCTAGCCGGGCAACCCGGAATATATGCCGATACAGGTATAACCTTATTTATCCCGCCGTCCACATTATAACAACCATTAAAAACCCCTCCACTGCAGGCACATGACCCTATTGCTACCACAAATTTAGGCTCAGACATCTGTTCATATATCCGCTTCAGGCGGCTCTCTATCTGTTTTGTTACCGGGCCGGAACATAAAAGTACATCTGCATGGCGCGGTGTCGCTTTAAGCACCACGCCGAAACGTTCCAAATCATAACGCGGAGTAAGCGCGGCAATAATTTCTATATCACAGGCATTGCAGGCACCCGTATTAAAATGCAAAACCCAGGGGGATTTAAGGCGCGACCAGTTGATTATCTTTGAAATTATACCCATGGTTATTTCCTCAGTAAAATTAAAAGCCCAATTATCGCGGCAAACAAATAAACAACAGCAATAGCGAATATCTCAACCGTTTCCGCAGGAACCGTAGCGATAACCAAAGCAACTACATGCAGAATGGTAAAGAAAAATGCAAAGGGGAAAAACTGGCTGTAATCCGGCTGGATAAAATGCCCCTTAAAATCCTCTCCACAGGCATATGCTTTTTTTGCGTCAGTCTGGTCGAGCCGCTTGCGTGATGCAAAGACGCCGCATACCCTGAAAAAAATAGCCGCAGCAAAGAGTGTAATAATAAAAGCTCCCGGGGGAGAAAAAATAATTTTCGCGATCATATTTGTTTAACCTTTTAAATTACCCAGGTTTCTGGGGTCAATGTTTTTATTATGCCTAAATGCCCAAAGCGCCACACCTCCGGCGACAACCATTACCACAATCTCGATTACGATCAAGGTAATTACGATAGACTGTGCCAGCGCAACACGGCCACAAACATAGCCGGCCAATATAATTAAAAGAGTAGCCGCCTTGACTAAAATCTCAAATCCGATTATTACACGGATGAGATTAAAGCTTGCCAGCATACAATAAATACCGGTAATCATCAGCAAAATAACGAAAATACTAAATATACCAAACAGCTGCATAACGTATTGGCTCATTTTTTAGACTCCTTAAATAGGACGACAACCCCCAATGCGCCCGCCAAAAGCATAACTGCCTGCCCCAGCAGATCTAAATGTCTGGCGTTCCAAAGAACATTACGCACATCCAATTCTTTAGCAGGCTCAAGAGCATTAAAGGTAAACTGTGGCACTAATAAATACCGGCTCAACAATAATCCCGCTATAATAAGAATAAAAGGCAGATACCAAAACCTTACGAACCTCTCTTTTCTGCGGATATCCAAACCCTCCTTACTTATACGCTGAGTAAAGCTTACCGTAGTAATAAAAATAACCGAGATAAGCCCGGAGCAGACAGAAAGCTCAAAAACTGCCGCTAAGGGAGAATGCAGACGATACATGATCACAGAAAGTATCGCGCTAGTGAGCGCAAGCCCTACGATGGAACGAATAAGCCTTACAGTCATTACCGTCCAAAGCGCTACTAAGATCAGGCTAAAAAGAAGAATTAAGTTTATAACCATTTTTACCAAAAAATACCCTTTAACTGCAGTATCCCATTATTATGCATAAAAACGAGTATCAGCCCTGCCACAGCTGTAATTATCGCCAGCGATATCTCTGAAAACCTCAGACCAAAAGAAACTTTTACCGTATTTTCTAAAGCTACCAGGGTTAAATTTGTTTTGCCAAAGAAAACCCTGCGCTCAAAAGAAAGAAAATACGCCAGGGTCAAAATGCTGGCTAACAAAGCTATCGATGCGTAAACAAATCTTCCTGAGCTAAAAAGAGCGATAATTATAATGAGCTTGCTCCAAAAACCGGACAGTGGTGGAATTCCTGCTGTAGAAAGTAACCCCACCAATGAAGTAGTAGCCGTCACAGGCATCCTAGAACCAATACCTGTCAGCTTATTCATATCGGTTGAGCCGTATTGCTTCTCCAACGCCGCGGAATTGACAAAAAGTAAAGACTTGAAAATCGCATGATTAAAGAAATGAAATACCGCTCCCGCAAAGGCCAGAGGCGTACCGCAGCCTAAGGCAAGAATAATATATCCGATGGCTAATACTGGAATAAGAAAGCATGCGCTTGAAATCATCTTGCGTTAAAGCGGCAAGCGCTGCCAGAACAATAGAAAATGCCCCCGCGAACAAAAGAATACTCTGGAATGCAGGGTTTAAAACAAATACCGAACCAAAAAGACGCAGCAACACATAAACCCCCGAAATCTTAGTCGCTATCCCGGCTAAAAGCACTGATACAGAAGCTGGGGCCACAGAATAAGCATCCGGCAGCCAGCCATGAAACGGCGCCACACCGGACTTAATGAATAAACCACACAAAAATAAGCTTACGGCAAGCTTAAGTATGAAATTATTGCCGGGATTATAAAATGCGCTGTGGATTGCGGCAAAAGACAGGTCTCCGGCAGCAAGCAGGAAAAAAGCCATTGCGCAGAGCATAAAGACAGTGGCGATTGCTGAAAGAATAAGATATTTAAAGGTCCCTTCAATGGCCGGCTTATTTCTCTCTAGGGCAATCAGGATAAATGAAGATACAGAGGTAATTTCAATGAATACATATAAAGAAAAGATGTCTCTAGCCAAAACAGTCGTATTCATCCCAATAACACAAATTAGCAGCAGGTTGACAAAGTTGAATCTTTGCCGCTCTTGCGCAATTGTGCAAAGAGCCACAATTAAAGCAACAAAAGCTACAATTCCTATGGCCAAAAGCATAACCAGGGTTAAGCTATCTATGGATAAATTAAAAACAAAGAATGACTTGAAAGTATCAGGATAAATACTCCAGGGAATTAACGCATGGAGTAGAACCGATAAGATTTGGCTGAGTAATAATGCTCCTGCCAACCAAAAAGCGGCTTTCCTGATAAAATCAATTGGCAGGTTCAAAATAAATAATATAAGAAGCGGTGTTAGAATAAATAACGAAAGCATAACTTTTTTCCTTTAATAACTGCTATTTAAATACAAAAAATATTATTATTACCGCACCTATTAATGACCAGGAGACATAAATTACGTAATAACCCGCGTGTAGCGAACGGATTAGCTTGGAAAGAATACAGGCTAACCCCGCAATAAATGAGCTATATATCCAATCAATCGCCCTGTCAACCTTCCAGAGTAAAGCTACAATCCTATTTATAAGTTTTAATCCAACATTATAAGGATCAAAATATCTTTTCTCTGCCCAACGATAAAAAACCGATAAAACAGGCGCATAATGAATATGATCCGCTGCCTTAAGGGCAGCTCCCGCTCTTTTTACCGCTATAATATGATGGATCAAAGCTCCCAATAAAACTGCCAGCGTAATAAAAACCAGTAGCGGGTCACCGGAAACTCCGGAGAAATTTCTCCCGTTAAGCCTGGTTCCCAGAATCGGCTGGATAAAATTGTTAAGCGGTAAATAGTTGAATATACCAAAAATAACGCAGGTTAAAGCCAGGACACCCATGGGAATAAGCATAGCAACAGGCGCTTCTTTAACTTCTTTATGCTCCTGGCGTGATTTCCCCAGAAATACCGCGTGCCCCAATTTCAAAAATGAAGCGGCAGTAAGAAATGCCCCTGCCACCGCTATGATATAAAATACCATCCCCCTCTCTCTTGCCGCATGGTAAACCAACTCCTTAGAGAAAAATCCGTTAAAAGGAGGAACTCCGGATATTGAAAGCGCTGCTACTGTAAATGCAGCAAAAGTCAAGGGCATATTTTTAACCAGCCCCCCAAGCTTTTCCAACTCTGTTGTGCCTGTCTGTTTCTCTACGGAACCCGCGGTGAGGAATAGACAACTCTTGTACAGGGCGTGATTAAGCATATGGAATAAACCACCCACAATGCCTATAGGAATAGCTGTCCCAATCCCCAGTATCATGTATCCTACCTGGCTGATAGCATGATAGGAAAGTAACTTCTTGTAATTCTTCTGTACTAAAGCCATCATTACCGCCAAGAAAATAGTTACCACTCCAACAATCATCAACAGAACACTCAACCATGAATCAGGAGTCAGTTTAAACATCTCCAGGCAAATTCTGGCAAGAAAATAAATTCCCAGCAGTTTCTCAAGGGAAGCCGGCAAAATTGCCATAAATGGAAGAGGCGCATCCTCTGCCGCGTCAGGAATCCAGCTGTGAAAGGGCATTGAACCTGCCTTAGAAACCGCGCCGATAGCCAAAAGTATAAAAGCCAGGCTGCTAAGTGCACCCAGAGGAAGATTTATCTCTGAGATCACCAGTGTTTTAGCCAAATAACCTGTCAGGGCGATCCCTGCCATCATACAAAGATCAGAAATAGCGATAATCACAAAGGCCTTGGTTGCGGTTTTAAAGGCCGACCTGCCCCCCATGGCAATCATACCGAATAAAGTCAGGAGCAGCCCCTCCCAGAAAAAAAGCAGCATTATAAGATTATTCGCAAGCACAGCGCCGTTAACAAAGGAAAGCGAAACCAGAAGATACATATAAAACTGGTTTGAGTTGTCTTTGCCTTTAAAGAAGCTAAGCGAATAAATAACTACGAGTAAACTAAAAAATGAAGCGGCCAAAATAATAAAACCGCTAAAATGATTTAAGCGTAATGAAAAATCCATGCCGAAACCGGCCCAGGGAATTGTGTAGATCGCCTCTTTATTAAATAAAAATACCGCAATCAGAAAATCGGCTATTGACGCCAATAAGGCAATTGCCCCACATCCGCTGCGCAGACGTTTTGGCAGGACAAAAACCAGCGTCCCCAGGATTAACGGTATTAATATAAACGAAATCATTATTGTTTGCATCATTTTATGCCAGCCATCATTTGTTGAGCTGTTATTTGTACCAATTGATTAGGAAACGCGATAAAAATACCCCCTAGCAGTGATAAGATCGCAAATGAGGCTACGCATGTTAACATTAAAGGCGAGCCTTCCTTTATAGCCGCCGAAGGATTCTTTCTTTCCCCCAGGAAAACCAAATTAAAGGCCCTAAAAAGATACAATATAGTCAGGAGAGCGCCGAATAAAAACGTAGCGGCAATAATTAAATTACCTTGCTGAAATGTCCCGGAGATAATCATATATTTACTGAAAAAACCTCCAAAAGGCGGAATACCCATTACAGAAAAAGCGCAAAACAAGAAAGATATGGCAGTAACAGGCATAACATAAATAAGGCCTCCAAGTTGAGTAATATCTTTTGTTTTAGCTTTCTGTTCCACTATCCCGGCGCATAAGAAAAGCCCTGCTTTTGCCAAACCGTGCATAAGTATAAATAAGAGTCCGCCGGCTATACCTATTTCGTTATTTAAAGAAAAACCCAGAAAGATAAAACCAATCTGGCTTATAGTAGAATAAGCGATTATTCTTTTTAAATCCGTATCTACCAGGGCGGCTCCGGCAGAAACCAAAGCGCTGATTCCGGCGATTACCGGTATTATATTATGCCAGGATAAACTAATCGGGATTGTCGCGACAAAAATCCTCGCGAATACATACACCCCGATCTTAACCAGGACCGCCGCATGCAGCAATGCCGTAACCGGAGAAGGCGCAACGCCGGCATCAGGAAGCCAAGTATGAAAAGGCAGTGTGGCGGATTTGGAAAGTATACCCACCAGAATTAAAGCTATGGTTAAATTAGAAATAGGATGCAGCTTAACTGCTTCTCTTATGGTAAATAAATCAAAGGAGCCGGTTTCTTGATACATCCTGATAAAACCTAAAAGCATGACCAGGGAACCGAAAACCGTAATTAAAAATGCTTTATCCGCACGTAAAACATGCTCCTTCTCCCTGAAAAAACCGATAAGCCGCCAGCTGGTTATGGCGGTAATCTCCCAAAAAACATAGAGCAATATCAAATTACCGGAAAATACCAGCCCCATCATCGCCCCAAGAAACAAGACCACCATAGGATAATATTCATTCTGATTTTCGTAGTGGTTTATATAATCAAAGGAATACAATACTATCAGCGCGCTTATAAAAGAAACAACTATCGCCATATATATAGCTAGGTTATCCGCGGTAAGCACGAAATTAAATCCAAGGGGAAAATATTTAATGACTGTAACGGCTTGATTTTTCAAGACTAACGGCAATAGAAACAAAGAAAACACAAAAGAAAAACCGACGGCCGCAAACGAAAACCCGTTTCTAAGGGAGGCTGAAATCCTACTTATAAAAGGCAGGATAAAGGCCCCTACGATAGGAATAAAGATAATTAAAAATAAGATTAATTCATTTCTCATTTTATGATTGTTTAATAAAATAGAAAACCAGAGAACACATTCTCTGGCGTATTCTCTTAAAATGGGCTTACGAGGTTAGCTGCCGGGCTCGGGCTGAGTCACCCTAACCTGATTATTATCAGATATTCGCCCCCAAACAATGCACTAGGTCCCCCGCTTTCTTCCCCCCCTTAGGCAACTTATAGCAAGGAAGAAACTCGGCTATTTGTAGAATTATAAGTCCAATTTCAGTTAAGTCAAGAGAAAAATGACCTTAATTTGAGGTATTCTAAAGAAAGCGCTTATTCTGTTTTAGTGGCGATATTCAGGTTTTTTATATTCAATTCATTAAAGATATCCAAGAGGCCGACTATATCCTTAAACCTTACCATTTTATCGGAATACAAAATTACCTCTAAGCCTGGATTTAGCTGGTGAAGCTTAGCCACCTCTGCCTTAAGCGCCTTTCTTGAGATTAGCTTATTATCAAGGTAAATCATCCCTTCATTGGTCACCGTAACGCTGATCTGCCGGGACTCCTCTATCGGTTTTCCGGTTGCTGAACTAGGCAGGTTAACCCGAATATTTGACTGAAGGATAAGCGGGGTAGTAATCATAAATATGATCAAAAGCACCAATATTACATCCGTAAAAGGAGTAATATTTATCTCAGCAATAAGTTTCTGTTTTCTGCCGGGGGATCTCATTTCTTTATCGCACTGATCAAATCCATAGTCTCGGAAGCAGCCAACTCCATATCCTTAATAAAATCATCAACCTTTTTCATAAAATAATTATACGCGATTACCGCCGGAACCGCCACGCAAAGACCGGCGGCAGTACAAGCCAGGGCTTCGGATATTCCGCTAATCACCACACTTATACCGCCGGAGCCGCTTACGGATATATCATGAAATGCGCGAATTATCCCCAGGACCGTTCCAAACAACCCCACGTAAACTGAAACACTTCCGATTGTGCCGACAACCGAAGTAAGGCGCTCTAGTATGGTAGTTTCTATAATGATCTGGCGCTCCATATTGTTGGATATCTCTTTCTCGCTGCAATCAAAAAAACTTAAACCCGCGTAAACAACCTGGGCAAAAGGGGCATTGGTATCCTTGCAGACCCCCGCTGCCTGATTGAGCTTGCCCTTTTTAATCTCCTGGCGCATTTTTAGCATGAAATCTTTTCTTTTTATCCTGGATTTACTGCGATAGGAGATAAGCCTTTCTAAAATAATCGCTATTGATAATACCGATGCCGCTAGCAGCAGAATCATGGTAAACCCGCCAACTTTAATTAATTGCCAGATATTCATAATTTGAACCTCCCATTATCCACCACAACTAAGTGAATGCCACAAATATCATCCGGAAACCGGACTAGGCTATATTTTACATCAAATTCTGAAAATGTCTTGGTTTTTATAACTCAAGCAGGGTTGATTGCCCCATAAGATATTTATCGATTTGATGCGCAGCGCGCCTACCCTCAGAGATCGCCCAAACAATCAGAGATTGCCCGCGGCGCATATCGCCACAGGCGAATACATTCTTTCTGGAAGTCATAAATTTTCCATCGGTTTTAACATTACCCCGCTGGTCTAAATCAAGATTGAGCTCCTGGATTATCCCTTTCTTTTCCGGGTGCAGGAAACCTAAGGCCAATATTACCAAATCCGCCTCAATTTCAAAATCCGATCCGGCTATCTCCTGCATCAGCGGGCAGCCCTGGGGATCTTTCTTAAACTCCACCCTTACACAGGCAAGTTTAGCCAATTTTGAACCTGAGCCGATAAACCTCTTGGTTAACACCGACCAATCCCGCTCTCCGCCTTCTTCATGGCTAGTCGAAGATTTAAGCAATAAAGGATACTTTGGCCAGGGAAAATCCCGGGTGCGACAGCTCTGCGGCTTAGGCATAATTTCAATCTGCATAACGCAGCTAGCTCCCTGCCGATGCGCAACACCCATGCAATCCGCTCCGGTATCCCCTCCGCCGATTACCACCACACGTTTACCTTTAGCATCAATTAATTTCTCGGCCGGGATACGCTCACCCTGCACTCTACGGTTAGACTGGATAAGATAATCCATAGCAAAATTAACCCCGGTAAGATCCCTGCCCGGAATATTTAAATCCCGGGGTGTGCGCGACCCGCAGGCAATACATACCGCATCAAACTCCTCGGCCAATTGCTTTACCTTATAATCAATGCCGACATTAATCCGGGTCTTAAACTCTACCCCTTCTTTCTCTAGAATCTTAACTCTGCGCTGGATAATCTGCTTTTCCAATTTAAACTCCGGGATTCCGTAGCGCAGAATTCCGCCGACAGCATCATCCCTTTCAAAAACTACCACCCTGTGGCCGACAGAATTAAGTTGGTCCGCGCAAGATAAACCTGCCGGTCCGGAACCCACCACCGCTATTTTCTTTCCTGTCCTTTTGCCGGGAAGCCGCGGTTTAATTAACCCTTTGTTAAAAGCATGTTCAATAATCGCCAGTTCATTCTCCCGGATGGTTACCGGATCATCATTAATTCCTAGAACGCAGGCATATTCACAAAGCGCCGGGCAAATCCTCCCGGTAATCTCCGGAAGATTATTGGTAGCGCGCAGTAAACTAAAAGCCTTTTCCCACTGTCCATGGAAGACAAGATCATTCCATTCCGGGATATAATTACCAATAGGACAACCCGAGTGACAAAAAGGAGTCCCGCAATCCATACAACGTGATGTTTGCTCCTTGTTTTGAGATTCGCCGCGTAATAAATTAACCTCACCGAAGTCTTTCACTCTTTCGCAAACCGGACGAAATACTCCAAGTTGTCTTTTAACTTTTAAGAACCCCTTTACATCACCCATCGGTATATTCTCCCAAATCCGCCTTCTTGGCCGCTTTTCTCTCTTCCAATATACGTTTGTATTCTAAAGGCATAACTTTAACAAAAACATGCACGTATTTATTGAAATCATTGAGAATTTCTTTGGCTTTAGGGCTTTGCGTATATTTATGGTGATTAACCAATAGATTTTTAATCGCCTCTTTATCAAATTCATCTATTTTTTCTAACACTACCATATCCATATTACATTTTTTATTAAAATCCTTGGCCTCATCCAGGCAATAGGCTACCCCCCCGGACATCCCCGCAGCAAAATTCCTGCCGGTCTTACCTAAAATAACCACTCTGCCTCCGGTCATATATTCACAACCATGGTCTCCAACCCCTTCGACTACGGCATTTAATCCGGAGTTTCTAATACAGAATCTTTCTCCGCTAACCCCCCTGATATACGCCTCTCCGTTGATTGCCCCGTAGAAAGTCGTATTGCCGATAATAATATTTTCATCCGGTTTATAGTCTACCTTCCTGTCCGGATAAATTATAATCTTACCTCCGGATATCCCTTTGCCTACATAATCATTAGCCATTCCTTCAAGGGTAAAAGTTATCCCTTTGGCTAAAAAAGCCCCGAAACTTTGCCCAGCCACCCCCTTAAAATTACATTTGATTGTATCTTCGGGCAGCCCGCTTTCTCCAAACCTTTGGCAAACCTCACCACTTAACATTGCTCCCGTGGTACGGTTTATGTTTTCGATTCTTTCATTTATTTCAACATTTTTAGCATGGGAGATTGCCGCTTCAGCCAGCGCTATAAGTTTTAAATCCAGGACTTTATCAATCCCATGATCCTGTTTTTTACAATAATGCGTGATTACCGATTCCGCAACCTGCGGCTTATAAAGAATCTTGGAAAAATCGATTTCTTTTGCTTTCCAAGGCAAAATCTCCCGGTTTAATTCAAGCAGGTCCACCCTGCCGACCATATCCTCTAATTTCCTTACACCTAAAGAGCTCATGATCTGGCGCAGCTCATTGGCGATAAAGGTAAAATAATTGATAATATACTCCGGCCTGCCGGTAAATCTTTTCTCTAAAACCTCATCCTGAGTAGCAATCCCTACCGAACAATTATTTAAATTGCAATGCCGCAGCATCACGCACCCTAATGTAATTAATACTGCAGTGCAAAAACCAAACTCTTCAGCCCCCAACAAGGCAGCGATAGCCACATCGCGGCCGGTGCGCATCTGTCCGTCGGTCTGCAAGCGCACCCTGCTCCTTAAATCATTTAATACCAATGTCTGATGCGTTTCTGAAAGACCAAGCTCCCAAGGAAGCCCGGCATATTTAATTGAACTCAAAGGTGATGCTCCGGTGCCTCCATCTTGGCCTGAGATGAGGATCAAATCAGCATGCCCCTTTGCCACACCCGCGGCTACAGTACCTACGCCAATTTCAGAAACTAACTTAACACTAATGCGCGCTTTAGGGTTGACATTCTTCAGGTCAAAGATAAGCTGCGCCAGATCCTCGATCGAATAAATGTCATGGTGCGGAGGAGGAGAAATTAAAGTAACCCCCGGAGTAGTATAACGGGTTTTGGCAATTGTTACGCTTACCTTATGTCCGGGAAGCTGGCCGCCCTCTCCGGGTTTTGCACCCTGAGCGATCTTAATCTGTATCTCATCGGCATTAACTAAATAATTTGTGGTTACCCCGAAACGTCCAGAGGCAACCTGTTTTATGGCGCTCCTGGCAGAATCCCCGTTTGGCAAGGGAGAAAAACGCGCAGGATCCTCACCCCCCTCGCCGGTATTAGATTTTCCTTTTAACCTGTTCATGGCGATAGCAATTGTTTCATGCGTGGCGCGGCTGATCGAACCAAAACTCATAGCTCCAGTAGCAAACCTTTTTATAATTTCCTCAACCGGCTCAACCTCATCCAGAGAAATAGCTTTTTGTGTTTTGAATTTCAGTAAACTTCTTAAAGTGGTTGGATTTTTCGACTGGTCATTGATTAAAGCGGAAAACTCCTGGTATTTTTTTGCATCATTATTACGCACCGCATCCTGTAAAGCAGCAATGCTGTCAGGGTTCCAGAGATGAAACTCTCCGTCACGCCTCCACTGATAAACTCCGCCTGTAGCCAAATAATTCATACTTTGGCTTCTTTCAGGAAAAGCCTCTTTATGGCGCATAATAGTTTCTTTAGCGATAGTATCTAAAGATGCACCGTTAATCCTGGAAACCGTGCCGCTAAAATAATTATTAATCACCTCCTGGTTTAATCCCACTGCCTCAAAAATCTGGGCTCCCCGGTAGCTCTGCAAAGTTGATATACCCATTTTGGAAAGAACCTTGAGGATTCCTTTATCCAACGCCTTGATGTAATTATGTTTGGCTTTCTCAACTTCGAGGATTATCTCTTTGTCTTTAGCCAAACCCTCCACTGCCTTAAAAGCAAGGTAAGGATTAACACAATCAACCCCGTATGCAAAAAGCAAGGCAAAGTGGTTTACCTCACGGGGTTCAGCGCTCTCTAGAATAATACTGAGATGCGTACGCAAGGAACTGCTCACTAAATGTTGGTGCAAAGCAGAAACCGCCAAAAGGCTGGGGATGCTGGCATAGTCTTTATTTACTCCGCGGTCACTCAGAATAATAAAAGTATAACCTGCTCTTATGGCAGATTCAGCTTCCTGGAATATTTTCTTAAGCACCTTGGCGAAATCTATTTCTCCGGTTACCTTAAAAAGCAGGGAGATAGTTTTGGTTTTAAAACCATTCTTTTTAATCTTGCGTATCTTTTCGATTTCAATATCGCTAAGGATCGGACGATTAACTAACAATTTATGGCAGTGATCCTGGCCGTCACTTAATATATTCTTCTGCGGCCCTAAATAACTAACCAGGCTCATTACCAACTCTTCCCGTATAGGGTCAATCGGAGGATTAGTTACCTGGGCAAATAATTGTTTAAAATAAGAAAATAGAAGCTGCGGTTTAGCGGAAAGTACGGCATGTGGGGTATCATTACCCATGGAGCCCACTGGTTCTTGGGCATTCTCAGCCATTGGCTTAATAATTGTTTTTAAATCTTCACGCGTATATCCAAAAGCCTTTAGCTGATCCAGATTGTCGGCTTTATCTTTTTTATCGCTCTTTGATTTACCTGCCAAAGCGTCTAACTCCAGTATACTTTTCTTAACCCACTGTTCATACGGCTTATCCTGGGCCAACTCTTTCTTTATCTGGCTGTCCTCAATTATATTCCCGGCTGCTGTATCGATAAAAAATGTTTTTCCCGGTTCAAGCCGGCCTGAATGCAGGATATCAGCTGGATTAATATCTAAAACCCCTACCTCGGAAGCCATAACCACAAAATCGTCTTTGGTAACAATATAACGGCATGGCCTTAAGCCATTACGATCAAGCACTGCGCCAATGCATTGGCCATCGGTAAAGGCCATAGCCGCCGGTCCATCCCAAGGCTCCATAAGACAAGCATGATATTTATAAAAATCCCTCACCTGAGACGTAAGCAGATTATTCTGCTCCCAAGCCCCGGGGATAAGCATAGACATAGCATGCACCAGGCTTCTACCAGATAAGGTCAAAAGTTCAAAAACATTATCTATCGTCGCGGAATCACTGCCTCCCGGAACAATTACCGGTAAGATTTTCTTTAAGTCTTTCCCGAATAACTCGCTTCTTAAAAGGCTTTGGCGGCTGCGCATCCAGTTAATATTACCTCTTAGAGTGTTGATCTCCCCGTTATGCGCGATAAAACGAAACGGCTGGGATAAATCCCAGGCAGGAAAGGTATTCGTGGAATACCGGGAATGCACCAAAGCTAAAGCGCTTTTAATTCGGCCGGAGCTTAAATCCAGGAAAAAATTTTCTACCTGATGCGGCATAAGTAAGCCTTTATAGATAAAGGTGCGGCTGGATAAACTGGGGATGTAGAAAAATGTCTTTTGATTTATTTTTGCAGCACGGATTATATTCTCAACTTGTTTGCGGATAATATAAAGTTTTCTCTCAAAGGCTAAAACATCATTTAACTTTTTATTACGCCCAATAAAAATTTGTTCGATTATTGGCTGCGTATCTTTGGCGCTCTGGCCAATATCAGAGTTATCTACCGGCACATTGCGCCAACCCAGAAATAATTGCCCTTCACGGTTAACTATTCTTTCAAAGGTTTCTTTACAAAATGAACGCTCTTTAGCATCCTGAGGCAAGAATACCAACCCTGAAGCATATTCTCCTTCTTTGGGCAATTTGATATTTTCTTTTTCGCACACGAAAACAAAAAACTCATGCGGGAACTGTATGAGCAGGCCGGCCCCGTCACCAGTTTTAGGATCCGCGCCGGTTGCTCCGCGGTGGCTCAGGCGTCTTAAAACCTCTAAGCCCTGTTTAACAATATCATGGCTTTTCTTACCCTTGATATTACAAACAAAACCTACACCGCAGGAATCATGTTCAAACTGCGGGTCATATAAACCTTGTTTTTGCGGTAAATGTGTATATTTCATAAATTATTCTTCCACTTACTTGCGTCAATACCCAGTTTTTTGATCTTAGCGCGCATAGTATTGCGGTTAATCCCTAAAATACGCGCAGCCTTAAATTGATTACCCTCACAACGCTCTAAAGTCTGTTCAAGTAGAGGTTTCTCCACCGCGTCTAAAACGGATTTATATAATACTCCTTTTTTTTCAATAAACAAAGAATTTTCTAACTCCACCACTCTATCTTTAATAAAAGCCAGATCTCTTATGCAATCTTTTTTTACCACGCGGATTACATTTTCCTGGTTTGTATCAGAAGATAACGTATACCCCTCCTGCTTTAACATCTTAGCCAGGGCTTCTTTGGTTTTTATTTCATCCTCGGTAATCAATATAGTAATCATCTTATGCCTAAACTTTAATCATTGCAACTGATAAAAATGACGTTCATTTTGGCAAAAAACAGTTTTAGCCATCATGAACGTCTATGTTCTTTTCGTTATAATATTGACACTACAACGTATATTAGAGATAAATCATCCCTAGCAACTTATGGCGATTATCCCCCTGCGCCTTTCGGCTCCGGGGGATTTCGCTGAATCAAAACTTTAAGGTGCTTACTTTATAAACAACATCTCGCGATACTTAGGTAGATCCCAGGCATCGTCAGAAACCACACATTCCAACTGATCGACATGCTTCCTGATATGATCCATCAAAGGCTTAAGCTCATCAAAATAAAGCTCTGCTCTTTTTTCGTTACTTACTTTACTAGCTTTTTCAAGCAACTTAACCATCTCATTGGCATTCCTGCGCACATAATAAATCTTGGCGACTATTTCAGCTAAATGTTCCTTCTTATCTTTTAATGCCGCAATATCTAATTTTAAACCGGCATTTTTTTGTAACTTTACTAAAGCATCCAGATTTCCCGCCAACAATTGTTCATATTTATAACCTGCCGGAACTATCGAAGCATTAACCATTTCATTTAAGGTATTGGCTTCAATTTCAAGGATCAAGTTATACGTATGAATCCAAATATGGTAGCGGGCAATCAGCTCTTCTTTAGAGAAGACCTTATATTTCTCAAAAAGAGCAATATTTTCTTTCTTGGTTAAGGCTTCAAGAGACTCATAAGTGGAAGCAATATTCGGTAAATTACGTTTCTTAGCTTCTTTAAGCCATTCCTCCGAATAGTTATTCCCTTCAAAACGGATATCTTTGGTTTCTTTAAAAATCTTAGAAATCACCATTAACACCGCGGAATTAAAATCCTTACCAGTAGATTTAGTCTGTTTAATCTGCTCAGCAACATAATCCAAGCTTTCGGCAATTATAGTGTTGATTACCGCAATGGGTGTGGAAATATTCTGCGAGGAACCGACAGCGCGGAATTCAAACTTTGCTCCGGTAAAGGCGAAAGGCGATGTGCGGTTGCGATCAGTAGTATCCTTATTAAACTTGGGCAAACGGCCTATGCCTAAATCAATAATGTCAGCTTTAGAAACTTTGGACTTAACCCCTTTCTCAATCATATTCAAGATAGAGGTCAATTGTTCACCTAAGAACACGCTAATAATAGCCGGCGGAGCTTCATTTGCGCCCAGGCGATGTTCATTGCCGGCCATGGCAACTGAAGCGCGTAATAAATCGGCATGTAGATAAACCGCTCTTAAAACCGCGGCTAAAACAGCTAAAAATTGCAAATTATCTTCCGGAGTCTCTCCCGGATTAAGTAAATTATCACCCTTATCATCTGCCAGCGACCAGTTTAAATGCTTTCCGCTTCCGTTTATACCAGCAAATGGTTTTTCATGCAAAAGGCAAACCATGCCATGTCTTAAAGCAACCTTCTTCATCAACTCCATAAGCAGCTGATTGTGATCGGCGGCGATATTTGACTCTTCAAACACCGGAGCAAATTCATACTGGTGAGGCGCAACTTCATTGTGCCGGGTCATTACCGGTATCCCCAGCTTGTAAGCCTCTTCTGCCACCTCAAACATAAAATTAATTACCCGCTCTTTGATCGTACCAAAATACTGATCCTCTAGCTGCTGGCCTTTGGGGCTTGGCGCGCCAACTAAGGTACGGCCGGTCAAAATCAAATCCTGACGTAAATTGTAATAGTTTTTATCAATGAGAAAATATTCCTGCTCCGGGCCACAGGTAGAAAATACTTTTTTTACATCTTTATGGCCGAAAAGCTTAACCAGTCCTAAAGCGGCATTGTTCAACGCTTCGTCTGAACGCAAAAGCGGCAGCTTTTTATCCAAAGCTTCCCCATGATAAGAAATGAATATTGTGGGTATACATAAAGTTTTACCGAGCGTGCTTTCGATAATAAATGCCGGGCTTGAAGGATCCCAGGCGGTATAACCCCTGGCTTCAAAGGTTGCCCGGATTCCCCCCGATGGGAAACTAGATGCATCCGGTTCACCCTGGATCAATTTGTTCCCCGAGAATTTCTCAATCACTTTCCCCGGAGCGGTAATAGAGATAAAACTGTCGTGTTTTTCCGCAGTAAGCCCGGTCATCGGTTGAAACCAGTGCGTATAATATGTAGCGCCCTTGTTAATCGCCCAATCTTTCATGGCACCGGCAATCTCATTGGCCTGCGCTAAAGTTATAGTCTTACCTTCGGACATCCAGGTTTTAAATGCCTCAAAGGTATCTTTAGAGATATGCTTCTGCATAGTCTCTGTACTAAAGGTGTTTTCTCCAAAATAAGAAGAGGTTTTTTTAGGTAAATCAATTTTCTTTAATTCAGTACTTTTAATTCTAAATAAAACTTCCTGTCTTATGCTCATTAGTTCCTCCTTACCGCGGGGTGCTAGTTAAGTTAATTATCTATCTTACCATAAGTCATAAAAATTAAAAGAGGCATTCTTTAAGGTACCGGAACGCCCCTGTTCTTTAATTACAAGTAAAAAACTTGAGCCCCTGGTAACCAAATTTTCTTTATTTTTTCATATCAATAAATTTGTCCTGAGCGTAGCGAAGGAGATCATCCAATGGCGGCTGCTCCGCGCTCTTCAGTCCTTATACGCACACACTCCTTTAAATCCAAAACAAAGATTTTTCCGTCACCCGTCTCACCGGTTTTAGCGCCTTTGACAATTGCTTTTATGGTAGACTCGAGAAAATTGTCATTTACAGCAATTTCAAGGCGGATCTTGCGCAGCAAATTACCGGTCTCCCTGGCTCCACGGTAAACTTCAGTCACACCCTTTTGCCTGCCGTGGCCTAAAACCTCACTTACGGTAATCAAATTCACATCGGCCTTATATAATTCTTCTTTGACCTCTTCCAATTTATACGGTTGAATTATAGCAATCACTAATTTCATCTTTTCCTCCGGGATTGGTTTCCTACATTCTACCCTCTACATACTACCTACCCTTATTCAAGTATAGTATATGCCCTTTCGCGATGCTGGGTAAGGTCTAAACCGACTAACTCATCCTTCTCGCTTACACGCATCCTGAAAAAGATATCCACTAATTTATAAATAACAAAAGTGGCAAGAAAAGTGTAGCTAATCGCAACCACCACCCCAACTAATTGTATCAGCAACTGTTTAGGGTTTCCATAGAATAATCCATTGCTGCCAGCCGGATTAATTACTTTAGAAGCCAATACCCCGGTTAAAAGTGTGCCGAGTATTCCCCCGACGCCATGCACGCCAAAAGCATCCAAAGAATCATCATAGCCAAACCGGGGTTTAGTCACCGCAACTGCGATAAAACAAACTATACTTGCAGCGATACCAATAATAATGGCTGAGATCGGAGTTACAAATCCTGATGCGGGAGTAATAGTAGCTAATCCGGCAATGGAGCCGGTCACTATCCCAAATACTGTAGGTTTGCCATTACGTATCCACTCCAAAAATGCCCAACTTAAACCCGCGGCTGCTGCAGCGGTATTGGTAGCGATAAAAGCGCTTACTGCGATTCCATTTACCGCCAATGCGCTTCCGGCATTAAAACCATACCAACCAAACCATAAAAGAGATGTTCCTAAAACTACAAAAGGAAGATTATGCGGAGATGGAGTATGCTCCAAATTTCTTCTCTTACCGATAACAATAGTCGTAACTAAAGCAGCGATTCCGGCGCTGGTGTGCACGACAATACCTCCGGCAAAATCCAGCACACCGAGATTCTTGAGCCACCCTCCTTCTCCCCAAACCCAGTGGCATAAAGGATCATAAACAAAGGTTGCCCAAAGAAGAGTAAAAACTAAAAAAGCCGAAAACTTCATCCTCTCGGCAAAAGCACCGATAATTAAAGCCGGGGTAATTACCGCGAACATCATCTGAAAAACCATAAATGCCTGATGCGGAATAGTTGCGGAATATCCCGCATACGGAGCTGCCCCCACGCCGTTTAAACCAAACCAGCTAAGCCCTCCCCAAAATCCATTACCCGGGGCAAAAGAAAGGCTGTAGCCGAAAAGTATCCATTGCAAAGACAACAGACACAAAGCAACAAAACATTGCATTAAAACGCTTAAGATGTTTTTACGCCTAACCATGCCCCCGTAGAAAAAAGCAAGCCCGGGAGTCATTAGCATTACAAAAGCCGCCGACAACAAGACAAACAACGTATCCGCCTGATTAATCATACTATCCCCTCTCTTATGGTTAATTACACAACTGAATAATCAACTGTGTAAAATTAGGATAATAAAAAAGCGCCTCTACAGTTATATTATAAACCGTATCGGCGCCGACATTGCGCTTTATGCAATATAAACACTACCGCGTGCTTACATTACTTATACAAGTAAACAATTGCCCAATCTGGTAACCAAATTTTCTTTATTTTTTCATATCAAGAAAATTTGTCCTGAGCGTAGCGAAGAACCTCATCCTATCGCCGGGCTTCCAACTTCCTCAGTGCGGATACGGATACATTCCTTAAGATCAATAACAAAAATCTTACCATCCCCCATCTCACCGGTTTTAGCTCCTTTGACAATTGCCTTGATTGTAGATTCAAGATAGTTGTCATTTACGGCAATCTCAAGTCGAATTTTACGCAGAAGATTGCCGGTTTCCTTAGAACCACGGTAGACTTCGGTCACCCCTTTTTGCCTGCCATGACCCAAGACTTCGCTTACGGTAATCAAATTCACATCGGCCTTATATAATTCTTCTTTGACCTCTTCCAATTTATACGGTTGAATTATAGCTATCACTAATTTCATCTTATCCTCCAAGTTCTCAGTTTCCCTAAATACCATCTGCTGCTACCTGCTATCTGCCCTTATTCCAGTATAGTATAGGCACGCTCACGATGCTGAGTAAGATCAAGACCTATAGCCTCTGATTTTTCATCTACTCTAACACCAATAAAGATATCTACCAACTTGTAGATGATAAATGTTACAACTCCTGTATAAACAACAGTTACCCCTACAGCTAAAAGTTGTATCAGGAACTGTTTAGGGTTACCAAAGAATACCCCATTGGCGCCGGCGGAATTAACCAGCTTTGAGGCAAATAATCCTGTAGCCAAAGCGCCCCAAATACCTCCAACACAATGCACGCCAAAAGCATCCAAAGAATCATCATAACCGAACAATGGCTTGATCACAGTAACAGCAATAAAACAAACCACGCTGACTAACAAACCGATAACAATCGCAGAAATTACGTTAACAAATCCGGCGGCAGGAGTAATCGCCACTAAGCCCGCAACCACACCTGAACAAACACCGAAAATAGTTGTCTTGCCATTATGTACCCATTCAATTATAGCCCAGCTTAAACCCGCGGCTGCTGCAGCGGTATTGGTAACTACAAAAGCATTTACCGCCAGACCATTTGCCGCAAGCGCGCTTCCGGCATTAAAACCAAACCAACCAAACCATAAAAGCGCAGTTCCTAAAACTACAAAAGGCATGTTATGCGGAGTAGGTATATTTTTATCCAGGTTCTTTCTTTTACCTAATACTATAGCAGTAACCAAAGCAGCTATACCGGCATTAATATGCACGACAGTGCCTCCGGCAAAATCCAATGCCCCTATATTTCTCAACCAACCGCCCATTCC
>Ga0182027_10003578_pt1 | contig 24510 bp, 19 predicted proteins | sample 712E1DmetaG_FD_121300 | JGI IMG/M metagenome (GOLD analysis project Ga0182027, IMG submission 121300) | Permafrost microbial communities from Stordalen Mire, Sweden - 712E1D metaG (Illumina Assembly) | ecosystem: Environmental > Terrestrial > Soil > Wetlands > Permafrost | place: Sweden... | reverse complement strand
CGGCGGCAGATACGAATCGAGGTTCGGCACTTTTTGATCGAGCGAGAACGGCCGCCGGCCGCGCACGGCGAGCATCCCGACGAGTTTCTGGTTGCCGAGACAAATCAAATAGGTGTTGTCGGCGTGGAATTTGTCCACGAGCCGCTGGGCGGCGGAGGGCTGGTGCTGCGGGATTTCCTCGACGAAGGTCCGGTAATTCAGGCGGTGAATCTGCTCAAATTCCCAGTCTTCGGTCGCAACTTTGAATACCAGCGGTTCCTGTGGATTCATAATTTTGTTGATTCCGGTTTCGGCGCAACACCGCGCCGCGCCAACAGCCCGGCGATTTCTTCGCCGATATTTCTCCGGTGCGCAAACAAAATCATCGCCGTCAAAACGGCCGTCAGCGTTGCCGTCAAACCATCCCGATGGAACCATCCGTCCGCAAATGGCAGACAGCCGCAGGCGAACATGGCGGGGAACAGGCTTTTCCGCGTGGCGGCCAGTCCGCACAGAAACACAACGAGAATCGTCAAAGCGACCCGGTAGTCAAACAGGAGCAACGCCGCGAACGAGGTGGCCAGGCCCTTGCCGCCGCGAAAACGCAATTGCGCCGGCCAGATTTGTCCGGCGACCACGGCCAGCATGGCCAGCACAACCAGGCGCTGGTCGTTCGTCCACTCGCGCGCAACCCAGACCGCCAGCGCGCCCTTGCAGAAATCAGCAAGCACCGTCAGCATGAAACCGGGTTTGCCCAATACGCGACCGACGTTGCGTGCGCCGGTGCTGCCGCTTCCGATTTCCCGGATGTCCCTGCCCGTGCGTGCTCGGACGAGGTAATAGCCGGTGGCAAAACAACCGAGGAAATAAGCCACAACCACGGAGCCGGTCGCTTGAAGCCCGTTTGCAGACTGCAAATGTTCGATTAACGCCATGCCGGCAGCCGCTTTCTGATGATCCACCCGCAGTTTAATCCGAACCGGTTCGCAGTGCGAAACAAAATCTTCACCCAATCGTTGAATTTTTGGCGCATGGGAGAACCTGCCATGCGCGCCGCCACGCTCAAACGTAGGGCTGGCCAAGTCGCGATAATCAGCCATACTGCTGCGGACTTCGGCGCAGGCCTTTGATTTAACCGCAAAGAACGCAGAGAACACAAAGGAGATGATATCCGATTCCATTCTCTGCGATCTTTGTGCTCTTTGTGGTTAAATGGAAAGCCCGCCGGAATTTCAATATCATGAAAGACCAAATCGTCCGTTTGTTGGACCAAAAAGATTATGTACCGGCCAATGTGCCGGAATTGCTCCGGCTGCTCCGGCTGCCGCCGCACCGCCAGCAACTGTTGCAGGACGCGCTCCGCGAACTGGAGCAGTCGGGCCGGATTGCCCGCATCAAGGGCAACCGTTATATCCAGCCGCGCGAAGCGGATTTGATTCCGGGCCGCATCCGGATGAACCGCCAGGGCAAGGGTTTTCTCCAGCCAGACGATGCCGGCCTCAAGGAAATCGCCGTTCCGGAAGGCGCGACCGGCACGGCTCTGCACGAAGACCGCGTGCTGGTGCGGCGCGATGTCCGGCCCAAGGGCTTGCGCTCCGGCGCTGTCGAGGCGGACACCGGCACGGTGGTTCGCATCCTGGAACGGCGACGCACCCAGATGGTCGGCACGTTGCAACGGGGACGAAAGGTTCTCTACGTCATTCCCGACGATCCGCGCATCCCGCATGACATTTACGTGCCGGAACCGCGTGACATGGGCCGGCCTGCCCGCATCGGCGACAAGGTGGTGGTCGAGCTGCGCGAATGGGAATCGCGCCACACGAATCCCGAAGGCGAGGTCGTCGAGGTCCTCGGCACGCCGGGCGAGGAAGGCGTGGACATGCTCTCGGTGCTGCGCCAATACGATTTGCCCCTACATTTTCCCAAAGCCGTCCTGCACGAGGCGCACGCCATCGGCACGACGGTTGACGCGCGCGACGGGGCGGGCCGCGTGGATTGCCGCCGTCACCGGGTCATCACGATTGATCCCGACGACGCGAAGGATTTCGATGACGCCATCTGCCTGGAACGCGTTTCGGCGGAACAATGGCGGCTGTGGGTCCACATCGCGGACGTGTCGCATTACGTGAAGCCCGGCACGGCGCTGGACGTTGAGGCGCGCAAACGCGGCAACTCGACCTATCTCGTGGACCGCGTCATCCCGATGCTGCCGGAGGCGTTGAGCAACGAACTGTGCTCGCTCAAGCCGAACGTGGATCGCCTGACCAAATGCGTTGAATTTCTCGTCTCGAACGACGGACGGGTGTTGAACGCGAAGTTTTATCCCGCCGTGATTCATTCGCAACGGCGTTTCACCTACGGCGAGGTGCTGGAGATTCTGGGACGCAAACCCACGTCCGACCCGATTGAGCAGATGCTGCATCAGGCGCACGAACTCGCCCAGCGCATCCGGCGATTGCGGTTCAAGGCTGGTTCGCTCGACCTCGATTTTCCCGAAACCAAGATCCGGCTGGACGAGCGCGGGAACATTTTGCGCATCGAGAAGACCGTGAACGACGTGTCGCACCAGTTGATTGAGGAATGCATGCTGCTGGCGAACGAGGCGGTGGCGGGGCGGTTGATGAGCCAGCACACGCCGGCGGTTTATCGCGTCCACGAAGAGCCGGACGACCGGCGTTTGCAGGAATATCGGCAGGAGGTGCTGAGCCAGAATGTGCCGTGCGGCAACCTCAGCCAGCCCACCGAGGTGCAGAAGTTGTTGTCCCGGCTTGGCACATTGCCCATCGGCCCCGCGCTCAAGATTGGTTTTCTCAAATCCCTCATGCGCGCGCGCTACGCCGTCGAGCCGCTCGGCCACTACGGCCTGGCCAAGAAAAAATACACGCACTTCACCTCCCCCATCCGCCGTTACGCCGACCTCGTCGTACATCGCGCCTTGTTTGATAAAAACTCTCCCGGAACATCCGCGCTCAAGGAAACCGCCGAGCACATTTCCGTGACCGAACGCAATTCCGCTGACGCCGAACGCGACAGCAAGGACGTGAAACTGTTCGCGTTCCTGAAGGCGCAACTCGCCTCCGGCCATCCGGAACGTTATCCGGCGCTCGTGACCGACGTGCGCAACTTCGGATTCTTCGTGGACGTACCCGGGTTGGCAATGAGCGGACTGGTACCGTTGTCCACGATCGAGGATGACTTCTACGTGTTCGATGCCGCGCGCAACAATCTAGTGGGCCGCCGCACCCGCCGCACGATCCGGTTGGGCGACCAGTTGACCGTGCAAGTGGCCAAGGTGGACAGTTTCAAAAAGCAGGTGGACTTCCGGTTGGTGGAAGAGCACAAATCGGTTGCGCGGCCCCCCGCCACGGGACGACCAACGCAGGACAAGGTTGGAAGATCTCCCGGGCCTGCCGCATGGCGCAGCTTTACGCGGCCGGCACGCGGATCTCAGTCACGTCCTTCACGCGGACATCGGCGCGGGAGAAGAAACTAAAAGATTGTGACAAGTGACAGTAAGCACGTCCGCCCTCGCCCCGGCCCTCCCCCACCCGCCCGCAGCGCTACGGCGCGGTTCAGATTTACAGTCGCGTCGAAGCGAAGCGAAGACGGAAGGAGAGGGTGAAACATTCGCCGACTCCTTGAAATTCGCGCGACTAAATTTGCAGGACGGTCATCCGCAAAACCAGAAACGTGCAATTGCTATTCCTTCTCCTGGGGGAGAAGGTCAGGTTGAGGGCGGGCGTAACCTGCAAATTTCATCCGTGCCGCGCCCAGAGTTGGAGTTCACGCTTCAGCGTGTCCCCCGGCCGCCCCAACAAGCTAAAGCTTGAACTCCAACATACCGCCCGGATTTGCCCTTGCGGCCTGAGGGTGACCCGATGAAACTGCACGCGAAATCCATGAACCCACTGGCTCTTCTTAAACGCAAATCCCTAATCGGGCTGCTCATTCTGCCGCTGGCATCCGCTGCTTTGGCCGATGGGACAAACCAGTTTCGTGGCGTGTATCTCGAACCTGGCAAGATGGCCGCCGACTACCACAACGTGGCCTTGAATCCGCTGGACAGCACCAATCGCGAACCGGTTTCTTTTCCCCACGCCACCAGCAACAGCGAGTACAACCAGCGCGAGTTCGCCGCGCGCTGCGCCATCGACGGCAACCGCCGCAACAATGACGTGCATGGCTGTGGTTCGTGGGGACCGCAAAAGGAAACGAACATCTGGTGGCGGCTCGATTTCGGACGGCCGGTGGAAATTGACAAGCTGGTGCTGTTTCTCCGAGCCGCCTGGACGCCGGCGGACGCGCCGCACGATTCCTGGTGGCAGGAAGCCACCGTCGAATTCTCCGACGGCTCCACGGAAAAACTCGCGCTGAAGCAGGTCGTCACCGGCCAGGAATTTCCGCTGTCCAAACGGACGGTTTCCTGGCTCATGCTCGAAAACCTAACGCCCGCCGCGGACAAGTGGTGCGCCCTGTGCGAATTCGAGGCTTGGGGACGGGATGCCGCTGAATTTGCCTACGTGCCCGATGCCGCCTTTGCCGCGCAGCTTCGCCAGGATCCGCTGGTGGCCAAAGCGATGGCCGCCATGATGGGATTTCAACGCGCCTCGTGGGAGCAAGGCGTCGCCGGGCAGGCCTTGCTTGAAGCCGGAGGACGCGATGCGGTCATCGCCCTGGCCCGCGCCTCGCTGATTTATGTCAATCAAAACGGCGTCGTCGCCGCGCTGAACGGTTCCACCACCGATCCGCTCATGCTGGGAGATTGTCTCTGGTGGTCGGCCCGCCAGACGGACGATCCTGAACTTGTGAAGGCTGCAGACAACATGCTGCAATTCGCCCTCCAGGGCGCGCCCCGCGCCGCGGATGGCACGCCGTTTCATCAGGCCAGTTCGCAAGAAATGTGGGCCGATGGCAGTTTCACTACCCCGCCCTTTCTTGCGGCAGCGGGACGACCCGATGAAGCAATTGCTCAATTGCTCGGCGTCCATCGCCGGCTGTGGGACCCGGACAGAAAACTGATGCACCATCGCTGGTCTGAAAAGAAACAGGCACTGGTTGGACCGGCTTTCTGGGGCGGTGGGAACGGCTGGACTGCCGCTGCTTTTGCCCAAGTCATTCGTTCATTGCCCGCCAACCGCACAGCCGACCGCGAGCAACTGGCCGCCATGCTCAAGGAATTGCTCGACGGCTGCCTGGCGCATCAGCGGCCCGATGGATTGTTTTACAACGACGTGGACAATCCGTCCTCGTTCGTTGAAACCGATCTGGCAGCCATGCTGGCGTATGCCATTTACGAAAGCGTGCGCGGCGGATGGTTGCCGGAGAGTTATCTGGCCCGTGCCGACCAGATGCGCGCGGCGGTGCGCGCCAGGGTGGACCGCTTCGGATTTGTCCAGGGAGTGGCCGGCGCGCCGCATTTCGACCATCCGGGCGTCTCGGCGGAAGGCCAGGCATTTTTCATTTTGATGGAAGCCGCTGCGCACAAAGCCGGACGAACCACGCCCACCCATTGACTTGTCGCCTTCCACCGTAACAGCCGACGTGAGTCGGCTCCAACTTTCGCCGGATAAGAATGAGCGAACTCATCTTGCCTTACGAACATCGCCATGCGCTCAGAGTTGGAGTTCACGCTTCAGCGTGTCCCCCGTCGCACCAACAAGCTAAAGCTTGAACTCCAACCTTGCCCGGCTGCATGGTGGCCGTCTGCAAAGACCACGCTGATTTGAAAATAACGCGGGTCATCCCCCGGTCGAAGTTCGACTTCCCAATGGCGATTCCCCCCGTGGTGGCCGTGCGCCAGCACCTTGGGCGCGAACCCCTGCATACTGATGTTTGGAAAACCGATGGTCACCACCGTGCCGCCAAGATTCACCGTGCGACTGGCGGCAATGGGCAGCGGGGCAAACCGCCCGTCTGCCTTCAACAAAGCCAGATCATTGGCCGCGTCCACGCTTACCGTAGCGCCAGCGGCGCAGCATATTTGTAGAATCACAATCCAAAAAAGCTAAATCCCTTACCTGCCTTCGGCATCCTCTCCCATCCGATGGGCGAGGAATATAGCCCCGGCGGGGCGGCATATTCCGGTCCTTGCGGACGGCCACCAATGTCGCTCCTGAACGGAGCTTGATTTGTTTTGCGACCGCAATCTACAAAGATGCCAGCCCTACGGGCTTGAAGAATCCGTGTCCATCCATGGTTAAAAATTCAAACGCCACTTGCCCCAATCGTCCATCCCAAAATAATTTCGGCAGCGGCAGTTTTCTTTATTCGGTGCGAGAGGGTTGGTTTCCGCTGATAGGCAAGTCAGCCCTTGCGGAGGTCCGGCGCTCCAGGGCCGGCTTTGTTAACTTGGTTTCCTTCTGTTAAATTTTCCCTGATCGCTGCAACACGACTGGTGGCAGCAGCGTTGCCAACTGACCAGCCATCTCCGCCAGCTGCGTTTTGATGCCCACCGGAACTTTCAAAATGCAAACACCTTGACTGCGGTAATGGTCCAGCAGTGGCCGGGTTCGGTTCTTGTAAATCGCCAGCTTGCGGGCCACCAATGCTTCCGCGTCATCCGCCCGTTGTGCCCGGTCTCCGCCGCTGTTGCGCCGCAGCCGTTCCGCCACCGTGTGGGCATCACAGTCCAGTTGAACCACGCTGATGACGGTAACCTTGCTCTCCATTGACTTCGCCTGTTCGAGGTGGCGGGGCAGTCCGTTGAGCACCAGGAAGTCGGCGGCCCGGACGGCTTTGCGCGCGATGAAGGCATCCAGGATTCGGGCGGCCAGCGGGGAATGTTCCGATTCGAGCAGAACGCCTTCCTCCAGCACCCGGCGAAGAAACCTGACTTCTTCCGCCGTGAAAGAACCTGCTTCGCCACCGGCCACAACCGCCCGGAGATTCGCGCCGAAATCAAAATGATAGCAACGCCGGTTCCAGAGCAGCGCCTTTTCCAAATGGTCGCCCAGTGGCGTCTTGCCGGAACCGGTGGGGCCCAGGAGCAAAATGGCTTCGAGCTTCATGGTTCTATTTGAAATTCGGGCATGAAAGATTGAAGACGGTGGATGGCGAAGAGCAATCTTAAATGTGAAGATCGAGTTAACAAGTGTCTAAGGCACTGCCCCTGATCTGTAGCGGCGGGCATCCTTGCCTGCCGTATCCGGCGGCATCTTGCCGCCCGGGCCACAAAACCAAACCGCGTCATTACCCCGCTTCCACATCAGAACACCCGGCTGGAAGCCGGGTTATACGGCAGCCAAGGATGGCCGCCGCTACGGGGGCAGCACCCGGATGTCGGGCCACAGTGGTTCCAAGTCCGGGTCTTGCAGGGCCATGTGTTTGATTCTGTTGACATCGCCCAACGTACACGCCTTGTCCAGCCAGGCCTTGGCCGCGTCCAAATCACCCAATTGACAGTCATAGCATGCCAGGTTATAGGCGATGATTTGTTCCTTGGGAAAGGTCCGTTGGGCTTGAATCAAAATCGCCCGGGCCTGGGGAATTCCACCACCGGTCTTACGCCGGGTCGCATACGCCAGCGAAACCCATGCGCCGGGTTCTTCCGGCTCCAGCCGGGTGAGCGTCCCGGCAATTTCCGCCGCCGCATCCCATTTCCCGGCGGCGGCGTGGATGTCGAACTGGACGGCGAGCACATCCGGATGTGACTGGAATGGCGGCGCGATTTGTTCGAGTTCCGCGCCGGCCTCCGCGACATTGCCCAATCCCAGCCAGCCGGCGGCGGCTGAGAGATGATGGCTGTCCGGTGGTTCCAGCGGTTTCATATGCGGTTAAAATGAAAGCAGGCGGTGGAGGCATCAATGCCCCGGGTAATCCCGTCCGATTTCCTTCATCATCTCCCCGGCATGCGCGCGAAGCTTCGCGTCAGCATTGGGCAGGAGCAGCGGCTCCAGGGCGCGCCGGGCGGCGGCGGGGTTTCCGTTTCTCAGTTGCGCCTGCGCCAGCGAAAACCGATAGGCCGGTTTTTCCGGTTCGAGTTGGATGGCCAGTTGCAGTTGTTGCTCCGCCGTTCCAAGAGATTCGCCCTGGACCATCTCAAAAAAGCCGAGTAATTCATGCGCCGGTCCGAAGTTCGGCATCAGCGCGATTGATTTCTGGAGTTCGCCGCGAATCTCCGCCGCCTCTTCTTTTTTCAGCGGTGCATATCGGTCCTGGGAATCCGCCGTGCGCCGATACTTCTCCTCGGCATAGATATAATGGGCCAGAAAACTGGTTGAGCCACGTTGCAGCGCTTCGTTCAAGTTACGCAACGCCTCATCTGATTTTCCGCGCTGGGCGGCCAGCAGGCCCAGCCCTTCGTAGGGCAGCGGACCGGCGGGCGCGAGTTTTTGCGCCTGGGTAAAATACCGTTCGGCGGCATCAGGGCGGTTGATCCGGAGAAGTTCGTCGCCGAGACGGAACCAGGTTTCCACCGGAGTGATGGTCCGCGTATTCACGGTTATGGATGATGAAAGGTACGCTGGCAACGGCAGTTCAATGGGTGTGAACACGCCGCGCTGGAGGTAACGGCGCAACTCGGTTTCCACCGCCGGCAGGGTGGTCTGCAACGCGTTGGTGAAGGCCTGTTCCGGAAGCTGGCCTTGAGCGAGGAGCGGGGTGAACTGTCCGAAGCGCGCCTTGTACTCGGGATTGTCGCCCGCCATCAGAAAATCCGTGAGCAGCCACGATTCGGCGTAGAAAATTCCCTGGCGGTCGCGTTCATTGTATTGCGGCGAGTCGTGGACAACGGAAAACAGCTCGGCCAGCGGCATAAGCGGTTTTTGCGCCAGCAACCGCAAGTGATGCTCGATGGGGCTGCCGATGCGGATCTGGGAGCCGGTCGTTTCGAAGGTGGAATAAACCTCGGCCATTCCCTCCTTGAGCCAGAGCGGCCAGAGCTGGTCGTTGCGCCGGAACAGCAGATGGGTGTATTCGTGAAAGATGACATCCATTTCGGTGAAAGCCGTGTGGGTGTCCGGCAGGGCGAGCACGATCAGGTTTTCGTCGCTGCCGCGCTGGAAGAAGGCCGCCAGGTTGGCGGGCTTGCCCTCGTAAAGCGGCAGGAATGGCTTCAACGATTCTTGGTCTGGAAAAGCCAGCACCACAATCGGCGGCGACGCCACCGCCTGCGCCCCGGCCAGCAGGGTGTATGCCTCGCAAAACTGTTCCAGCCGTCCGGCCAGCTTGTAAACATCCTGGGGCGCGCCGCAACTGTAGATGTTGAAATGCGTCGTGCGCGTTTCCAGCCAGCGCCGTTGCGCGAGCGGAACATCGTTCGTCTGGCCGGGAGCGGTGCAAACCGCCAACTCCAGCAGCACGGCCAGAACCCAAAGCGGGCGGCGAATCATAGACCAGTCACTTTAAGACGCTGCTGAAGAAATGTCACTTGCGATTGACTGGACGGCTGGGCGACCTGAAATAACAGTTGAAACCACGAAATTAGTTTCCCCAATCATAAGGTCCCTGGCGCGAATTGTGGTTACGAAGCACATGAAAAGAGGGTTGGGATCGGCAGTGCTGACAAATTGATTTAAATTCACTTCAAACATTTGTTCAAATGTGGCATCTAATCCGTGTGCGACGTACAGCAACCATTTTGGCGGGCTGGATTTGCCTCGCGGCCATCGCCGCGCACGCCGCCCACACGCAGGCGCGGCTGATTTTGGCCGCCGACACCGCACGACCCGGCGACATCGTGCTGGCCGGGGTGGATTTGAAAATGGAGCCGGGCTGGCACACCTACTGGAAAAATCCCGGCGCCGCCGGCATGGCCACCAAAATCGAATGGCAGCTCCCGCCCGGCGTCACCGCCGGCGAAATCCAATGGCCGCTCCCGAATAAATTACCGCCCGCCGAAGTCACTACTTACGGTTACGACAACGAGGTTGTCCTTATCGTGTGGCTGAAACTCGCTGCCGATTTGAAGCCCGGCCCGCTTGATTTGAAAGCCAAGGTATCGTGGCTCGAATGCAAGGAAGCCTGCATCCCCGGCAGCGGTGATGTAGAGGCTGCGCTGAACATTGGTACAGAAACCAAATCTTCTGCTGAAGCCGTGACTATTGAATCTTGGCAAAATAAAGTTCCAAAATCAGCCGCAATTTTAACCGTCAACGCATGGTGGCATGATTCAACTAACGTCAATCCAAGATCGCTCTTAATCCAAATCAAACCTCCCCGATCCGGCGTCGTAGATTTATTTCCAGATACTAGCGACGATCTTGAAATTCAACCGGAAACTAAAATCACTTTTGACGAATACAGCAACTCAACAATTCTGGAGAAATTCATTAAAATATTCTCCGGCGACTGGCCAAAGGAAATAAGCGGTGTGCTTGTCACGGAAACCGGCAATGTGCGAACCGGCTTTGAAGTCAAATCGGCCATCGCCAGCCATTCTCCAGTAGTCGAACCCGTAAATCCAGAAGCTAAGTTATATCCGATTAGTGACCCGCGTGTTGAAATCGCAACCGCGCCCCCCCGTACCCTGCCCGCTCAACCATTTTGGCAAATGCTGCTCTACGCCTTCATCGGCGGGTTGATTCTGAACATCATGCCGTGCGTGCTGCCGGTCATCGCGTTGAAAATTCTCGGCTTCGTCGGCGAATCCAGAAGCGACCCGAGGCATGTCCGCAAACTCGGTCTGGTCTATGCGCTCGGCGTGCTGGTGTCGTTCCTCGCTCTCGCCGCTGTCGTCATCGGTGTCAAGGCAGCCGGGCACCACGCCGGCTGGGGCATGCAGTTCGGCAGCCCGGTTTTTGTCGTCTGCCTTACCACGCTGGTCATGCTCGTCGCGTTGAATCTCTTCGGCGTGTTTGAGGTTAATCTCGGCGGACGCGCACTCGACGCGGCGGGCGGACTGGCCTCAAAGCATGGCACGGCGGGCGCATTTTTCAACGGCGTTCTGGCCACGGTGCTCGCGACGCCCTGCACCGCGCCATTTTTGAGCATCGCGCTCGGCTTCGCCTTCGCCCAACAAGCGCCGGTGATTCTGCTGATGTTTTTCGCCGTCGGCGTGGGACTTGCCGCGCCATACGTCGTGCTGAGCTGGAACCCGGCGTGGCTGAAATTCCTGCCCAAGCCCGGCGCATGGATGGAAAAATTCAAAATCGCGATGGGCTTTCCGATGCTCGCGACCGCCGTGTGGCTGTTCAATCTCGCCGCCGGCAGCTACGGCAAATCGGTTTTGTGGCTCGGAGTTTTTCTCGTGGTCGTCGCGTTCGCAGCGTGGATTTTTGGCGAGTTCATTCAGCGCGGACGCACCCGCAAAGGCGTCGCACTTGCCATCGTCTTGTTTTTGCTGATTGGCGGTTACGCCTTCGCGCTCGAAAATCAACTGAATTGGCGTACACCCATCGCCGCGCCGGACGCAACCGGTCCGTTGAAGGAATCTCCGGACGGCATTGCCTGGCATCGCTGGAGTCCCGAAGCCGTGGCGAAAGCGCGCGGCGAAGGCCGCCCGGTTATCGTGGATTTCACCGCTGACTGGTGCCTGACCTGCCAGATCAACAAACAGACCAGCATCGAAATCCCATCCGTGCGCGCGAAGCTGAAGGAGAGCAATGCCGTCGCCTTGCTCGGCGACTACACGCATTTCCCTGAAAACATTTCGGCGGAGCTGAACCGTTTCAACCGAGCCGGAGTGCCTTTGGTTTTGGTTTATCCCAAGAATCCCGCCGCACCGCCGATTGTCCTGCCTGAAATTCTGACCCCGGGCATCGTTCTCGACGCGCTGGATCGCGCCAACAAAAAGTAGGAGACGACGTAAGGAGTCTTTGATTTATTCTGGCTTGCGAATTTGAGTCTCGTTACCTCGTCTCCTACTGGAACGAGTCATAGAACTTCCCCTTGATTTTTTGAACGAAATGGCTACATTTGTGTCTCTTAACTAAACAATTAACTATTCTGAACTTATGAAAAGAGCATTTGTATTATTGGCGACCTTGGCCCTGGCTGTCAGCGCGCTGGCCGTCGAAATCGGCAAGACCGCGCCGGATTTCTCGGCCACGGACATCAACGGCAAAACGGTCAAGCTCAGCGATTACAAGGGCAAGATCGTCGTGCTGGAATCCTACAATTCCGACTGCCCGTTTTGTAACAACCAATACAAGACCGGCGCAACGCAGGATTTGCAAAAGGAACTTGCCGCCCAGGGCGTCGTCTGGCTCATCGTCAATTCCGTCAACCCCAACAATCCCAGCCACCGCTCGCCCGACCAAGCCAAACAGGAAATCGCCGACAAGAAAATCGTTGCGACGGCCTGGATTGACGACAGTTCCGGCGCCGTGGGCCATCTCTACGACATGAAAACCACGCCGCACATGTATGTGATTGATAAGAACGGCATGCTGGTTTACCAGGGCGCCATTGACAACCAGCCGGATCCGATGCACGACCCGCGCACCGCGCGCAATTATGTCCGCGAAGCCGTGAACGCCCTGCTCGCCGGGAAACCGGTGGAGGTCAGCCAGACGAAACCCTACGGTTGCGGCGTCAAGTACGCGGATTAAACCACTTTTAGAAAACAGTGCCAAGGGGGGGACGCCGTTAAATCGGCGTCCTTTTTTATTTGACCCAGGTCAAATCACACCTCGCCCGGCCGGTTTATCATTTCGTAGTTGCGTTTCCGGCGGCCCGCCGTTTTGATAACGGCATCGCCGACCCGTGGCCCAGCCACGTCAGATGGCGTTTGCAATCATGAAATCAGCGACCCGGTTTGAGACTATGAAAACGATTTTGAGCACTTCTGTTTTTGCCGGCCTTGTCCCGTTCGCCAGCATCGCACTGTTGTTCCTCGCGGCGCGCGAAGCCGGCGCCACCACGGCACAATCCGCCACACCGGCACAAAACAAGGCCTGCGCCGATTGCCACGCCAAAAACTCCCCTGCCCTCGTCATGGAATGGCAGCGCTCGCGTCACGCGGAAGTCGGGGTCGGCTGCCTGGATTGCCACGCTGCGGAAACGAACCGGATCGGCGCGTGGCAGCACCAAGGCCAGTGGATCACCACCCTCGTCACGCCCAAGGATTGCGGCCAGTGTCACGAGGCGGAAGTCCAGCAATTTTCGCACAGTCACCACGCCAAGGCGGGTGAAATCCTGGCCAGCCTCGACAACGTGCTCGCCGACAAGGTCGCCGGCATGTCCACCAACAAGGCCGACGCCGTCAGCGGCTGCTGGCAATGCCACGGCACCATCGTCAAGTTCAAGCGCGACGAAAAGGGCGAAATCATCCGCACCGGCGCGGAGGGCCGGCCGGTCATTGACGCCGACACCTGGCCGAACAGCGGCATTGGCCGGCTGAATCCCGATGGTTCCAAGGGCAGTTGCCATGCGTGCCACTCGCGCCACTCCTTTGAAGCCAAACTTTCGCGCTCGCCCGAAAATTGCGGCAAATGCCACCTCGGCCCCGACCATCCGCAGATGGAGATTTACAACGAATCCAAACACGGCATCGCCTTTTACGCGAACCGCGACAAGATGGCGTTGGACAAGGGCAGCTGGGTGCTGGGCAAGGATTATTCCGCCGCGCCCACCTGCGCGAGCTGCCACATCAGCAGCTACATGACCACCAACGGCGCCGCCGTCGCCAACAACCACGATGTCGGCGAACGCATCAGTTGGACGCTGCGGCCCGTCATCAGCGCGAAGTTGAACCAGGTCATTTACACCGATGGTTACCGCGAGGATTACCCGGAAACCAAACCGCTGCCCAAGGCCGGCGCCGAGGTCACCACCACCGAGAGCGTGGTGGAAAATGAAAAACTGGCAGGCAAACCCGTCAAGCGCACGGTCGCCAAAATCGTCACCTGGCAGGAACGCCGCAACGCCATGAAAGGCGCGTGCCTCAACTGCCACAGCACCGAATACGTGGACAATTTTTACCAGCAGTTCGACAGCCTCGTCGCGCTGTACAACGACAAGTTCGCCCGGCCGGCGCAAAAAATCATGGACGAACTGACGGCGGACGGCGTGTTGAATCCCAAGGCGCCCTTCGAATATGAGGTGCAATGGGTTTTCTGGGAGCTGTGGCATCACGAAGGCCGCCGCGCCCGCCACGGCGCCTCCATGATGGGACCGGACTACACGCACTGGCACGGCATGTATGAAGTTTCAAAACATTTCTACGAGAAATTCCTGCCCGACGTCGTCGAGGCCGCGAAACAGAAGAGCCCCGAGCTGGGGAAGAAATATGAAGCTGAAGTGCAGCAGCTCCTCACCCGGGACGAACATCGCTGGCTCAAGGGCCTCAGCCCCGAAGAAGTGGAGGCGCTCAAGAACAGCTACAAGGAACGTTACAATCAATAGCTGGCGTGATGGCATTGCATTGGCGGAATAGATGAAAATACCGTGGAAATCAGCAGAACGCAGCGATCGTTTCCTTATCCATTAACCTCGTAGCAGCGGACGTGAGTCCGCTCCACTTATCCAAAGCAATGTTAGAGCCGACTCACGTCGGCTGCTACGGTTCAAGGGGGGGGGTAATTCCTGGGAGCGCTGGCGTCACGCCGGCGAGTTCCGGTTTTTGGCTTCCGACTGGCCGGCGGGACGCCGGCGCTCCCAGGAGGTTCATGAGGAAGATAGATCAACCTTCCTCCGTCAACGCACGTTGCTTCCGGACGTGCCCGAAGAATTCTTCGGCCACGATGTAACCAACGCAATCCGCCGCGCCGCAGCGGCACGGATGCTCCCGATAATCCTCCAGATCATAGCCGTAGTTGAACGTGATTTCCTCGCCGGCCCGGATGCCGCGCCGCGCCACAATCCAGACGCGCCCGCCATCCGGTTCCGCCTCGCAATTCGGATCGCAACTGTGATTCAAAAATCGCGCCGGGTTCCACGGCACATTGCCGTCGAGGTCGTGCGTATCATCCAGCGAGAAAATATATTCGTTGGCCGATTCGCACCGGCGCAGTGATTCGGCCTTGGTGATTGTTTCGCCGACGTATTCGATGACGCGCATGCCGGCGGCGATGTCCGCCTTCGCAAACCCGCCGACGCCATGAATGGTGGATGGGCGAAAATATATTAACGCCGTTTCCATTCCTTTTTCGGCGGTTCCGGCAAACCCTGCGCCCGGTAAGCCGTGCGGAAATGGACCTTGGCGATTTTTGACAGGTTTTTCGCGCCCTGCTCCACCACAAATTTCTTCGCCGCCTCGTCCACGAAAGTTGAAGCGCCTTTCGGCAGTTCCACGTTGAACTGTTTCTCCAGCTTCGCCAAGCCTTTCACAAATCCATTCCGCGCCAGGATGGAAGCCGCCGCCACCGCCAGGTCTTCTTCCGCCCGATGGCGCTGCACCAGTTCAATCTCCCGGCCCAGCGACATCAGCGCCTTCGCCACCACGTCCTTGCTGGACGCGAACTGGTCGCTGATGGCCTTGACCGGCGCGGGGTTCATCTGATGCCGCAAGGCCATCAGATTTTCAATCACGCGCGCGTGGCCCCACGCCAGGATCGTGTTCACGCTTTTCATTTTGGCGTAAAGCCGGTTGTAAGCTTCGTTGCCAATCGTCACGGTATTCACCACGCAACCCGGCGTTTTGCGGATCAGCTCCGCGAGGTCGGATATTTTCTTGTCGCTGGAAATGTTTTTGGAATCGCGGATGCCGGCATCCTTCCACGCCTTGACGACATTTTCGTTGATGTACGCGCCGGCGATGCAGAGCGGCCCGAAGAAATCGCCCTTGCCGCTTTCGTCCACGCCGATGCGCGGCAGTAGCAAATCAGGGTTCAGGATCGTCTCGTAGCCCAGCCGCGCCTGTTTCAGGACTTCCGGTTCCAGGACGAACTCGATGAATTCCTGGGTGCCCTTCCCCTGCACCACCAGCTTGCCGCTCTCGTAAAACACCACGTTGATTTTGTCCTTTTCGCCGGCAAACCGCGCATACGGCACCGCGCGAAACTTGAAGCCGCGCGAACTCAGGGCGGCTTCGAGCGCCGACGCCTGTTCGTCGGTGAGCTTGCCCGTGTAGGAAGTCAGTGGTTTCACTGAAAAAGAATAACCACAAAGAACACAAAGAACACAAAGATTTTTCGGCGGTTCCGGTTGGAATTCAAGCTTCAGCTTGTTTCATTGCCAAGAAGCCCGCCCCTGACAAGCTGAAGCTTGAACTCCAACTCTACGGCGACCCCCGCGAGCCGTTGTCAAAAACCTTTGCCCGAAACGCGGCTCGTCGATAGCCTCGCCCCACCAAATTACGCGTGAGTTCCAAATCAAAATTCAAAATTCAAAATTCAAAACTGCAAAAGCTTGCCGGGCTTTTGCTCGCTTGGTTCTCCATCAACGCCCGCGACCTGCCGTGGCGGCGCACCCGCGATCCCTATGCCATCTGGGTCTCCGAAATCATGCTTCAGCAGACGCAGGTAAAAACTGTCATCCCCTACTGGAACCGCTGGATGCGTGAATTGACAACCATTGAGGCGGTGGCAAAAGCGCGTTCGGACAAGATCCACAAACTTTGGGAAGGCCTCGGCTATTACACCCGTGCCCGCAACCTGCAAAAAGCCGCGCGGCAAATCATGGAAAAGCACTCGGTAAAATCAAAACCCCGTAGGAGACGAGGTAACGAGTCTCAAATTAAAAGGAAGTCAGAGACTCCTCACGTCGTCTCCTACAAGTTCCCAGACAATTTCGACGACATACTCGCGCTGCCGGGCATCGGACGTTACACCGCCGGCGCGATTTGCAGCATCGCCTTCAACCAGCCGACACCCATTCTCGACGGAAACGTCATTCGCGTGCTGACGCGATTGTTTGGCATCAGGAAAAATCCGCGTGAAGAGAAAACCAACGCACAACTCTGGCGGCTGGCACAAGAATTGGTTGAGCACGCAGCAGCTTCACCATTCATTTGTAGGAGACGACGTAAGGAGTCTCATTCTATTTCCATTTCAAGTCAGAGACTCCTCACGTCGTCTCCTACATGTGCTCATTTCAATCAATCGCTCATGGAGCTCGGCGCGCTCGTTTGCACACCGCGAAATCCGCAGTGTGAAATTTGCCCGGTTAAAATGCTCTGCGTCGCATTTCGCGAAGGCCGCGTCGGGGAATTGCCGAACCTGGGCAAACGCGAAGCCGCCACCGCAAGACGTTTCATTGCCTTTGTGGTTGAGAGAAACGGGCGCTTCCTTGTCCGCCAGCGGCCCGCCGGAGCCGTGAACGCGCACCTGTGGGAATTCCCGAATGTGGAAATCAATCCAAGTCTATGTAGCAGTCCCGCAAAGCGGGATCAGTCCGCTCATTATTCCCGTAAGAAAAGTCAGAGCCGACTGACGTCGGCTGCTACAGTTCAGGAGCACGATCGGGAAATAATCCGCGCGGCACAAATTCTCGGCCTCGAACCTTGTGACGTTAAGCCGTTTTGCACGGTGAAACATTCCATTACCCGCTACCGCATCACACTGGAAGCCTTTTGCGTTCATCTCGGAAGGACGAGTTATACGAGTCCCTACCCAAAAGGAGCAAAATCAGGGACTCGTATAACTCGTCCCTCCGAAAATAACGAGGTCTGGCTGCCGCTGGCAAAGCTGAATCTCCTCGCCCTTCCAAGCGCGCACCGAAAAATCTTGCAAAAACTGGACGCAAAGACGACATAGTCCTCGGACAATAATGCTGATGCGATTGCTCAATGGGCTGAAATGCGCAAAATGAAGCAATGAAAACAAACTTCCACAGTTTCACTGGACGATTTCCAGCTCTTGTCTTCGTGGCAGTCGGCCTTCTGTTTCTTATTCCCATACCTCACGTCATCGCCCAACCGGTCACTCATGTCATTCATATCAGCGTGGATGGCCTGAGACCGGATGCCGTCACGGCGCTGGGTCCGTCGAACCTGCCGAATTTCTACCGGTTGCGCACCCAGGGCGCTTTTACCGACAATGCCCGCGCGGATTATGACTACACGATCACCCTGCCCGACCACACCACCGAACTTACTGGCCGGGGAGTCCTTGGTCCAACGGGCCACAACTGGACCGACAATACTGACCCCGAACCAGGACAAACGCTGGCTTCCAACAAGGGAAGTTACATTGCCGGGGTATTCGATGTGGCGCACGACAACGGCCTCAGCACCGGCGAATACGCCAGTAAATCGAAGTTCTCCCTGTTCGCCACCAGTTGGGACGCCATCAATGGCGCTCCGGATGTCACCGGCCCTGACAACGGAAGGAACAAGATTGATGTTTATGTCAACGACGGCGACACGTCCGAACTGGTGGATACATTCGTTGCCAACATGTCGGACCAACCGCTCAACTATGCATTCATCCATCTGGCAGATCCCGATTCCGCCGGCCACAACAGCAGTTGGGACATCACACCCGGAAGTGAATACAGTGATGCCGTCAAAACGGTTGATGACCGGCTGGGGACGATCTTCGCCTTGATAGATGGCAATCCGCAGTTGACTGGCCACACGGCCATTGTCCTCACCGCCGACCATGGCGGCGCGGGCGACGGCCACTCCGACCCGGAAGTGCCCGAAGACTACACCATTCCTTTCTACGTTTGGGGGCCGGGCGTCATGTCGGGAGCGGATCTTTATGCGCTCAATCCGGCGACGCGACTCAATCCCGGCACAGACCGGCCAGATTATTCCGCCTCCCCACAACCGATCCGCAACGGTGAGGCTGCAAATGTTTCCTTGAAGCTGCTGGGGTTGGGACCGGTTCCGGGTTCAACCATTGATATCAATCAAGACCTGGCATGGAGCGTTTCGCCGCCGGAAAATTTCCACGTCTTTTTCATTGGCACGAATGCAGCCCTTGCCTTCACGAGCACCACCAACGTGCTTTATGATCTTCAGAGCTGTAACGACTTGAAATCGGGTTCGTGGGCCAACCTCACCACCAACATCATCGGCAACGGCGGGATGATAACCAATCTGGATACCGTAGCGGCGGCCCTTTCCAGCCGGTTTTACCGGCTGCGGCTCCATTTCTGATAACCTGGGAGCGCCGGCGTCTCGCCGGCACAGACGAAATTCGCCGGCGAGACGCCAGCGCTCCCAGGAACAGGTATCGGCTAACGGAGACTGCAATTGTTTGACCATCGTTCACAATTTGACCTGCACCGATACAATTCGGTGGGACACGGGTGCTACCACAAAAAACTCGCCAGCGCGCCCGGCGATTGTATTTTGTTAAGCGTGATTTATTTCGACCATAACGCCACAGCGCCGGTCATCCGCGAGGCGCGCGACGCCTGGCTCGACGCGACGGAAACCGTCACCGGCAATCCGTCCAGCCCGCATCGCATCGGCGAGCGCGCAAATGCCGCGCTGCGCGAGGTGCGCGAAAAACTCGCGGCCTTCCTCGGCTGTCATCCCGCCGACATCATCTGGACCAGCGGCGCGACCGAGGCGAACAACACCGTCATGCACCATTTCTCGCGGACGCTCGATGCAAAGGCCGAGGTCTGGGTTTCCGGCATCGAACATCCGTGCGTCCACGAATCCGCAAAACAATATTTTGGCAAACGCGCGAAATTCATTCCCGTCACGCACGACGGCGTGATTGACCTGGACTGGCTCACTGCGGAACTGGCCGACACCCGTCCGGGACTCGTCGGCGTGATGGCTGCGAACAACGAGACCGGCGTTATCCAGCCCTGGCGCGAGATACTGGAGATTTGCCGTCAATACCAGGTGCCGTTCTTCTCCGACGCCGTGCAATGGCTGGGCAAAATGCCCGCGAAGGAACTCGGCGAATGCGATTTTCTCAGCGGCGCGGCGCACAAGTTCGGCGGACCGCGCGGCATCGGCTTTTTGAAAACACCGGGCAAAAGCCACGTCACGCCGCTGCTCGTCGGCGGCAAACAGGAACAGGGCCGGCGCGCCGGAACGGAGAACGTGGCGACCATCCTTTCGATGCTGGCCGCGCTGGAGGTTCGCGAAAAACAAATTGCGCGCGGTGAACACATCGTTCGCGGCGTCTGGCGGGAGAATTTTGAGCGGCAGCTTTTGCACAAGCTTCCCGGCACTACGATTGTGGGCGCAAAATCGCCGCGCTTGTGGAACACGGTTTCGGCGTTGATGCCGGAAGGCGTCCAACTGCGCTGGCTGTCCAAACTCGACAAGGCCGGGTTTGCGGTTTCCACCGGCTCGGCCTGCACGACCGGCAAGGAAGAGCCGTCGCACGTGCTGGCGGCGATGGGATTCAAGGCGGCGGAAGCGCATCGCGTGCTGCGATTCAGCAGCGGCTGGGAGACCAGCGAAGCCGACTGGGACGCGCTGGCCGACGGCCTGGCTAAAGTCCATGCGGAATTGCATCACGCCAGGGCGTGAGCCGGCAAAACTGCCTTAACTCGGCGCGGCGCGGCCGCAACCCTTGTAGCGCAGACTGTCAGTCTGCTGTATCGCCGACTGGTAGTCGGCGGCCATAACTTGTTTCAGATGCCCTGCGGATTGCCAATCCGCGATACAGCAGATTACCAATCTGCGCTACGTCTTCTTTCCCCAAAAAAGAATTGCGCTGGCCACCGGCCGGCGGATAATCGCCATCAATCTTCCAGTTGTTGGGGAAGTGAAAATGCAGAGGTGTTTTTTCCGCCCTCATCCTAACCTTCTTCCCCGGGGAGAAGGAACAGCTATGTCGCGTTATTGGTTTTGCGATTGGTCCTCCGGCAAATTCTATCGCAGGATTTTCAAAGAGACGGCGGAAAATTCTCCTTCTTCCCGCATTGCGGGACCGGGATGAGGGAGGGCGTTGCCACTAATGTTCATGGGCACTTTTGCTGGACAGAAACTTAAATGCGAAACACACTCAGAAACATGAAACAGGATAGGCTGCAAAACAGGCTGTCCATTAGCTATTAGACGGCGACGTGCGAGCGCGGATATTCCAATGAAGAAATGTCCCTATTGCGGCGCAGAATATCCCGACGACGCAATTATATGTGTGGTTGACCACACCTCACTGCCCGCAATTCCTTCAGAGACAGATGCCACAGACACCGTAAGCTATGAGGAAAAGCCCGAGCCAACAGTTGGGACGGTCGATCTTGAGTCAGACGTGCCACCCGATGGGGAAGCCGCACTTTGTATTTCGTGTCTTTTTCCGAATCTCCCGGATTCCCGCTGGTGCAAACGATGTGGCGCTCCCATGAGTTCCATCGTTGGGATTATAATGCCTGATGCGGCCCAAGCTGTCGGTTTCGTTTTTCGTCGGGCAGTTGAGACGCCTACCAATTTTGCGGTCGTGTGCGGCATCTGGCTTCTCTATTTCCCTGGATTTGTGCTCAATGCGCTTGCGCTCCGAAATATTTTCGCCAGTGGCATTGGTGGGCTAGCAGGACTTGCGCTCTTCTGGTTGATTATTGTTGGTGGTTCGATATGCACCAGCATGCTCTACCGGGTCACACGGAATTACTTTACGCTGCGGTCTAAACGGTCACATGAAACTGCCGCCTAATAACTGAATAGGCTGCAAAATCTCTCCGCGCGCTGTTGTTTGACGAATTGCCCGTTCAGGCCGGGTTGTTGATCATTCGCACGTCGCGTTGCGGGAAGGGAATCTGGACGTTGTTGGTGCGGAATTGTTCTATGATGTCCTGATAAATTTCCGTCTGCGCCGCGCCGTAATCGGCCACGGACGTCCACGGTTTGAGGGAAATGTTGATGGATGAATCCGCCAGCATGGTCACGCCCACGGCAGGCGCGGGTTCCTTGAGCACGCGGGCATTGCGGGCCAGGACATCACGCACAATAATCAGGGCGTTGTTGAGGTTCGTGCCGTAGGCGACGCCCACCGACAAATCCAACTGCCGGATGTGGCCATAGTTGTGCAAAATTTCGCCGACAATCTTCCGGTTGGGAATGACGACTTTTGACTGGTCGGCATGAAGCAGCGTGGTCGAGAAAAGTTCGATGTTGGTCACCTGCCCCTGCACGCCGGCAATCTCAATATATTCGCCGAAACGGTACGGCTTGGTGAAAATGATGGTCAATCCAGCCATGAGATTGCTGAGGATGCCTTGCATCGCCAAACCAACACCTACGCCGGCCACACCGATGCCGGTGACCAGCGCCATGATATTCACTCCCGCCGTGCCCAGCGCGACGACCAGGGCCATGCCAAAGACAAGCAACCTCACAATGCGCACCAACAGCATCCGCACCGGCGGCTCCATCGCCTTGCTCGTCAGCCAGCAGCCCATCAGTTTGCCGAGCCAGCGCGCAACGATGAAACCCACCACCAACACCAACAGCGCCGAAAGGAGCGCGCCGGCATGACCGATGACGTATTCGATGAGTTTGTCCTGCCAGACTGAAAAGTTTCCGTTTTTGTTCATGTGTGCCTCTTTTTAATAGTCCGTTGCCATCATTCGTTAAATCAATTGCAGGCACCTCGTCAACACTTGAATTATTGACGCCGCGTTTTGAACCTCTGAATCGGGGTGCAGTTTCCTGGGATCGCTGGCGTCCCGCCGGCGAATTCCGGTTTTCGGCTCCCGACAGGCCGGCGGGACGCCGGCCCTCCCAGGAGGTTCAAGGCCCGTGACTCGTGTAACCCGCCCCTCCGAAAATGATTTTCACTCCCCGCGATAAACCACCCGCGCCGTGCAGGTTTCCGCCACGACGACTTCAGTGAGCAGCGGCAATCTTGGCTTCAGCTTTTTCCAAATCCACACGGCAATTGCCTCGCTCGTCGGATTTTCCAGGCCGGGAACCTGGTTCAGGTAATTATGGTCAATCTTTTCCCAGATGGGCTTGAACGCCGCCGTGATGTCCGCGTAATCCATCAGCCAGCCGAGTTTCGCGTCGCAATCGCCCGCCACCACCACGTCCACCTTGAAGCTGTGACCGTGCAGTCGCCGACACTTGTGCGCCTTCGGCAGCCGCGGCAGCAGATGCGCCGCCTCGAACTGAAACGTTTTTCGTAATTCCATTTTCATAGTTTGTAAAACGTGATTCGTGAAACGTGAAAACGTGATTGTGCATCACGCGTCACGTTTCACGTTTCAAAATCTGTCCACGTCACCATATCGCCCAGTACCGGGCGGCCGTCGTGCCGCCAGGTCAGCGGCGGGTTTTGCATCCGGCCCAGCGGGCAAACGCGGGTCACGCCCCAGCGCGCCAGTTGCTCCGCCAGTTCGCGCGTTTTTCGTTCCGGCGCGGCGATGCCGACGGTCGAAACCTGGTCGCGCACGCTATCGGCGTTTTGCAGCATTTCCTGCAAATCCTTCACGCCTTTCACATAAACAAACCGGTTCAGGCACGACAGTTGGAATCGCGGGTCGGATTCGTAAATCACCGTCCAGGCTGTTGAATCCCGGCTGTGCCACATCAGCGTGTCTGTCTCCTCAGCGCGGGCGGCCGCGCGCACCTGATAGAAAGCCCGGCGCGACGCGATGACCGCCGCATGTTCGACCGCCAGTTCACCGCGCGGCTCGATCTGCTCGCGCCGCTCCAGTTCGTCCGCAAGCATTTCCGCGAACTGGTCCGGCAAAACCTTGCCGCCGGACTCGACGTAAATGACGTGGGGCGAAAGACAGCCAAGCTGGTTCCACGCCACCACGTCGTCCACCGCGTTTGAAATGATTTGCCGGGCGCTCGAACCGTGTAAAACCGCGGCGTCCACAAAACCAAAACTCACGCGATGGCCGTAACCGAGAAAACGGGTTTTGGCCGGCAAACGCACGCGAATGGCCGCCAGCGTCTCGTCACTGCCTGTCGCCGTGACACAATCAGCCTCGGCAAACAAGGCGGTTTCCAAATCAACTTTGCCCCCGCGCCACTCGGCGATTTCCAGGCAGGCGCCCAGCTTGGGATCGGCATCGTAGAGCGAGTGGGCGAACAGCCGGGGCAAAAATGCCACGCCGCTTGCGCATTTCACGAATTGCGCTGAACGGGTCAGCAGGCCAAGCACGATGCTCATCAGCGCCGGATTCGGAACGTTGCCCGCTGCGATATGGACGAGAAATTCCGGGCCGCGCCAGAAGTGACGAGTGACATGTGACCAGCCTTCGCGCGGAAACTTCGGCTCGGCAGGCGCGTGACGCGGGGAGACTGCTTCACCTGACACATTGATGGCATCACCCAGTTCCTGCTCCAGCAACGCCTCCAAATTTTCGGCTGTGAGTTGCCGGAAGAAATTGTCCAGGCCCTTTTCCAGGGTGGCGCGCGAAAAAACTGGGCGTGGAGCGCCTTGTTGGAGTTCACGCTTTAGCGTGTCTGAGGAACAATCCCGCACATCGCGGGATTGAACTCCAGCATGTTCCAGCGCCAGCTTGCGGAACCGATTTTCCGCATCCAGCCAGCCCTCCGCCACATCGCTCAGTGTTGTTATAAGCTGTTCCGTTGAACGCCCGGCGAGGTAACGCTCGCGATTGCGCTTTAGCGTCTGGCACGCCTCCGTGATCATCACCGGCGACAGCGTTGCCTCCGGCGGCAGATCGGCGAGAAAATAGTTGGGCAGGTTCATTGGATTTACGATTTACGATTCACGATTTACGCGTTCAGACTGCCATCAACGAACAACCTCGGGGTTCGGCCAGCTGTGCGCGACCAACCAATTCAAAACCATTCTCGCGGCGAACGCCCAAATCTTCCGT
>Ga0182027_10003577_pt1 | contig 24510 bp, 17 predicted proteins | sample 712E1DmetaG_FD_121300 | JGI IMG/M metagenome (GOLD analysis project Ga0182027, IMG submission 121300) | Permafrost microbial communities from Stordalen Mire, Sweden - 712E1D metaG (Illumina Assembly) | ecosystem: Environmental > Terrestrial > Soil > Wetlands > Permafrost | place: Sweden... | reverse complement strand
CCCGGCGCGTAATTGTCGATGCAATGCGACAGGCTCATAATGCTGTCGCGGAAGGTGTTCAGGGAGCAACTGGCGAAGGCGGCGCGGATGCGCGTGTCGACCGCCGCGGCGAACAGCGTACAAGTGCCGCCGCCGGAGACCCCCATGCAGCCCACGCGCGCGGGGTCGAGCTCCTTGCGGGTTTCGATCCAATCGATGGCGCGGGACACATCGTAGACGCGCCAGCCGAGCATGGTCTGGCCGAGGAGCAGCGCGGCGCCGGCCGAGGGCTGGCAGGCTGTCTGGGTCAGTCCTTTGGACTTGGTCAGAGGATCGCGGCGGCAGCCAAAGGCGAGCGGCTCGATGGCCACGGCGGCCATGCCGTGCTCGACGATCTGGATGGCGTAATCGTACTGGTAGTCCACCTTGACCGTCCGGTCGCGGCCTTGGTCGTCGATGCCCACGATGTCGTCCACGCCCCGGCCGTGCCCGGGAATGGCGATCACGGAAGCGTACGGCGGCTGGGCGCTTTTCGGCGTGAGCAGGTAGCCGAGCACGGCCAAGTCCGGCCGGCTGTGAAAGACAAACTTTTCGCGGCGGTAGCCGGGGAAATCGCGCACTTCGAGGGTTTGCGGCTGAAGGGGCGCGCGTCGCTCGGGGAATCCGCCCATCAACTCGATCACCTTGGCGCGCAGCGACTTCCGCCACCGCTCGGCATCGGCGCGAGTCTTCGCCTGGAAGGTCATGCGGAGCGGCGCGGCGTCATGCAGCTTGCGGGTGTAGAGCACGGGGTCGAAGGCGGCGGCATCCACCTTATCTTGGTAGCCATCGAGCGCTCCCGTGTATTTCGGCTGGCCTTGGAGCGCGCGGGACGCCTCCAAGGCGGCGACGGACGCCAGCGCGGCCTTGCCGAGATCCCGCCGGGTGACCCGGCGTGCGGCGATTTTCGAGGTTCCGGACATGACGTTCATTGTATGCCGGAAGCGCGGACCATCCCAGCGTCAAGGACTTGAACCGCGATGACGTAGAATAAGTCCAGGCCCTCAGGGCTTTGGCGGGAACGCCGGATCGGAGCGACGAATCATGAGCGGACAATCCCGCGCAAGCCACCCTATGTACAACCTTCTGCCCACGGAAATCGAAGGATTCGATGCCCTGGCGGAACTCGCTTTGGATATGCGCTGGTCGTGGAATCACGCTACCGACGAAGTGTGGCGGCAACTGGATCGGGACCTGTGGGAGAGCACGCATAACCCCTGGGTGGTGTTGCAGACGGTCTCGCGCGACCGAATCGAGAGCGCGTTGGCCGACTCCATTTTCCGGAAGAATGTGGACGGTTTGGTGGAAGCCGGACGCCAGGCGGCGGCCAGGCCCGCGTGGTTCCAGCGCAAGTATTCGGACGCCGCGCTCACGTGCGCCGCGTATTTCAGCATGGAATTCATGTTGAGCGAGGCGCTGCCCATTTACTCCGGCGGCCTGGGGAACGTTGCGGGCGATCAACTCAAGGCGGCCAGCGACCTGGGGGTGCCCGTGGTCGGCGTTGGGTTGCTGTACCAGCAGGGCTATTTTCGCCAGGTCATCGACAACAACGGAGCGCAACAGGCCCTGTTCCCATTCAACGATCCCGGGCAGTTGCCGATCACGCCGCTGCGCCAGCCCAACGGCGAGTGGCTGCGGTTGGAGATCGCCTTGCCCGGGTACGCCGTCTGGCTGCGCGCCTGGCAGGTGCAGGTTGGCCGCGTGAAGCTCTACTTGCTCGATAGCAACGACGCGGCGAACTTTCCCGCTCACCGGGGGATTACCAGCGAGCTTTATGGGGGCGGCCCGGAGTTGCGCCTCAAGCAGGAAATGCTCCTGGGGATCGGTGGCTGGCGGCTGCTGCGCGCGCTGGGCATCGAACCGCAGATCTGTCACCTCAACGAAGGCCATGCGGCGGTCGCGGTTCTGGAACGCGCCCGGGACTTTATGGAGGAGACGGGCCACCCGTTTGAGGTCGCGCTGGCGGTCACTCGGGCGGGCAACCTGTTCACCACTCACACCGGGGTGGCCGCCGGCTTCGACCGTTTCGCCCCGGCTTTGATCGGGCAATACCTGGCGAGATACGTCCAAGAGAAGCTTGGCATCGCGCTCAACGACTTGCTGGCTCTTGGCCGCGAGAACCCGGCCGATTCGTCGGAGCCGTTCAATATGGCATATCTGGCGATGCGCGGGAGCGGATCGGTGAATGCCGTGAGCCGCCTGCATGGGAAGGTGAGCCGGCGCCTTTTTCTGCCGCTGTTCCCGCGCTGGCCGGAAGACGAAGTCCCCATCGGACACGTGACCAACGGAGTCCACATGTCCACCTGGGACTCGGCCGAGGCCGACGATCTTTGGACTCAAAACTGCGGCAAGGATCGTTGGCTGGGGACGGCGGAGAGCCTGGAGCGGGATATTCTCCGGGTTTCCGACTCCAAGCTCTGGCAATTTCGGACCTTGGCCAGCAAGTCGCTCGTGGAATTCGCCCGCGAACGGTTGTCCCGCGAGCTGACCGCGTCCGGCGCTCCGCCCGAGGACGTGGAAACCGCCCGGCATGTCTTCGATACCAACACCCTGACACTGGGCTTTGCGCGCCGTTTCGCAACCTACAAGCGGCCGAATTTGCTGCTGCACGACCCTCAGCGGCTGCTGCGCATCCTGACTAATTCCGAGCGGCCGGTGCAGCTCATTATCGCCGGCAAGGCGCATCCGGCGGACCAGGCCGGGCAGGAATTGATTCTGGAATGGACGCGGTTCATCCGCCAGCCGGAGGTCCGTCCGCATGCGGTCTTCCTGGCCGACTACGACATGCTCTTGACCGAGCGCCTGGTGCAAGGCGTGGACGTGTGGATCAACACTCCCCGGCGGCCCTGGGAAGCCTGCGGAACCAGCGGCATGAAGACCCTGGTCAACGGTGGAATCAACCTTTCGGAACTGGACGGCTGGTGGGCCGAGGCCTACACTCCGGAGATTGGCTGGGCGCTCGGGGACGGCCGGGAGCACGGGGACGATCCGGGCTGGGACGCCGTCGAAGCCGAGGCGCTCTACGAGATGCTCGAACAGGACGTGATTCCGGAGTTTTATGCCCGCGACGGACAGAATATCCCGATAGCATGGGTGGCGCGCATGCGGCAAAGCATGGCGACCCTGACGCCGCGTTTTTCCGCGGACCGGGCGGTGCGCGATTACACCGAGCAGCACTATCTCCCGGGCGCCGCGCTGTATCGGGAACGCGCGGCGGCGAAGGGCGCGATGGGCCCCGAGATCGTCGATTGGCAGCGCGCCGTGGAGAGGGCATGGCCCGAGCTACGCTTCGGCGCCATCAAGGTCGAAACCTTGGCGGGGCAGCACGTTTTTGAGGCGGAGGTCGATTTCCACGATCTCGACCCGGCCGCGGTGCGCGTGGAACTGTACGCCGATGGGTTGGATGGCAGTGGGCCGGTGCGGCAAGAGATGGAGCGCGTGGACCGGTTGAGCGGATTATCCAACGGTTACGCGTATCGCGCGCGCGTGTCCGCCGAGCGTCCCGCAAGCCACTATACGGTGCGCGCGATACCAAGCCGGGCGGGCGTCGCGATTCCGCTCGAATGCCGTCGGGTTTTGTGGCAATGATGGGCGGAACCTGGTTCAGTACGTGCCCAGCAAGACGCGCAGAGTTTGCGGGCCGGCGTAGAAACTGAGGCCGCCGTAGTCGGTTTCGTCGCCGTTCCAGATGCGGATTGGTTTGAAGACGCCATTTTCGTAAGCGCCTTCCTCGACGCGCAGGAAATCGCGTTTGGCGCCGGTGGCGGGCGTGAAATCGATTTTGCCGTAGGCGGCGGTCACCAGGAATTCATTCTCGCCGAGCTTAGCCACCAGAGCGCGGCCGATGGGGGTCGGGTTGCCGTTGGTACTGTTGTTGCGGCCGCCGGCGCCGAACGTGACGACGGCCTTCCAGTTCCCGAAGTCCATCGTCTGGCGGGCTTGGCCAGGCTCCTCGGCCGCCGCTTGCAGTTTCCCCTCGAAGTTGAGGCGGGCCACTTCACGCATGATCGGCTCGATCATTTTGTAATTGAGGACGATGGGGGCGAGCGCCTCCTCGGCCATGCGCGGCATGCCCTGCGGTTCGGTGGAATAGCTGGTGTAGTCGAGGCCAAAGGGCGACCAGCCGATGGCGCCGCGGCCCAAAGCGGCGAAGCACAGGCGCGGATAGCCCGCGGGACCGCCCGTCTCGGGTACCAGCAGCGGGTTATCCGGCCGGGCGTAAAGCTCCAGGGCCTTACGGTAGCGGGCGCTGTCGCTCTGATAAATGTCCGGCGCCAGCGCGTCCAAGGCCGGGGCGGCCGCCTTCCAGATGCCGATCACGTTGTCGGTGGGGCCGCCGCTCTCGTAGGATCCGGCGGGGCCAGGGGCGATGGGATCGCGCAACGCGGCGTTGGCGTACATCGGCAGGGGATATTCCCGCTTGCCTGCCGCGGCCACTTGGCCGACATAGTGCGCGACGGACCAGGCGTGGAAATACTCGTCGGCGTCAGGGCCGAAAGCCGCCGTCCAGTTGGCGCCGGCGGGGGCGGTGGCGCCGAGGGCTTTGAGCAATTCACGGGGCACGGGCTGGGCGAACAACTTCTCGGCCGCGGGGGAATAATCGCGCACGCTGCCCCACGATCCCGGTTCGTTTTCCACCTGCACCATGATGACCGTGCGTTCAGGGTCCTTCTGCTTGAGGTGGCGCATCAGGGCGCTGAAGGCGCTCATGTCGGCCTCCATCGCGGCCGTCGAATGGGGCGAAGGCGAATCCACGGTGTTTCCGTTCTTGCCGCGGATGCGCGGAAACTTCTCGGGCTGCCGTTTGGCCCACAGCGGAAGATAATGCGAGCTGCCGTTCTTCCAAGTGGCGAACCACAGCAGCACCAGCCGCACCTGGCGATCGCGCGCCTGATCGACGATTGCGTCGACCACGGAAGCGTCGTACTTCCCCGGCTCCGGCTCGAACTGCTCCCAGTAGACCGGGATTTCGAGGGTGTTGGCGTGCAGCGTTTCGATGGCCTGCCAGACCTTGGGGAGCATGGCCGGCCAGGCGCTGGAGTTGTGGCACTGCGCCCCGAGAATGAGGTAGGGCGCGCCGTCCACCATCAAGGCGTAACGGCCGTCCTTCCCAACGATCTCAGGCATCGGTTTGGCCTTGGTTTGGGCCGGCGCGGAAGCCGGGGAGAGGACGGCCAGAAAACAGCCGGCCGCGAGCAGGCGGCGGAAGAGAGTTGACGAGTTCGTATGCATGATGCGATTCCCGATTACTTCGCGCTCCCGGCTGCCAAGCGGAGGCGGAAACTACCCGTGACCGGTGTGGCTTGGGTCAGGCGGATATCGTCGCCGGTGACGTCCCGGCCGGTGGAGGCGATGCCGCTGCTAAGGAACACCGTGACGCGGTTGGGGGCGGCGATGGCGTGCGTGTGCAAAGGCTTGCCGTTGGCCAGCGCCACCAGGCTGGCGTTGCCGCCGCCGGATAGGGCCACCCAGTGGATGTCGCGCCTGGAGGAATTGAAAGTGGCATCCTGGCTGGTGATGGCGCCCTGGGGCAGGCCGATGTGGTCGGGCGGATATTCGGTGAAAAGGCTATCGCTCGACCAGGACATGCGCTCGGCGGCGGCGGGCAGCAGGAACTTAAGCCCGGCTTCGCGAGCGTCGGCGTCGGCGGTCTTCCAGTTCAGCGTCCAGGAGATATCGGCCTGGGCGTTGGGGCCGATGTCGAAGGTGTAGTTGAGTTGGGCCTTGAGCTCGTCGGAGCCGGCCAGGTAGACGCCGCAGGCGACTTCGATCTTGGCGTTGGCGCCATCCCTGCGGGCCGCGACGGCGGGGTTGCGGCACTCCGGCGGTTGGGCGCTGCTAACGGAGGAAGGCCCGCGGTTGCGGCCGCCGATGTTGGGGACGGGAAGCGATTCCCCGATGTTCAGGATAGGCCCGCCGACGACGACATCCTGGTCGGCGTAATGCCAGGAGGCGATCTGGCCCGTGCGCTTGTCGACCACCAACTGGCTTCCCGCGGATTGCACCGTGACGTCCTCAGGGGTTTCGGAGAGGCCGATAGGCCCGCTGGCGGTCAGGGCGGCCGGAGCGGCGGGGCCTTGGTAGCCCTTCACGTGCAGCCGGGCGGCGTAGACGCTGCGGCCATCGGGATGGATGAACTCCAGGCGCAGCGTATTCATGCCGGAAATGACGGGGAAACCGGCTTGCACGGTGGAGCGCGGTTTGGCGGCGATACGGATCGCGCCGTGGGACAATTCCTGGTCGCCGGCGAGCGCCTGCCAGCGGCAGGAAAGCTCGGAGAGATCCGTGAACGAGTAACGGTTCTGAATGGGAACCACGTACTGGCCCGCCACGGCGACCACTTCGCGGGCGGTGGTGGTCACGGGGCTATAGACCATTTTGAGGTTCCAGTAACGATCGGGCTTGATCTGGCGATCGGCCGTGACGGCGCCGCCGCCGCCCGAGAGGCGTATGCCGGTCTTGAGATCGATGCCGCGCGCGCCGGGGCTGGGAACGGACCAGCGCTCCGGGAACCGGTCGGCCAGGTTCTGCTCCTGCCACTCCCAGATGAAGGCGCCGGCGATGCCGTCCGAAGACCAGATGGGAGCCCAGTTGTCGGCCAGCACCTTGCCCCAGGGGTCTTCAATGCCGCCGATCTCGGTAAAGATGGCGGGGACCTTAGCGCGGGCGGGGCTGTCGATCATAGCCACAATCTGCGGTATCGGGGGATAGTGGTAGTCGTCGAAATCGGTTTTGGGGTTGGGTCCCAGGCCCTGCTGGGAAATCAAGGCAAGGCGGGTGGGGTCGTTGGCCTTCATGAAATCGAACACAGCCTGGGCATTGGGGCCGTAGCCGCTTTCGTTGCCGCAGCTCCAGACCACCACGCTGGGGCGGTTCTTGTCGCGGGCCAGGGTTTCGCGGGCGCGTTGAAGGAAGGCCCACTGGCGGGTGAGGTCCTTAAGCTCGGGCGCCACCCAGCAGAAGGGCGATTCGTCCAGGACGTAGATGCCAGCCTCGTCGCAGAGTTCCAGGAAGCGGGCCGCGTGGTTGTAATGGCTGGTACGAACGGCGTTGATGTTGGCGCCCTTCAAGAGGGCGATGTCGGTCTTCCAGACGCTTTCGGTAAGGGCGTGGCCGAGCGTCAAGAACTCTTCGTGGCGATTGGCGCCGGTGAGTTTGACGGGCACGCCATTGACCATCATTACGCCGGCTTTGAGTTCGACCTTGCGGAAGCCGATGCGGTCCTCAACGCGCTCCACGGCGCGCAGAGCGTTCGACAAGGTGTAGAACACGTAGTACAGGTTGGGTTTTTCGGCGGACCATAGTTTGGGCGCGACGACGGGCGCCGTGAGGACGACGGTGGCGAAGCCATCGGCGCCGACGACGCCGGCCTGGTTCATGGCGGGGAGCGACGCCTTGGCGCCGTCGAGGGAGTATAGTTCGCCGGTGAGACTGAAGCGCGCACCGGCCTTGCCAGCGACGCGGACGGTGGATTTGAGGGTGGCGTTGCGGTACTCGGCGTCAAGGTCGGTCACGACGGTAACGTCATCCACGCGCAACGGCGGAAGGGCCACCAGGTAGTTCTCGCGGTAGATGCCGCCCAGGCACCAGAAGTCGCCCTTATCCAGGCTGCCGGAGGAGGTCTTCTTGTAAACGCGGACGGCCATGAGGTTGCGCTTACCGGGCTTGAGGGCATCGGTGACGTCGATATCGAAGGCCGTGAAGCCGCTCTCGTGGTAGCCTGCGCGCACGCCGTTGACGAAGACCTCGGCGCCATCGTAAACCCCGTCGAAGTGCCAGAGGACGCGCTGGCCGGCAAAGGTTGCCGGGACTTCGACCCAACGGCGGTAGAGGCCGATGTCCTCGGATTGGTTGCCGGTGCGTTCCTGGTAGGTGGGGATGGAAAAGCCTTCGACCTCCCAATTGGCGGGGACGGGAATGTCTTTCCAATCGGCGTCGGAGGCGGCCAGAGCGGCGAAATCGGGGATAGGGGCATTGGGCGGCAGCTTGCCCTCAACGGCGGGACTGACGCCATGATCGAGCTTGAACCGCCAGACGCCGGTCATGGGGAAGACGGCCGGATTCTCGACGCGCAGCCGATCGACGGGAACCGGCGCGCGGCCGGCGATGGGCACGGGGGCCGCGACCGCCCACGAGGAAAGGGCGAGAATCGAGGGGATGAGAAATCGTCTAAACATGAATACCTCCGCGTTTGGATGCGATTGACTATCAGCGGTAGCGGTAGAGCTTAATCCGCTAAATCTTACCATTGTGCTGCGGTCAGCGCGCTACCAGGCGCACCGGCCCAAGCAGGCCCGAAGCCGGCGTGGGCGCGGGGCCGCGGCCTCCTCCGGCGGGTCCGCCGGCGGCCGTCGCGCGCACTTCCACTTCGAGATCGTTGGACCCCGGCTTCACGGCGTTGGTCACTTCCCAGCGATAGGGCTGCCAGGCGTGCGCCTCCAACTCTTTTCCGTTGAGCTTGACGCGCGCGTAGTCGCGCACGTCGGCGATTTCGAGGAACAGGCGCTTGCCGGCCGGTGCGGCGGGGGCGGTGAACTGCTTGCGATAGGTGGCCGGGCCGGCGAACGACGGGGCGCCCAACTCTTCCCAGGATTTCAGAGACGTGGTCAGCGGCTTGCCGTTCAGGTCGAGCGTCCAGTCTCCGCCCAGCTCCGCGAGGGTGTTGCCGGCGGCCACCGAAGGCTCCGGCGCCGCCGCCCCGTTGGGAAGCGGTCCGACCACCACGACCTTGGCTTCGTAGGGTCCCAGCGCGAGGGTGAAGCGTACGGAATCGCCTTCGGCAACGGCGCCATCGATGCGATGAATCTCGCCCGTGGACAGGTCCCACGCCTGCGCCTGGCCGCGGCCGGCGATGGCGGCCATGCGCGATTCCGGCTGATTGCTCTCATTGAAGAAGAAGTACATCTCGGCGTCCTGCCAGCTCCGGCGCGTGTAAGTCAGGCGCTGCCAGGGGCTGTCGAGCGTCACATCCGGTTTGGGCAGAGCCGCGATCACTCGCGCGGTGATATCGCCCGACGGCTCGATCAACGTGGCGAAGCTCAAGTCGGGCGCGTCCTTGGCGTTCATGAACGTCTTGTCGACGATGAGACTTGGCGTCTTACCCACGAAAATCGCTTTGCCGCCGGCCTTGACGAAGGCCCGCAAGCGATCGAGGCCGGTGCGCGTGACGACCGTCATGGACGGGAACACGATGGCCTTATAGACTTGGCCGCTGAGGTTCTTGAATCCGCCGTCCTCAATGGACGCCACCGAGCTAAGCGACTGCTCGTCGAAGTAATCCCAATCGATCTGATGTTCGAGTAACTGCCAGCCGAGCTTGGTGGTACTGCGGTCGGCGTCCTGGTCTCCCATCCAGATGCTGTTGCCGGGATGGTACAGGCCAACCTGCGCGGCCGGCCGGCCGGTGGCCATCAGATAGCCGCCGCGGTTGGCATACCAGGCGATCATGGGGGCCTGCGGCGGGGGCGTGGCCGCGGAGGGCTGGGCGGCCGTCCCGTCGGGGGCGCGCGACAACACCGGAACGCGGATCTGCAGCGCCGTGACTCCCCGCACCAGTTGAAAATCCAACTGATACTTGCCGTCGACGCCCGGTCCGCCGCCCTCCTCGGCCCACACCTTGGGCCTGCCGAAGAGATGCGCCGCGGAGGAGGCCAGCTTGGGGAAGTTATTGTTGACGTTCCAAGTCCCGTCCGGCGTGTGAACCGCGTTTGGCGCAAGCTGGCTCAGGTTATCGATTCCGGGGACTTCCACTTTAAGATTGTCGCGGAAGTAGTCGCCTTCGCTGCGTTCCAAGGCGAGCATGCTCTCTTCATGATTCAGGTGGACCAGATACTCCACGTTGTACTTCCTGCACCACTCGGCCTGCTCTCCGAAGAAGCTGTTCTGGAAGATGCCGCTCCAAACGTCGGCGTAATCGGCTCTGGCGCGCCGCGTCTCTTCGGTTTCGGCCATGCCTCTGCCGACGAAGAACGCGGGGATGTAGGGTTTCAAGTCATAGCCCTTGCGCGCCTGGAATTCCTCGAGCAATTTGGGAGTCCATGGAATGGAGCTGCTGTAGTCGGGTTCGTCGCCGAAGAAGCCCAGGACGATCTTGCCGAATGCGTCCCCGACGGCCTGCCTGTAAGTCTCGTGGGTGATTTTCAGGAAGGCGCGGGTGGCCTCCGGATCGAGGTAGTCGATCAGCGAGTAAAGCGCGTCCTTGGCGCGCGTGCCGTCCTCGCGATTGAAGTTCCGCGTCGGCGAACTGAGGTAGACGTGCCGTACGAAGACCACTTCCCAGGAGAGGCGCGGCTCATTGGGCGTCGAGCCTTGAGCCGGCACGGTCCACTCGATCCGGCCGTCCGGCGGAACCGGAATGGGTATGACGCCTTGTATCTGTTGGTCGGGGGACGTCTTGGTTGCGAAGATGGCCAGCGTGTCGGAGGGCGCGGGCATGGTGAGCGTCTGTCCGGGCGCCACGCGGACCCGAATATCGGCCACAATCCCCTGCATGCCGAGTTGCGGGTACTGCCGGCTGATATTGCCCCCGGCAAACCCGCTGGGGTAGTCGGACTCGTCCTGGATCCATAGCCGCATGTCGCGCTTGGCCGCTTCCTGCACCGTGAACTTCACCTGGTCCATGTGTTCGGGCGACAGGTACTTCGGCGCGCCGCGTCCCGGCGAAAGGTTCACTACGAAGACGCCATTGGCCGCCAGGCGGTCAAGATCCTGGACGATGCGCTGCCTGACCTCTTTAGGGTCGGAACCGTTCCAACTGGCGAATGGCTGGATGGCGCCGTACTCATGCGGCGGCGACTTGAAATTCGCGGCCACGTCGCGCAACGATGGGACGGTGATTTGCTGCCACGCGCGCTGCGCCGGCAACGCGGCGGCCAGCAACGGAATCAGCGCGAGTACCTTCGAGATTCTATGCATAACGAACCTTCCCTAGAATATGTCACATGGCGGCGCGCGCTTGTAAGAGCGGCCGCCGTTCCCTGCTGCGCCAACGCCGCGCGGGCCGAAGTGGCGGACGGAAGCGTCTGCCCCACTTAGCTTACGACAGGCCGGCGAAGTTCACCGTCAGCCGGCTGTCAGCCGGCTTTCGGCTCTCTTTCGGCGAACGCCTTACTGAGGGCCACGGAATCCACGCCGTCCTGCGAAATGGCGTACTTCCGCGTTTCCGTCCATGTACTCGAACAAGTTGCTGGACTCATAAGCGCGGGTGGGGCCGGCCTGGGTCCAGCCGGGGACAACGTTGCACCACGGAACGGGCGCCTCATCCGCCGCAAGCAGCGCGCCGCCGGCGGACAGAACCAACGCCAAACAATAGATCGGTCTCAACATGCGAATGACTCCCAAGCGCGGGTTGTGCGCCCGGCGGCGATCGCGCCGCAGGGCCCATCGCAAGTTCCCAATTTGGACTCCCGCGTCCCGTTTAGTATAACGCCCCAGGGGGCGCGGGCCACAACGGTGGCGAGTCACTCCCGGTACCCGTGAATAGAATCCGATTTGCGCGTCGATTCCGCTATAGGTCTTGAATCGCGCCGGGAAACAGTGCAGAATCATTGGTGGGAATCCTAAAGGGCGATTTCGGACGATCCGTCCGCGTCGGTCGACGTGGGCCGGGGCCCAGGCGCCGATCTGGTCTTCGCTTGACGGAACTCGTGGCGCCCGATTGGCAAGGATCCCGAAAATCGGGAACGACGCAGAAAAAAGGAGAACGTTATGGCCGATCGCTCTTTATCGCGCCGATTGTTCATGTCCGCCGCGGCGGCGGTTCCGGCGGGCCCCGTCCTGCTCGCCTCGGACAGAATCGCAGTATTCGATCCGCCCCCCACCCGCGTGCGAGTCGTGGCGGTCACGGCCGGATCCGTAGTCGGGCCCGCCCGGTACACCCCGGCTGAAATCAAACAGATCGAGTCTCAGGGCAGGGACGTTCACATCGCTCTGCCGGCCAACGCCGCCGAGTTGGATCGGGCGCTGCCCGAGGCCGACGTGGTTTTCGGATCGCTCGACGCGCAGTTGCTGGCGAAGGCGAAGAACCTGCGGTGGATGCAGGCCGCCGAAGCGGGCATGGAGAAGCTTCTGTTTCCGGAACTGATCAAGAGCGACGTGGTAGTGACGAACATGGCGCGGATGTTCGCGCCGGCCATTTCCGAGACATGCGTCGGGATGCTGTTGAGCCTGACTCGCGGGCTCAATAAGTTCTATTATCCGCAGTTCCAAAAGCGGACGTGGAACGCCGAGCGGGCTTCGCTGGTGGAAGTGGATGGCATGACCGTGGGCATCGTCGGCATGGGCGGCATTGGGCAGTCCACGGCGATGCGTCTGCACTATGGCTTCAACATGCGGGTTCTGGCGACGGACGCGAAGCCCCTGGCCAAGCCGATTTTCGTGGACACGCTGCGCGAGCCTGGGTGGCTCATGGAGATGGTCCCGCAGGTGGACATCCTGGTGAGCGCGGCGCCCTCGACCAAGGAAACCGAGGCGATGTTCAATGCCAAGGTATTCCGGGCGATGAAGAAGACGGCCTACTTCATCAACCTGTCGCGGGGAGCGCTGGTGGACGAGAACGCACTCGCCCAGGCGCTGAAGGAAGGCTGGATCGCCGGCGCCGGGAGCGACCCGACGCGCGCCGAGCCGCTGCCCTCGACAAGCCCATTGTGGGATTGTCCGAATCTGATTCTCACTTGTCACAGCGCGGGATTCTCGCCCCAACGCCAGCTCCGTCTGATCGGGCTGCTGGCCGATAACGTGCGGCGTTACAGCAGCGGCCTGCCGCTGCTGAACGTGGTGGACAAGCAGCGCGGTTATTGATGCGCGGGAGGGCGGACGGAGACATCCGCCGCTTGACCGCGGAGCGCGAGAACCGAGTCTGAATAGGGGTATACTGGCATTCGTCGGCCGCACTGAGTGGAGAGGAGGTCGAGAGACTTATGTCCGTGACGCGTAGAAGCGTCTTCACCCGCGCCGGGGCGATTGTCGCCGCGCAGGGACTGGTCTTGAAGGCTCAACAGAAGCCGCCGGTCGACCCTGGGGCGACGCCGCAGGATCCCCGCATGGGCATCAACGGCGCCGCTAAGCGTTTCAAGTACTCCGACCGCCGCTCGAAAGTGTCTCTAGTCAAGGGAGACAACCGGCGCCAGCCCGAAGAGGACCTCTCCGTTTACGCCTAATGGAGGCGGCGCACACTCTTCACACCACCAGTTACAGGTTCCGGATACGGCGAATTCTGAAAGGGAGAGCACGTTACCGATGAAATCCGCAGCAATGAGAAGGGTAGTCTGTTCGCTTGTGGCCGTCGCGCTGTTTAGCGTGGTAGCGGCGGCGCAACAGCCGGGTCAGGGGCAAGGCGCCGCGAAACCCAAGCTATACAACACCGCCAAGCAGAAGCTTCTGGACGGCAAACAGATCTTCAGCAGCACGCAGGAGACCTTCGACGTCGCGGGCTATTGCGAGGCGGCCAAGCACTACGATTACACCTGGTTCGAAATGCAGCACAGCACGCTGGAGTTCAAAGACATCGAGAAGATGATCGCGGCGTGCCCGCACGTTCCGGCTATTCCCATGATCCGGCTGCCGGACGCGCAGGAATGGCACATCCAGCATGCTACCGACATCGGCGTGCTGGGCGTGGTGATCCCGACCGTCGACGATGCCGACCGGGCGCGGGAAGGCGCCAAGTGGGCGCGGTATCCACCCATCGGAAGGCGCAGTTCGGGCCGCGGCCAGGCAGCCGATATCCTCGGGCTGAGCCGTACCGAGTACCGCAACACCATCGACGACAACATGCTGGTGGTGGTGATGATCGAGACGCCGACGGGCGTCGCCAATGCCTACGACATCGCGTCGGTGCCCGGGGTGGATGTGGTTATCGTGGGGAACAACGATCTGACTCAGTTTTCGGGGTACGCGGCGACCGATTCGCGGTACCAGGAGATGATCGCCAAGATCTACGAAGCGACTAAGAAGGCGGGGAAGATATTCGGCCAGGCGAACTGGACGTTTGCGACGGGGCATCCGCTCAGCGGCGTCGCCAAGTTCTTCCAGAACGGTCCGGCGTTCGATGGCTGGAAGCCGCCCGTGGCCAATGGCCCTCAACCAGCGGCGAAGTAGCGGGCGGTTCGCGGCGGCAGTGACGTAAGCGGTTGGCAGGCGCTTTCGCCCGTTTTTTGCGCCGGATTTAGCGGGCCGCGGCGGGCGGGCGCAACACCGAGTCCACGAACTGGTTGACTCGCTCTTCCGTTTCGGGGGTCATGAAGCGCGGGTCGCCGTGCCCCACGTCCGGCAGCAGACGCAATTCCGCCCTTACGCCGGCGGCGCGCAGGGCGTCGTAGAGTCGCTGGCTCTGGCTGTGGGGGACTTGGCAGTCGGCCGTGCCATGCATGATCAAAAACGGCGGGGCGTCCGCGCTCACGTAGCTAATCGGGTTGCTGGCTTTCAGCTTGCCGGCCGGACAAGCGTCGAGGTTGCACCCTAACAATTGCGACTCCGGCGAATCGGGGGCGCGGTGAACCAGCGGGGTCTTGCAGGAACTCGCGCCGTCGTCCATGGCGAGGAAGTCGGTAGGTCCGAAGAAGTCGATCACGCCCTGCACGCGGCTGGACTGCTGAAGATCGCCGGACGCGCCCTCCAGTTCCGCCACGCCGCCGGTGGTCCCGAGCATGGCCGCCTGATACCCTCCCGCCGATTCTCCCGCCGCCAGCATGCGGTCCGTTTTGAGGTTGTAGCGCGCCGCGTTCGCGCGCAGCCAGCGCACGGCGGCTTTGGCATCGCCGACCAGGGCGGGGAACTTCGCCGCGCCGCTCAGCCGGTAATCGATGCTGGCCACCGCATAGCCGCGCCGCGTCTGGTTGAGGATGGGCCTGTACCAGATGCCGGCCTTGTTCCCGGAGCGGAAGGCGCCGCCATGAATCCACACAATCGCCGGGAACGGCCCGCCGGCGCCGGGCAGGTACAGGTCGAGCGAGAGAGGGCCGCTTTCCGGGCGCGCATACTCCAGGTCGCGCATCGCCTTGGGGGGCTGAGTCTGGGCCGTTGCCAGCGCAACCGCGCAGCCGGCCGCAATTGTCCGAAGGAATGCCATGCGCCGAATTATAGCGGTCTTCACGGGCGCGCGGCCGCAGTCGTCTGGTTTAAGGAATATCCGACCTTGAAGTCCTGAAAGCCTTATTGACTTTGCGGGGCGCGGCGAAGTAAACTGCTCTCCAACCCTATGCGTGCGATAAGAACGCCTTTCTTGCCGGTGCTTCTGGCTTGCCTGACCGCATCCGGCGCGTGGGCGGCCAAGGACTCATGCTTCGAATGCCATAGCGTGCAGGAAGGCATGAGCGTGGTCTTCAAGGACGACGTCCATTACAAGCACGGAATTAGTTGCGCCGATTGCCACGGCGGCGACCGTAACGACGATAACGGGAATCTGTCGATGAGCGCCAGCCGCGGCTTCAAGGTCCGCGTCAAGCGCGAGGACGTGCCGGAATACTGCGGGCGTTGTCACAGCGACGCCGCCTTCATGAGTAAGTACAAGCCCGGCCAGCGCACCGATCAGACGGCCCTGTTTCGCAAAAGCGTCCATGGGGAGCAACTCGCCAAGGGGAACGCGAAGACGGCGAATTGCATCGACTGCCATAGCATCCACGACATCCGCGCGGTGGACGACCCGCAGTCGCCGGCGTCTCCGGCGCGCCTGGCGGCGAAGTGCGGCGGCTGTCACGGCGAGACTGCCAGGATGTTCCGGGAGAGCCCGCACGCCAAGGTATTCACGGAAAGCGGGATGGCCGGGTGTTCGGCGTGTCACTCAAGCCACGGCGCGGAACCGGCCGGCGCCGCCATGATCGCCGGCGGGGAGCCGATGTGCGGGCGATGCCACGCGGCCGATTCGGACGGCGGAAAGGCCGCGGCCAGCATGGCAAAGAAGATAGCGGGTCTCGCGCCCGCCGACCGGGCCGCCACGGCTCGCCAGGCGGCGCATGCGCTAAAACTGGAGCCCTGACAGGCAGGGGGCGCGTTATATAATCTGATTTCGGTTGCAGGGAGGAACGATGGCTCGAACGAATCGGCGCGAATTTCTGCGGCAGTCTTTGGCTGCCGGGTCGGTGGCCGCGCTGCCTATGACGGCTTGGCCGGCGCAGGCGCGCCACGCCAACGACGTTTTTGAGATTGGACCCACCAAGGTGAAGGTATCGCGCCTGATCATGGGCAGCGGCACGTTCGGCGGGGGCAGCAGTTCCAATCAGATGCGCAAGCTTGGCGCAGCCGGCCTGGCCGACCTGTGGTGGGACGCTTTCGACAATGGCGTCTTCTTCTGGGACACCGCGGATACTTACGGCACTCACGCCGCGGTCAAGGTCGCTCTGAATACGAAGAGGATGCCGCGGGAGAAGGTCACCCTCCTCACCAAGACATCCGCCCGCAGCGCCGAGGATATGAAGGCCAGTCTGGACCGTTACTTCCAGGAGATGGGCACGGATTACATCGACGTCGTTCTGCTGCACTCCCGCATGAGTCCGAAGTGGGACGAGTTGGACAAGGGGGTGATGGACGTTCTTTCCGAAGCCAAGCAGGCCAAAAAGGTGCGGGCGGTCGGCATCAGTTGTCACTCCGTGGAAGCCATGAAACTGGCGGCCAAGAGCCCGTGGCTCGATATCTGTTTGTGCCGGATCAATCCCGCCGGCGTCCGCATGGATGCCCCGACCGAGGAGGTTCTTCCGCTGCTGGCCGATTTGAAGGCCGCGGGCAAGGGCGTGCTCGGCATGAAGACGCTTGGCGAGGGCCAGTTGGTCGACCGGCTGGACGAGGCGCTGCGGTTCGCCGCGACCAAGGACGCGGTGCATGCCTTCAGCATCGGCGTGGAGAGCCGGGCCCAGCTCAAGGACCTTTTGGAGCGCATACCGAAAGTCTCCCAGCCGGCATAGTCCGGCCGGGCGGATTCGCGTCCGGCGCGAGCTAGTTCGTCCGCGGGACTAAGCGGGGCGGGACCAGACTTCCTGGACGGTTTTCACGGCCTTGGTGAAGCTCGCCAACGGGTCCGCCAGCGGATGGTACTCCATGCCGATGTAACCGGCGTACCCGGTCTTCCGAATGGCCGCGTACACATTGGGGAAGTACACCTCGCCCGATCCGGGGTCGTTACGTCCCGGGTTGTCGGCCACGTGGAAGACCGAAACGTACGGCATCGCTTCCGTTATGGTGCGGATGACGTTCCCTCTCGATATCTGTTCGTGATAGATATCGAACAGCAGCCGCACGTGAGGCAGATTCACTTCCTTAATCAGCTTTAGCGACTCCACGTTGCTGGTCAGGAAGCAGCCGGGGTGATCGACCAGCGAGTTCAGGGCCTCGACCAGCAAGGTGAGCTTCGCCTCGGCCACCAAGTCGGCCGCGCGCTTGACTCCCTCCGTCAGGCTGGCCCATTGTTGTTCGTAGGTCAGGCCCTTTGCAGTCAGGCCGCTGGTCACGCTGATATGCAAAATGTCGAGTTTCTTGGCGTAGACGATGGCGCTTTTCACGTCTCCCAGGAACGTCTCGCGGTGCGCCGGATCCACGATGGACACGGGCCTCTTCTTCCAGTCCTGTTGCGCCAGCACCGTGTCGACGGTCATGTGGTGAGACCGCAAGAAGCTGCGCACCTGCGCGACGTCGGCCTCCGACCAGGCGGCGTACTGAGTCAGCGACTCGACCGATTGAAACCCGGCTTGGGCCGCAAGTTCAAACTCCTCCGCGATGGATCCCTTGAGCATTTCGAGCATCAGGGTGGTCTTGACTCCAGTCCGCGCGGGCGCGGCGGCCCGGTTCTGGGCGGCCAGGTTGGTGGCCAGAAACCCGGCGGATTGCACAAAAGTTCGTCGGTTCATAAGGGAATCGCCATCCTATGGTTTATTCAGATTACCACCCCGTTTTGCCTGTTGGGATTGCGGCGGGTCCGCCCGGCGCGTCTCCCAGTAATCCTCAAACCGCCCATTGAGATGGCAGCATCGCAAAGCGATGATGGCGTTGGCTCCGCGGACCGTCCAGAACATCCCCGATTGTTTGAGCCGGGAAGCGATCACAGTCTTGCACCCGGCTTCGATTACCCCCGAGCCGACGAACAAGCGCTGGCGTCGGAATGGCGGCCGGCCCGATGGCTGGCGGCTTGACAAGGCGCGCCAAACGGGCGATAAGGTAATCGAGTAACGCTATGATGTCTATTTTGGCAAAGGAGCCGGTCTACCATCAGCTCACGAACCATTTGCGCCGGCTGATTGGCTCGCAGGAGTACCCGGTCGGCAGCAAGTTCCTGACCGAGAGGCGGATCTGCGATCGCTTCGGGGTCAGCCGCGCTACGGCCAACAAAGTCTTATCGGGCCTGGTGTCCGAGGGTCTGCTCGATTTCCGCAAGGGCGTTGGCACGTTCGTTCGGATTCGCACCTTGGATTACAACCTGCAGGCGCTGGTGAGCTTCACGGAGGAAGCGCAGGCCGCCGGGAAACGGCCCGCCACGCAAGTGCTGCGCCTCGAAACCGTCAAAGCGCAAGACGTGCTCGACGAGGTTCCCGCGCTTCTTCAGGCCGCTCCCGATAGCCTGCTCTACTATATGGAGCGTCTGCGCCTGGCGGGCGGCATGCCGGTGATCTACGAGCGGCGCCATGTGGTTGCGGAATACTGTCCGGGCCTCACGGAAGAGGATCTCGCGGGGTCGCTCTACGCCCTGTGGGCCGGGCGCTACGGGTTGACCATCGAGGGCGCCGAAGAGCGCGTCCAGGCGGTGAGCCTGCGGGGGGCTGAAGCGCTGGCGCTGCAGGTCCGCAACGGCGCGGCCGGGTTGCGAGTCAGTTCCGTTGGCTACCTCACGGGGCGCAGACCGCTGTGGTTTGAGAGCACGTTGTACCGCGGAGACGCCTACGAGTTTCGCAATCGGCTCGGCGGCCTTCAGCCGGCCAGCCATGCCAGGGGCATGTTTCTGCATCCGGGGGAAAGCACTTCCAGTGAGACGCCCTTCGGCGGGCGGTGAGCGCCGCTCGGCGACGGGCAGTTGGAGGAAGAACAGTGAACGAACCTAAACCTTGCGCCACGGCCTTGCCTGTGGTCGAGGCGGATAGCCCCCGGAGAGCGGTGTCGCGGCGGGACGTGTTCCGCACGGTGGGCGGCGCCGGCGCAACCGCATTCACCATGATGCAACCCGCGGCCGTACGGGGCGCGCAGGCCAATCCCGCGATTTCGGTTGGCCTGACCGGCGCCGGCAGCCGCGGCTCCTACGACGCCTCCATCGTCCATGCGGATCCCCGCGCGCGCATCACCGCCGTGTGCGACTTGTTCGACGGCCGCATTGGGCCCGCCAAGCAGATCATCAAGGTTCAGAACCCCGCCGTCTACACCGATTTCGAGCGGCTGCTCGCATCCGATGTGGATGCCGTGATCCTCGCGACGCCGCCCTTCGAGCACCCGCGCATGTTGGCCGCCGCTGTCCGGGTCGGCAAGCATGTCTACTGCGAGAAGCCCGCCGGCGTCGATTTGGCGGGCATACGGCGGGCGCAAGGCGCGGACCACGTTTGAGATCCTCGACCACCTGACGCTGTCCTTCGAGTTTCCGAACCGCATCCACGCCAACTTCGAGGGCAATCAACTCAGCCCTCCGGGGTTTAAGAAGGTGGGCGAGGAGTTCACCGGGACCAAAGGCGTGCTGGAGACATCCCGCAACCGGCTGATCCATACGAAGGGACCGAACAGCGCCGAGACCATCCCGTCCAAGCGCGATATCACGATCGACGCCTTCGACGCCTTTCTAACTCGGATTCAAAGCGGCGATGCCCTGAACATGGCCGATCAGTCCGCGCGCAGCGCTATGATCGGCCTGCTTGGCCGCGCCGCCCTGTACAAAGGCCGCGAGGTCGCCTGGGAGGGCGAGTTCAGCTCCGCCTAGCGAGGCGGGGCAGCCGCTTTCCCATGCCGCAAAACGGGAACTGACATCACTTTCGCCACTCTTGCGAAATTGCGTCTGTCCCCTTTTTGCGCGAAATTGCGTCTGTCCCCTTTTTGCGCCCTTGACACGGCGGTTTGATTCGGCGATAAATTGGAGGCATAGCCAGATGTTGTCTATTTGACCGATTGGGAGGACACAGAAGCCGATGGATTACACGTACCTACAAATCGCCAAGATGATTGACCACTCCCTGCTGAACCAGGTGCTGACCGACCAGGAACTCGATGCCGGCTGCCGACTGGCGCGCGATTACAATGTCGCCTCCGCCTGTATCAAGCCGTATTACTTGAAGCGCTGCGCGGAGTTACTGGCGGGGAGCACGGTCGCCGCCAGCACCGTGATCGGGTTCCCTCACGGAGGCAACACCACCGCCGTCAAACTGGCGGAAGCCGAGCAGGCGCTGCGCGACGGCGGCGCGGAGCTGGACATGGTCGTGAACATCGGCAAAGTGCTCAGCGAAGACTGGGCCTATGTTCAAAAGGACGTCCAGGCCATCGCGGACGCGGCGCATCGGGCCGGCGCCATTGTGAAGGTCATCTTCGAAAACTGTTTCCTGCAGGATAAGCACAAGATCAGGCTGTGCGAGATCTGCGTCGAGACGGGCGCGGACTTCGCCAAGACGTCCACGGGCTACGGCAGCGGCGGCGCCACTATCGACGACCTGAAGCTGATGCGCGCCCATTTGCCTCCGCGCATTCAAGTCAAAGCCGCCGGTGGAGTGCGCACGTTGGACGCGCTGCTTGAGGTTCGCGGCATCGGCGTCGCCCGCGCGGGCGCGACGCAGACGGCCAAAATGCTGGATGAGTGCAAGATGCGGATCGAGCTTGCCCAACCGGTGGGACGACCGAAATGAAACTCTATCTCCACTTACTGAGCTGCTGACGGTCGGCGGCCTCGTTATGATCGGCGGAGTCGCTCTGGCCACTTACGCCTAGCGATCTAGCCGCGCGAGTCATAACCCAATAGGAGAGAATGTCCCATGTCCCATAACCCTCTTAGCGAATTCGAATGGCCCTCTTACCGTCCTCCGATCGAGACCTACAAGCTTGACTATGGTATCGGCATTGTCGGCTATGCCGGCATCGTACGCGCGCAACATCTGCCCGCTTACCGCCTGGCTGGGTACCGTGTCATGGCCGTCGCCGACATTTGCCAGGACCGGCGGGAAATGGCCAAGCTGGATGGCATCCCGCACGTCTACGAAGATTTCCGGAAGCTTCTCGAACGCGACGCCGTGGACATCGTCGATTGCGCCGTGGACCACGCGGGCATGGCCTCCCGCGTCGAGATCCTGAAGGCCGCGGCTAAGGCCGGCAAGGCCGTGATGATGCATAAGCCCATGGCGACGGACCTCGAGACCGCCGAGACGATGGTCAAAATTGCGGAGGAGAGCGGCATCCCTTACGCGGTGAACCAGAACCTGCGCTTTGACCCCGCCATCTACCTCACGCTGACCGTGAGTTATCCTCGCGGCGGCCGTGGCCCCGCGCCGCCGGCCGCCGCGCCAGTGACTCCGGCGCCGGCCCGCTGGGCTGAGGACGGTGTCACGGGGCCGCGATGCCAGTCAGCTCCCCGTCTTCTCCAAGATGCGAAAGATGCGGCGGCCGTATTTCTCCAAGGCGTTCATGCCGATGCCGGGGACGGCGAGCAGCTCCGCGGCCGTGGCGGGGCGCCGCTGCGCGATGCCTCGCAAGGCCTGGTCGCTGAAGACCCGGAACGCGGGCACGCCCATGCGCCGCGCCTCCTGCAAGCGCCAAGCGCGCAAAGCTTCCTCCACCGTGGCATCCGGCGCGGGAGCGGAGGTCGCGGCGGCCGCCGCTCTCTGACGGGGCGCCCTTTGGGCTTGGCTCGGTTTGGAGCGAGCCTCGGCGGGCTTACCCTGCTTCCGCTTGCGCTTCGTCTCGAACGCCGGCGCCGCGGCTTGCTTCAGGATGAGTTCGATCGGCGTGGCCTCATCCGCCGCTTTTCCGGCGGGCGTCAGCCGCACCATGCGGTACGGAATCTGTCTGCCGTCCTTCTCGAACACTTCGTCCGACAACTGCGCCAACCCGGCCCGCGCCATCGCGCCCAGCAGGTTTTCGAAACTGTCGCGGGTCGTCTCGCCGGCGGGAAACAGCTCGCCGTGCAGCCTTCCCGTGGATTTCCGTTCGCCCGCGGCCAGCGCCGCCAGCACCCGCAACGCCGCCGCGCGCTCCGCCGCCGTGGCCGGCCGGAACGCCTGCGCCACGCAACTGGCCGGAGCGCAAAAATCGCAGATGCCGCAGTCCGTGCGTCCGTCGGCCAAGTCGCCGAAGTGTCGCACCAACGCCGACATGCGGCACTGGTTCGCGCCCGCGAAGCGGATCATCTGCTCGATCTGCGCCTGCTTCTGCTTGCCCTGCGCGATGTACGCGTCGCGCCACTGGCCCTGGCCCGCGCTGACGTTCTCGGCGTAATCCACAACCGCCCCGCCGTAGATCCATAGCTTCTCGAAGGCCTTGTCGAACACGTCCGGGACCACGCGTATCCGGTCGCGCAACGCGGATTTCTCCATCGGCTCGGGCCGCAGCTTGGTGAACATGGCGTCCAGTATGGCCACGTCCGGATAGTCGCGCTCGAAAAAGAAATCGTGCGTGTAGCGGTCCGCGTAGGAGTGCATCAGAATCGCGCGGCTCGGCTGGCCGTCGCGCCCGGCTCGCCCAATCTCCTGGTAATACGCTTCCATGCTGCCCGGCAAGGCGGTGTGGATCACGGTGCGGATATCGGGTTTGTCGATGCCCATGCCGAAGGCGATGGTCGCCGCCATCACTTCCACCTTTCCTGCGAGGAATCCCTCCCGCGCCCGCTTGCGATGCTCGGCGTCCAGCCCCGCATGGTATGCCGCGGTGGCGAAACGCGTCCCCAGCTTCGCCGCCAGGCTTTCGGTCTGTTTGCGCGTGGGCGTATACACGATGCCCGGGCGGCGCCCCTCCTCGAGCAGCAACTCGAAAGCCAGCGCGGCCCTTTGGGATGGCGCCGCCTCGACCACTTCAATGGCGAGATTGGCGCGCCGGAATCCGTGGATGAACCGCGCCGGCCGCGCCAGCCCCAACTGCTCGACGATGTCGTCCTGCACCAGCGGCGTCGCCGTGGCGGTCAGCGCAATCACCGGCGCCGGACGCAGCGTGGGCAGGTATTGGCCTAACATGCGGTAGTCCGGCCGGAAATCGTGCCCCCATTGCGAAATGCAGTGCGCCTCGTCGATGGCGATCAGCGACGGCTTTCGCTTGGCCAGCATTTCCGGAAACCCGGCCACGCGCAGCCGTTCCGGTGCGATGAACAGGAATTGCAGCTTGCCGTTCAGGTAGTCGATGCAAGCCTGCCGGGAGGCGCCGCGCTCGCGCCCCGAATGAATGCGTTCCACGGCGAACCCCCGCGCCTGGAGCTTGGCGGCCTGGTCTTCCATCAGCGCGATCAGCGGACCGATAACCAGCGTAGTTCCGCCTCGGGCGATCCCCGGCAATTGGTAGCACAACGACTTGCCCGATCCCGTCGGCATCACCAGCAGCGCGTCTTTCCCATCGACCACCGCCTGGCACACCGCCTCCTGATTCGCCCGGAACGCCTCGAATCCGAACGCGCGATGGAGCAGGGAAGTGAGCGTATCGCCTTGCTCCGCCTGTGGGGCGGGCGCTTTCGCCTGCCCATCCGGATCGTTCTTGGTTTCGTCCTTCACTTCGGGCGGCGCCTGCCGAGGCCCCGTCTTGCCCACCACCTCCCTCACGTAATCCTCAATGCCTTTCAGAAAAGGCCCGAGTTGCGCCTTGCCCCGCTCTATGCGCGTGAGATACGCCTCCCATTGGCCCGTCATGGCCGGGCTCTTGACCTCGGGATGAACCACTTCGATTAGCCTGACGCCCTTGTCTGTGGCTTCGAGGCTCTTGCCCTCGCGCACGATATAGCCGCGTTTGAGCAGCACCTCGATGATGGATGCCCGCGTCGCCGGCGTGCCCAGGCCAGTCTCCTTCATGGCGTCGGACAGTTCCTTCTCATCGAGCGTTTTGCCCGCCGTCTCCATGGCGGTCAGCAGGGTTCCCTCCGTGAATCGCTTCGGCGGCCGCGTCTTCTTGCCGACGGCTTCCACCGCAACCACCGCTTGCGGATCTCCCTCCTTCAGCCCGGAAGGCAGCGCTTGTTCGACTGTTCCATCGTCGCCCGCGGTCTTGCCTTTCGCCGTCTTGCGGCCCGTCGCGATATCGAGCGCCTTCCAGCCCACCTGTTGCACCGCCGTGCCGGACGTGTGATAGCGATCCACCATCTCGGCGTTGCGGATGGCCGTGATTACCGTGGTAACCGACCACACGTAATCGTCGTGCCACGCGCTCAGCAGGCGCCGGCAAACCAAGTCGTAGATCTTGCGCTCATCGGCCGAAAGCCGGGCTTTCTCCGGCGCCGTAGTGGTCGGAACGATGGCGTGGTGATCGGTGACCTTGGCATCGTCCACAAAGCGCCGTCCCAACGGGCGCTCCCCCGTGCCCGGCGCCAACTGCGCTTGATAGGGCCCCGCAATCGCCTGCACGATGCGCGGCAGCGTG
>Ga0182027_10003576_pt1 | contig 24513 bp, 23 predicted proteins | sample 712E1DmetaG_FD_121300 | JGI IMG/M metagenome (GOLD analysis project Ga0182027, IMG submission 121300) | Permafrost microbial communities from Stordalen Mire, Sweden - 712E1D metaG (Illumina Assembly) | ecosystem: Environmental > Terrestrial > Soil > Wetlands > Permafrost | place: Sweden... | reverse complement strand
GCATGAGAAGCCAGAAAGCGTTCTTCATTCACGAAACCGCCAAGGGTATACAGAGAACGGAATGGCCGAAAGCCGCGGGTTGCTGGGAGGGAATCTGGCACTCCCTGAACGGTTAGACGAGCGAATTGCCCCACCAGCACACGAAGCGAAGGGGACACGACCCTTCGTTTTTCTTTTTCAACCCAAATCCGGCCATGTGCATTTAGGCCTCGCAAAGAGTTCTAACTTTAGCCAGCTGAGCTGGCCGCGTCCCACATGCCCCGCTCTAGAAAGTCAGCCCCACGGTTCACCCCGCACCTACCACGGTGCGGGGCTGGCTTTTTGGTTTGGGGTCTCGGGTAGTTGATTTCGATAACGTTAATTGGTATGGTTGAATAAAGATATGAGTTTATATAAGCAAGCAAAAGATCATCTCATCCGCGCTTTTCTGGGGAAGAGCGCAGCTCCTGCCGGTTTGGTCGAATTGAACCGCTATTTTCGGTTATACGGCCCGATCGATTTCAATCATGAAAAACAAGAAGACGGTTCTCTTATTGCGGTAAGCGCGAATTTTCGATACGGCAGCATCATTACTCGCGCCGATCGCCAAGAGGAATTAGATGAAAAAATAAAAGATGCCATACTGACGGCTTTTGAAGTTCCATCCTCCTACGCCAAAGACGCCGGCATTCACCGCGTGGCTGAAAAGGAGTATGCCTTCGCGTAGCGAATTGCCCGGCAATATACCGCGTAATAAATTTTTGAACGCCTTGCGCCGAACCGGTTTTGTCATCAATACGGTCGGCGGAAAGGGCGATCATATTAAAGTGATCTGGCCGGCGACGCAAAAATCAATTTCGGTGGATAGCGATCTGCGAAAAGATGTACTGCATTACCTCTTGAAAGAAATAGAAGCAATATCCGGCATCACATGGGAAAGAATCAAGGAAGAATTATAAGCAATCGACTTATGATAAGCAAGACTGCCAACAAAACGGCTCAAGATATTCAGGATGGGATTTTTCGTAAAATGACCGCAGACCAAAAATTGGGTTTGGCCGCCGGTTTGTGGCGTTTGGGTCAAGAACTGAATCCGAATAAAATTCATGGACAACATGGATCCGCGAAAATTATTGGTCGAGATAAAGTCAATTCTTGATAAAAATAAGATGAGGGGCTGGATTTTTGGTTTGACGGATCCGGTTTTGCGTGATAATATTTGAACATATCATGATTATATGAAATACCGTTTTACCACCATCATTACCCAAGAAGATCAGTGGTTTGTCGCTCGCGCGGTGGAGCTTGGCGTTGTAAGTCAAGGGAAATCCGTTGAGGAAGCGGAGAACAATCTAAAGGAAGCGGTAGAATTGTACCTTGAGAATGAAAAAGTCCCGGACAAAATACATTCCGAGCATGCGCCTATTGTGACCAGTCTCGAAGTTGAATATGCCTAAGTCGGCATCTGGCGATGAGGTGATAAAACTTCTTTCCAAAAATTATGGATTTATTTTTGTTTCGCAAAAAGGAAGTCATGTTAAGCTGAAGAAGCAATTAACCGATCGAACGATCGTGACGATCGTGCCGCGGCATCGGGAGTTGGCGATCGGTACGCTTCGGGGCGTGCTTGAACTTGCTCTGATCGATTTTAAAGAATTTCAGGATTTATTATAGAGGCCACGGTTCTAATTTTTGTTGCATAAGCCCTGCAAAAAAATCCTCCGCCAAAGGCGGAGGATTTTTGTATCGAGTATATATTTTACTTTTTATCTTGATCGTTTAATTTAACCGCCGCTTCGGGCGTGGAGACCGTCTTGCCGATCAAGAGCAATCTAATAATGCCGACGGCCAGCGCCCAATAGACGAACATTGCCAAGAGTGTCGTCCATTCGAAGATGCTGCCTTCAACCTGCGAAACGCGGAAGACATAGGTGAAGGGCGCGGCGAAAATATAGGTTAGCCCGTAAATAAAACTGGTGAAGCCGGCGGCGGGGTTGGCGCCCATGATCTTTAAGACGAAGCGGAACGCCAGCAACACCTCAATGATGCCAAGGAGATACCAGACAATCTGGGTGCCGCGGTAGAGGGGCTTGGTGCTCGGTGAATTAGAAGAATCCATATGTTTTATAGATCTTAGTGAGGATTAACTTGCTTTAAGCATACTCCTAAAGGACGGTATGCGCTATCCGTCTTCTAACCGAGATACGCCGCTTTTTGGTTTTTTAATTTGTATTTGGTGAATGAGTATAGAATGGCCCAACTTCTTGATATACTGTATATATGTTTCATTTTAAGTCAGTGCTCGGACGGAATCGTAAGAAATCGTCTATTTGGTTGCTGGAAATCGCGTTTTTGGTTTTGGCGGCCATTATTATCGTCGCTCTGGTATTTTTGATACGATCATTATCATCTGGGCGCGTAGCGCCGGTTTTACCTCCGCCGCCAGCCGATGCACCATACCGCGATTCTTCATTGCAAACTGAAGTGCGAATTGACGACCTGGTCGCCAGGATGACGCTTGATGAAAAGATCGGGCAAATGGCGCTGGTGGAAAAAAACAGCATTAAAAATACCGCCGACATTGCGGCTTATAATATAGGTGCAGTCTTGAGCGGAGCGGGAGGCAAACCGGACGACAATACGCCGCAGGGTTGGAAACAAATGGTCTCCGATTATTCCGACGCGGCGCTAAGGTCAAGACTCGGCATACCCATCCTTTATGGCGCCGATGCCAATCATGGGAACGGCAATGTGCCCGGGGCAACAATTTTTCCGCACGCGATCGGTCTTGGCGCGGCAAATGATCCGCCGCTAACCGAACAAGTTGCTCGCGCGACCGCCGAAGAATCAGCCGCCTTGGGTATTCGCTGGAATTTTTCACCGGCCTTGGATCTGCCCGCCGACATTCGCTGGGGCCGCGTTTATGAGGAATTTTCCGACGACCCCGAACGCGCCGGAACGCTCGGAGCCGCTTATATTACCGGCCTTCAGGATCAGCCGGTTCCTGGCGGCCGGATCGATGTACTCGCCACGGCCAAGCATTACATTGGAGTCGGCAGTTTGATCTGGGGCACATCAATGAATAAGGATTTTCATATTGATCAGGGTGTTGTGCCTGCGAGCGAACAAGCTTTGCGCAATGAATACCTGGGTTCTTTTCGCGCCGCAATTAATGCCGGCGCCTTGTCCGTTATGACCGGGCTGGGATATTGGGGCGGCACAAATATTTCCGCCGATAAATATTTGCTTACCGATGTTCTTAAGAATGAATTGGGGTTTAAGGGGTTCGTTGTTTCCGATTGGTACGGGGTCTATGAATTTTCCGCAAATAATTACAAATCGCTCGTTGCTTCGGTGAATGCCGGCATGGATATGGTCATGCTGCCGTATGATTATAAGTCCTTTGTTTCAGACATGCGCCGGGCGATCGCCAGCGGCGACATTAAAGGAGCAAGGATTGACGATGCGGTGCGGCGCATTCTTAGGGCAAAATTCGCCCTCGGTCTTTTTGACGAGCCGCAAGGATCGGCACCGGGCATTGAAACGGTCGCTTCAGCGGCGCATCGCGAGTTGGCAAGACATGCGGTTCAGGAGTCGCTGGTGCTGCTTAAAAATAACGGTAATATTTTACCGATCCCGGCAAACGTGGAGCATATCCGCGTGGCCGGGAGCGCGGCGGACAATTTCGGCCGCCAAGCCGGTGGCTGGACGGTCGAGTGGCAGGGGATTGATGGCAATTGGATACCCGGCACGACCTCCATTCTTTCCGGCATTCGCGGCGCGGTTAGCAAGCAGACGCTGGTGGAATATGATGTTAACGGGAACTTTCCAGAAAGCGGCAATGCCGATATTGGCATTGCCGTGGTCGGCGAAAAGCCCTACGCCGAAGGATGGGGCGATAACGCCAAGCCACGTCTCGATACTGCCGATCTTTCCGCGATCGCTAATCTTAAAAAAACCTGCAAGCAAGTTGTTGTGGTTCTTGTCACCGGCCGGCCGCTTATCATTACGGATGAACTGCCAAAGTGGGACGCGGTTGTGGCGGCCTGGCTTCCGGGGAGCGAGGGCGAGGGCGTTAGCGATGTGCTTTTCGGCGCGGCGGGATTTTCCGGCACTTTGCCTCTTCCTTGGCCGCGGTCGGTCGAACAACTGCCGTTAAATTTTGACGGAAAAGGCGCCGACGGCACAAGCCCGCTTTTTCCGCGCGGTTACGGATTGCGATGAAAAGATTGTTGTACTGATGAGTAATGGGTCACGTCACGGCGGTTGCCGCCCCCTTTGACATAAGTGTTATTTTCTGTTATAAAACATTTGAAAAAATACGGTCACGGCGACGCGACAAATGTCGCGGACGGCCAAATCACGATCACGAGACGAATCGATAACAAGGAGGGTACGCAATGAGTTACCGCAGTCTGATCTGTTGTTTGACAATCTTGTTCGCTTTCGCTTTGACGGCGTGCATTGAAGATGAAGAGGTGATCCCGGACCGGCTCATTCAGATCCCGGGCTCAGCCGGCAAGACCGTGAAACGGTCTGCCATTCTTTGTTGTAACAGCAGCGACAACTGTCGTGTCGGCCGCCAGTCATGGCAAAGAGACTTAGATCCCGCCGGCTCTTGTGAAAGTGCCGGTTATATGTACTACGATGGCGGTGATAAGGTTGCGGCTTTGAAGTATCACCTCAAGGCCTTGGATCACGGTAATAAAAATTTCGGCAGAGTTGAAACTTGCTACAATGAAGCCTACGGCGACAAGAGTCATCGCAGCAAAAATGATCCCGTGAGTGATGATCAGCGGGAAGCCGAAGATAAGATGATAAGCCTCTGCCAAAACTCCAGTGGTGCTATTGACTCAAAGGAGTCTGAAAGATTCTGTGAACGTATCGCGAGTGTGTTCTCTTCCTCTAAACGAGAACAACTGCAAAAGCGGGTATTGAAGACGCTTTGCGATGATCACCGTTCACCTTCCGCCTGTTGGGAACTCAAAGAGTATAAAGGCGAACCGTTCACAATGGAGATGTACCGTTCATGGGCGGAGAGCGAGCGCAGGGTAGCTGCTATACAGGCCAGCGCCGAGCAGACATATTCGGAACAGGCAGAGCAGGAGCAAGCCGCGCCGGTCGAAGAGGAACCTGATCCCGAGCCGGTCGAAAGTTCGCCATCCTGGGGTGACGCCGCTGTTCAAGCCATAAATGCGACACGCGGTCAAGACCCTGTCCAGTCGGAACTCAATCGTCAACTCGCGAGGATCAATGCCGCGAGCCGACAGCCGCCTCCCGTTAGGACGCCTCCACCCGCGCCGGAAAGAACTAGCGTATACCGGCCGGCGCCGGTCGTTGTTCCGGCGCCGATCCGCCCGTATGAATCAATTGCCGTTGTGCCTTCTGTGCCGACGGACAAACCCGCGGTTCGTACGGATCCGCCGCCCGTGAGCAACAGTAGTGGACCAGGCACGACCAGCGAACCGACCAAGGAGGCAGCGCCGGCACAGACAAATAGTTCGCCGTACCGTTATGAGCCGGGATCACAATTCGACGGATGCATCGGCTTCTTCTATGATCCGACTTTCCACAACTGGTATAGCATCCAAAACAGTTGCTCCGTGGATATTACCTGGGTGTCGAGCAATCCCAGCGGCGCCGGTGACGTCAAGTCGGGCGGAGTATCCTGTCTTAGTGAGTCACAAAGCGAGGTCGCACAGCATTTGAACCGACTATTCGCCTTTTGCCGCAAGGGTTTTGTCCCGGTTGATGCTCAAGACCATTACTGGAGAGGTGGCCAATATCGGTGCAAGGATTCGAGGTGATCTGACTAGTCGTTCTGGATCCGGGCGTGCGTAACGCGTCCGGATTTTTCTTATCAAGTTTTCCAAGACATTTGGAGACCCATCCCCCAATGTTGTGCAGAATCGGCTTTTGTTTATGCGGGTTTTTCTGGTAAAATTAATATATAAGCATAATAATGCTATGTCACTTATCGAAATAAAGAATTTGACGAAGAAGTTTGATGACTTTACGGCCGTCGATAATGTTTCTTTGGAGATAAACGAGGGGGAGATTTTTGGACTGCTGGGGCCAAACGGCGCGGGGAAAACGACGACGCTTTCCATCCTTGCCACGCTTTTGCCGCCAACCAGCGGCAATGCCGTGATCAACGGATATGATGTTGCGAAACATCCGACGCAGGTTCGGCGCAGTATTGGATTTGTTTTTCAAGACCCGAGCTCGGACGATCTTTTGACGGGGCGAGAAAATCTTTATCTGCATGCTTTGATGTACGGCGTCAAAGACGGCGAGATAAATAAAAAGATCGACGAAGGGTTGAAATTGGTCGATTTGGTTGACAAACAAAATTTAAGAATGAGGAAATATTCCGGCGGCATGCGCCGCCGGCTCGAGCTGGCGCGCGGCTTTTTGCACAGCCCCAAAATATTATTCCTCGACGAGCCGACCCTGGGACTGGATCCGCAGACCAGGGAAAATCTTTGGGCATACATAAAAAAATTATCGACCGAAAATAAGATCACGATCATTTTGACGACGCATTACATGGAAGAGGCGGATATGCTCTGCGACCGGGTCGCGATCATTGATCATGGCAAAGTCGTGGCGCTCGACACTCCGCTTAATTTTAAAAAAAGTCTCGGCGGCGATTCAGTGACTGTGAAAACCAAAAACCCCGATCTGTCCGAGCTTGAGAAAATGGATTTTGTCAAACATGTGCGATACAAAGACGGCCTGTTGAGCCTCACCGTGAACGATGCCAGCTTGCACCTGCAGAAAATTTTGGCGCATGTCGGCGAAGCGGAAGACGTTGAACTCCATTCTCCGACATTAAACGACGTCTTCTTGAAACTGACCGGCAAACATATGAGAGAAGATTCGGACGAGGGCGAAGGCGGTTGGATGATGAGGTCGATGCACGCGGAAAATCGATAACCCATCTTTAGCTAATATGCCCAAGTTCAAACTCGCCGCGGAACTGAAAGGACTCTATGCCATTTGGTATCGGGAACTTTTGGTATTCATGCGCGAGCCGTCCCGGCTTGTCGGGTCCATCATTCAGCCGCTTTTGTGGCTGGTCATCTTCGGAACCGGTTTGGGGTCGATCATCGAGCCCGGCGCGGTCAGCGGCGCCAATTATCAGCAATTCTTATTTCCCGGGATATTGGTGATGACCGTCTTGTTCGGCTCGCTGTTTTTCGGCTTGTACATCATTTTAGACAAGCGCATCGATTTTTTAAAAGAAGTTTTGGTCGCGCCGCTCAATAAGAGCACGATGTTTTTCGGCAAGGCCCTGGGCGGCTCGACCGACGGCTTGTTGCAGATCATCATTTTAATGATCCTCGGCGCGATCTTCTTCGGCGTTCATTTCAACTTGTTGTCGGCAATTTTGACTTTCATCATTATAATTTTATTGCTCGTCGCGGTGACAAGCATGGGACTCGCGATCGGTTCGGTCATGGAAAGTCCGGAAGGGTTCGGACTCATCTCAAGTTTTGTTATTTTTCCGCTGTTCTTCTTGAGCGGTGCGCTTTTCCCGGTGACGAAATTGCCGACCTGGTTAAAGATCGTCGTGACCATAAATCCGGTTTCTTATTCGGTTGACGCGTTGCGATCGGTTATTTTGGGGATAACAAGCTACGGCCTGACGCTGGATTTTACTGTATTGATCGCTTTTGCCGTTGTCATGGTGATCGCCGGAACATGGGCGTTCAAAAGAATAAAGCTTTAAATATCATTAATTGAAACACTATGGGACTTGGCTACGTCGCGATAAGAGTCATTGACATGGACATATCCTTGAAATTTTATACCGAGGAGCTGGGCCTAAAGGTCGTCGAAAAGCACAGCTACATGCCGGGCGAGCAGGTTGTTAGCTTGCTTGACGAGGAGACGGGGCAGCGACTGAACCTCATGTATTATGCGGAAGATTGCAAATTGTACACTCCCTACAAAAAGGATGGCGTTGAGCTGGATCATTTGATGTTCGTCGTAAAGGATGCCAAGAAAACCTTTGAGGAATTTGTTAAAAAAGGCGCGCCGATCGCCATGGATATAATGGAAAGAAAGACCGCCGCCGGCGATTTTGCGATGGGACTCGTGAAAGATCCTAACGGAATTTGGATCGGATTTAGAAGCCAATCCAATAATAAAAATGTCCAATAGAAGCATCAGGCATTTGTTTCCGTGGTTGTTTCTGGCGATCGTCTTGTTGTCGATCGCTTCGGCGGTAATCTTTGAATTAAAGGCCGACGACCCGAAAGGCGAAGAGAATGTGGTAAAAAAGATCTACTATGAGGTCGAACGCATCATTATCCCGATCAAACCGGCGATAAGATTGAACGTGGCTTATCATCGCCAACAGCACGCCCTTTCTTGCGAGGTCGCCTCGCTCCTCATGGCGCTTAATTTCAAAGGAGTTAATGTTTCGGAAAAAGAGCTGATCGCGCAGCTGCCCGTTTCCGACCCGGGACCGAGGCAGCGGGGAAATATTTGGGGCGACCCCAATTTGGGGTTTGTCGGAAATATAAACGGCAATATGCCGAATACCGGTTACGGCGTTTACGATCAACCCATCCATGACCTGGCCGCGAAATATCGGACGGCAAAGATCATGACCAACGCGACGGTAGGTGACCTTACTGCGGAACTGGGGAACGGAAACGCGATCGTTGTCTGGGGCGTGATCGGGGGCGGAAAAGATATTTCATGGAAAACTTCCGACGGGCAAACCATTTATGCAAAAATGGACGAGCATGCGCGAACGCTCATCGGTTTTACCGGTACGTCCGATGCTCCGCAACTCATGATCTTGCTCGATCCCATTTACGGCGAAATAAGATTACCGGTCGCTGATTTTTTAAAGAATTGGCAGAGGCTCGACCAAAGGGCCGTGGCCGTCGAATAAACATCGAAAATCAATGAAAATTAATTTTAAAAATACCATCATCGGTTTCGCGCTTGCCGGATCAATCGGCTTGGGGCCGGTCGCGATCGCGTCGGTCGGCGTCGGCCAACCGGTCTATGCGGGGCCGCGAACCGGTGTCCCCGTCGGCGCTCCCAAAGCGTACGGCTTTTGGTCCTTTGCCATTATCGATGGCGGAAAGATCTCGCGGTCGGGCCAGCCGCTCATGTCGGAATTCACATGGCTGAAGAATAACGGCTGGAAAAGCGTTGTCGACCTGCGAACTGACGGCGAATATAAAGAGGTAGGGGACGATCTTAAATTGTCCGGATTCAAAGCGTTGGGTTTTAATTATTTGGCGCTTCCGATCCGCGACGGGGCCGTACCGACCGCAAAACAAGCGCAGCAATTTTTAAAATTCGCGTCCGATCCGGCCAATCAACCGATGGAGGTGCATTGCCGCGGCGGCTACGGCCGCACCGGAACGTTGATCGCCCTATACCGCTATTCGATCGACGGCTGGACCATGCCGCAAGCGATCGCCGAATCAAAATTGTACATGGGCGGTATCGACAGCGGCCAGAAAAAATGGCTTTTGAATTGGGCTAAAAATAATCCAACATAGACGGCCATGCTTCCTTTTGGCCATATCGCCGCCGGATATTTATTAAGCGAGGGTTTTTTGTTTTTTGTAAAACCGCCGGTTTCCCCTCATGAGGCGCAATGGCTTGTCGGGATCGGAACTTTTTCTTCTTTTGCTCCGGACCTCGATATGTTCCATGCCTTCGTTAAAGAAGGCAAGCTGCAGCACCGAGGCGGAGACGGGGGGCACCGCCGTTATCTCACACATGCGCCGCTCTTATGGCTCGCCCTCGGACTTTTTATCGCGCTTCTCGGGCGAAGCGTTTTTTGGTTGAGCGCGGGTGCGTTGGTTTGGCTCGGATCATGGAGCCACTTTCTTCTTGATTCGATGGACGTGGGCGTTCGTTGGCTGTATCCGTTCAGCGGGCGGTTCTTCGCGCTGAAAGATCCCGGTCTTTCGGAACCAAACGATGTTCAAGGTTTTTTTCCGCATTGGTGGAACCTTTTAAAAAAATATTGGCAGCGAACGCCGTTCATCGTCTGCCTTGAGGCTGTTCTTGTTCTTTTTGCGTTGCTGTATCTTGCGTTTTCATTACATTAATACTCACCTCTCGCGATTATGTTAAATATCGTTCATTCGCCTTGCCGTTGTTTATCATAAACGGTATATTTTATTAAGCTCCGGTCATATTAAAGAGGGCGGAGCGTGAATTTTTTATGAAAAGGACCGGTTCGTCGATACTCGCGTTGAACGTCGGCTCGTCGAGCGTCAAGTTCGCGCTTTTTGGCGGCGCAGATCCGCAAAAGCGGATATTCGAAGGCGCGATCGAGCGGATCGGGCGGCCGGATGCGGCTTTTTGGGTTAAGGACGAAGCGGAGGCTGATAATTTTTCACGGCCGGTTAAAGCGACGAACCACGCGCGCGCGCTGGCGATCTTGATCGGTTGGCTCGCGAAGCGCCTGGTGGAGGAGAATTTGGCCGCCATCGGGCACAGGGTGGTGCACGGCGGGCCGGTTTACGGCCGGCCGGAATTGATCACGGAAAAAATGATCGCCAAGTTGCGCGAGTTTTTTGTATACGACCCCGAGCACATGCCCGAAGAGATCGCGGCGATCGAATCGTTCCGCGCTCATTTTTCCAAAGTGCCGCAGGTGGCGTGTTTTGATACGGCCTTTCATCACGACCTGCCGCGTGTCGCGAAAATCCTCCCTATTCCGCGAAAGTATGAAAAGCAAGGCGTGCGCCGGTACGGGTTTCACGGTTTGTCGTATGAATTCATGATGGAAGAATTGGCTCTTCGGCATGCCCAAGGCGGACGCGTCATTCTCGCGCATTTGGGAAGCGGCGCGAGTCTCGCCGCCGTCAATCGCGGTTGGCCGATCGATACCAGCATGGGGTTAACGCCGGCGGGCGGCGTGCTAATGAGCACTCGAAGCGGCGACCTTGATCCGGGCCTGGTCGCGTATTTGTCGCGGAAGGACGGGATGAACGCAAAACAATTCAATGACATGGCCAATTTCAGATCGGGATTGCTCGGGATATCCGAGACGAGTTCCGACATGAAAGAGCTGTTGCGCCGCGCCGCGCGCGATGCGCGTTGCGCCGAAGCGGTCGCGGTCTTTTGCTATCAGGTCAAGAAAACGATCGGCGCTTACGCCGCCGCGCTCGGCGGATTGGATACGCTGGCGTTCGCGGGCGGCATTGGTGAGAACGCGCCGGTCATTCGTGCGCTTGTCTGCGACGGGCTTGGGTTCTTGGGGATCAAGCTTGCAGAAGGCAAGAACGCCGCCAACGCTCCTTTGGTGAGCGCCAAATCAAGCCGGGTCGCCGTTCACGTGATCCATACCGACGAGGCGCTCATGATCGCCAGGTCGGTCGCTCGACTGTTGAATCATAGAATAAAGAAATGAATTATGCCCCAAGCAAAAAAGATCAGCATTAAAAACAAGGTTCTTTCGCCGGAGCTCTTGAACAAGATGGATGCCTATTGGCGCGCCGCCAACTACCTTTCGGTCGCCCAAATTTATCTTTACGACAATCCGCTCTTGAAAGAGCCGCTCAAGCTTTCGCACGTGAAGCCCATTGTGGTCGGGCATTGGGGCACGACGCCCGGACAGAATTTCATCTATGTCCATTTGAACCGCGTTATCAAGGAGAACGACCTTAATATGATCTATATCGCCGGCCCGGGCCACGGCGGCCCGGCCATTGTCGGCAATGTGTATCTTGAGGGCACTTGGAGCGAAGTGTATCCCGACGTCACCCAAGACGAGGCCGGCCTTAAAAAATTGTTCAAGCAATTCTCGTTTCCCGGCGGAATTTCCAGCCATGTCGCGCCGACCACACCCGGTTCTATCCACGAAGGCGGGGAGCTGGGTTACTCGCTCTCGCACGCTTTTGGCGCCGCTTTTGACAATCCAAACTTGATCGTCGCCTGCGTCGTGGGCGACGGGGAAGCGGAAACGGCCTCGCTCGCGACCGCCTGGCACTCGAATAAATTCTTAAACCCAATTACCGACGGCGCCGTTCTGCCGATCCTGCACTTGAACGGTTACAAGATCAACAATCCCACGGTGCTCGCGCGCATCACCCATAAGGAATTGGAGCAGTTTTTCCGCGGTTGCGGCTGGGAGCCGTATTTTGTCGAAGGCGACGAGCCGGAAAAAATGCACCAGCTCATGGCCGCCGCGCTTGACAAAGCGGTCGGGGAGATCAAACGAATCCAAAGCCATGCCCGCGCCGAGAACGACCCCAAGCGGCCGAAATGGCCCGTGATCGTTCTGCGTTCGCCCAAAGGTTGGACCGGACCAAAGACGGTCGATGGTAAGCCGGTCGAAGGAACGTCGCGGTCGCACCAAGTGCCGCTCCTGGTCGATCAAGATCATCCCGACCATGTCGCCGCGCTTGAGCGTTGGCTTAAGAGTTACAAGCCCGAAGAATTGTTTGATGATAACGGGCGGTTCCGGCCGGAGCTTGCCGCGCTTGCGCCTAAAGGCGAACGACGCATGGGCGCCAATCCGCATGCGAATGGCGGACTGCTTTTGCGCGACCTGCGCATGCCCGACTTTCATGTGCACGCCGTATCGGTGCCTTTTCCGGGCGCCGTTTCCGAAGGCGGCACGGTCGTTCTGGGAAAATTTTTGCGCGACGTGGTCAAGTTGAACCAGGACCAGCGCAACTTTCGCGTTTTCGGGCCCGATGAAACGGTCTCCAATCTCCTTACTTCGGTTTTTGAAGCGACTGACCGCCAGTGGGACGCCAAGACGGAAAAGAACGATGAATTCCTTGCGCCCGACGGCCGCGTGCACGATTCAATGTTAAGCGAGAATCAGTGCGAAGGCTGGCTTGAGGGCTATTTGCTCACCGGCCGGCACGGCTTGTTCAACAGCTACGAGGCCTTCATCCGCATTATCGACTCGATGTTCAGCCAGCACGCCAAATGGCTAAAGGTGACGCGCGAACTGCCATGGCGCCGGCCCATTTCGTCGCTCAACTTTTTGCTCGCCTCGCACGTCTGGCAGCAGGATCATAACGGCTTCACGCACCAGGACCCGGGCTTTCTCGATCATGTGGTGAACAAAAAGGCGTCGATCGTACGCGCGTATTTGCCGCCCGACGCCAACTGCCTGCTTTCGGTCTTTGATCACTGTCTGCGCAGCCGGCATTACGTGAACGTGGTGGTGGCCGGCAAACATCCGCTTCCGCAATGGCTTACCATGGACGAAGCGGTCGTGCATTGCACCGAAGGGATCGGCATTTGGCAGTGGGCGAGCAACGACCAAGGCACCGAGCCCGACGTGGTCATGGCCTGCTGCGGCGACTCGCCGACGCTCGAGACCTTGGCCGCCGTCTCCATTTTGCGCGAGCACTTGCCTGAATTGAAGATCCGCGTCGTGAACGTCGTCGACCTGATGAAGCTCCAGCCGGAGAGCGAACACCCGCACGGCCTCTCCGACAATGACTACGACTCCATTTTCACCAAGGACAAACACATCATCTTTAATTTTCACGGCTATCCGTGGCTTATTCACCGCTTGGCCTACCGGCGCGTCAATCAAAACTTGCATGTGCGCGGCTACAAGGAAGAGGGCACGATCACAACGCGCTTCGACATGCGGGTGCAAAACGACATTGACCGATTCCACCTGGTGGGCGACGTGATCGACCGTTTGCCGCAATTAGGCGACAAGGGCTCGTACGTGAAGCAGATGATGCAAGACAAATTGGTCGAGCACAAGCAATACATCGCCAAATACGGCAAAGACATGCCCGAGATCGATGATTGGAAGTGGGGTCCGCCGCCCGTCCGCGCGTAAACTTTTAATATTCATTATTTTTTACTATGGGAAAGACAGCGATCGTCACCGGCGCGGGAAAGGGGATCGGCAAAGGCATTGCTACCGCCTTGGCCAAAGACGGTTATAACATCGTCGCGGCTGATCTGAACAAGGGCGACGCCGAGGCCGTTGCCAAAGAGTTGCAATTACTTGGCGTCGAAGCGGTCGGCGCTCTCTGCGATGTCTCTAACGCCGCTTCGGTCGAAGCGCTCTTCAAGCAAACGATTGAGAAGTTCGGCAAGCTGGATGCGCTGGTCAATAATGCCGGCATCTATCCATTCGTTCCGTTCGATAAAATGACCGAAGCGGATTGGGACAAAGTAATGGCCGTTAATTTGAAGAGCGTTTTCCTCTGTTCGCACGAAGCGGCGAAAGTTTTGCCGCCGGGCGGTCGGATCGTGAGCGTTTCTTCCGTCGCCTCGTTGATCGGCTTTGAAGGGCTGACGCATTACTGCGCTTCGAAAGGCGGGATCAACGGATTCACGCGCGCGCTCGCGTTAGAACTTGCACCTAAAAAGATCACCGTGAATGCGGTTGCCCCCGGCGCCATCAACACGCCCGGCGCCTCGGGCGGCGGCGACGAACAGGCCAAACAAACGGTGGCTCTTATTCCGCTTGCCCGCATGGGTGAGCCAGCCGACATCGCGAACGCCGTCGCCTTCCTTGTTTCGGATAAGTCCGACTACATCACCGGCCAGGTCATCGTCGTCGACGGCGGCTGGACGCTGCGATAGCGCTAATTTTCCCTAGCGTCGGCCAACGCGAGGGGGTATAGTTTAAGACTATGAGTTCGCCTTCCAACGAATTGGTTTCCTATATAAGTATGGGTCTCGCGGCCGGGAAAACGCCCGACGCGTTGCGCGCCGAGCTTAAAACGGTCGGCTGGGCCGATGCCGATATTGAGGCGGTTTTTGGCGCGCTCGCCGCAACATCGGTACGAACCGAACCGAAGTCAAAAACAACGTCGCTTATTTCGTGGAAACCGATCGTTATTGCGATCGGCGCGGTCGTTATCGTTGGCGCCGCGGCCGCGGTTTTCCTCTTTTTGAGAAATTCAAAAATAAACTCATCGCCCGGTCTGGCGAATACGCCGCCTGAAAACACCCCCGCGGTTAACGCGACCGCCGACAGCTCCGGCGGCACGGCCAAAGACGACGCCAAGATCAACGATCTCGATCTTATGGTTTATTCGTCGAATTTGCCCGCCGCGCAAAACGCATATTTTGACGAAGACACGCTTCAAGGGGTAACCGATAAATCGGATGTCAGCCCCAATGGCGATATTTTAAGACAATTATCCGGCGCCGATCCGTGGGATCAGGCGTTCGTCGACGATATCGTGAATAAGAACGGACTGTTCATAACAAATTTTGCCGATGCCGTGAAAAGACCCGGTTTTCAAGTGCCCGAATACAGCGATCCGCGATCGTTCGGTTCGGCCGCGTCGGAAATTAAGTACGATCAGCTCGGCCGCTTGACCGAGATCATGGCGCTTGAAGGTCTCTCTTCGGCGAAGAAAGGGGACGTTCCCGACGGCGCGGCGGAGGCGCTGGCCGTCGCCCTATACGGACAGAAAATGGCCGATTCGCAAATTGACGCGAACGGATATTTGGTCGGCTTGAGTATCAAAAAAACCGGTTTGGAAACGCTTATGAAAATATTGGCGTTCGCAAAGCCGTCTTCGGATTTGGCCGGCCAGCTCGATGGCTCGCTTGCCGCCTTTGACAATACGTCATCTTCGCTCGCGATCTCTTTTAAGATCAGTTATTGGATCGACCGCAACAAGTTTACGGACATCATCAATGATCCGGCAAAATATTACCCCGACATTGCGTCGGAAAAGTTCAATGATCTTTATTTTCTTGAACCCAATAAAACGATCAATTTGATGGGCGATGACGTCCGCGCCGCGGTTGCACTCGCCGTCGGGCCGTGCCGCGAATTTTCCGATCCGGTCATGAGCGACGCCGATCTCGCCGCCCTTCAGAAGATGGATACCGAGAACGGATTCGGAAAATTGTACGCGTCAAAATTGCAAACCGGCTGGGCGGCGCCGCTCAACGCCCGCTGCGCCGATACCATTCTCGTCGCTTCCACTCGCGCCGCCCTCGTGCCTTTAGTTAAAGGAAAATAATTTTTTAACTCTTTCTGTCGAGGTTTAGTCTCGAGAGAAACATCGTGCTATTGACACGAAGGGAGTTTTGCGATTATATGATCTTTCGGAAATAACGGAATTCAATAAGGAGGTCTTTGAAATGGACAGAATCATCGGAACACTGCTGTTCCTCGACGCCGCCATCCAGCGCCGCTTCGACGCGTTCATCTTCATTCTCATGCGCCGGTTCGGCTGGCAAAAGTCGATCATCCGCTACGCGCTGTGGGGTTTCATGGTCATCGTCCTGTTGATCCATGTCTACTGCAAATGGATCATAGGAGGGCATAAGCTCCAATGGGGATTGATATATGACGGCCTCTGGATTTTGCCGTTCATCTTTTACCAGAGGAGAGATTACCAATATGACCGCGCCTCCGAAGGAGGGATAGCACGCTCCTTCGCCGACGTCCGCCTGCTTCAGGCTTTGCAGACCGGCAAGCTGTTGATCTGCATGTGCTTAATTTTATATGCGAATTTTGTGGGGGTATGTTGGTTGTCGAGTAAAGAAAGAAACCCATATATAGCTTTTGTTGAGAAGGTAGATGACGTTTCGTTCACTTTCTTTCTTTTGATAATGTTGGCGATCCTGTATCTCGTGCGCACGCCACCCGCTGCGCCGCCCGAAAAAGAAAAAGCAGGCTCGCTCGTTCCCGCGCCGCAACATTCGTCCTGATCGCTTCGGCGATCTCAACCCGCTACGGTTCGGTCACTCGACCGGCTGTCGTGGGTTTTTCTTAATCTTGGTTTTATATCATGTTTCATGCTAGCCTATATATATGAAGAGAATTTCACTTATCGCGATCGTTTTGTTTGCGGGTTTTTTCGCGCCCGTTCCTTTTGTTTTGGCGCAAACCGCGTCGATCGTTAAATTGCCGGTTCCGTATGTGAGCGAGGTGCCCGACGGAAGATGGATCGGCTCGTGGAAGAATGCTTGCGAAGAGGCGAGCATTACCCAGCTTCAGACCTATTACTCGGGGCAAAAAACGATCAGCATCGCGAACGCTAAAGCGTTCATGCAGGGCCTTTTTAACGTTGAACATAAATTATGGAACTCGGACGCCAATACTGATACGGCGCGCACGCTCAAACTCATTACCGATGATTCCGACTTTAACGGGCGCATTGTCGAAGCGCCGACGGTTGACGCGATCAAAGCCGAGCTTGACGCCGGCCGGCCGGTCATTGTGCCATTGAACGGTTTTACTTTGGGGAACAAGAACATCCCGTTTCTCGCGAGCGGATCCGGGTACCATATGTTCGTGATCATCGGTTATGACGCGGCAACGGGGGAGTTCATTACAAATGATACCGGCGATACCATTAACGGCCCGGGACACCGCTACAAATACGCCCGGCTCATGAACGCCATTCATGATTACGATTACGGCGACAAAAAAACCGACGGCCCATCCCGCGTTATTTTCACTTATCCCAAGCTCGCGAAAACGGCGGACAGCCATCGAATTTACTTCTTGTCCGGAAACGTCAAACAATACGTCAGCCACCCCGCGGTCTTTGCGGAAAAGGGTTGGAGCTGGTCGTGGGTCAATGTTGTTCTTTCTTCTTGGCTGGTTGGTTTTAAGGATGGGGCGAGCATCAAACCTTGATAATGAAACATGAAACATAAAGCATGAAACATTCCGTAAGAATGCTTCGTGTTGCGTGTTTCATGTTTCATTTTTTGTTATACTGAATCCATGAATAAGGTCAGAAAGTTTTTAAAGCGCCTTGGCCCCGGCTTCATCACCGGCGCGGCCGACGACGACCCGTCCGGCATCGCCACCTATTCGCAGACCGGCGCCCAGTTCGGCTATGCGCAATTGTGGATCGCGCTTTTTGCGACCCCGTTCATGATCGCGATCCAGGAGATGTGCGGGCGCATCGGGCTCGTCACCGGCCGCGGACTCGCCGCGGTCATCAAAGATCGATTCGGAAAAAAGATATTGTTCGTCGCGGTCGCGCTGCTCATCGTCGCCAATACCGTTAACATCGGCGCCGACCTGGGGGCGATGGCCAGCTCGGCGCAGCTGGTTTTCGGCGGCCGTTTCATTGTCTGGATCATCGGCATGGTCGCATTCATTCTTGCTCTGGAAATATTCGTCACCTATAAGACCTATTCGCGGTATTTGAAATATTTCGCCCTCACTCTGCTCGCATACGTCGCGGCGGCTTTCGCCGTGCGCCAGGATTGGTCGCAAATTTTGCGTTCGGTGTTCGTGCCCACGATCGTCATTAGCAAGGATTATTTTTTCAACCTGGTCGCCATTTTGGGGACGACCATTTCGCCGTATCTGTTTTTCTGGCAAGCGAGCGAAGAGAACGAGGAAGAGATCGTCTGCGGCAAACTCAAGGCGATGGACGAGGGCGTGCCCAAGGTGACGAAGACCGACATAAAAAAAATGCGCTTCGACACCGTTGTCGGCATGATCTTCTCGAACATCATCACTTTTTTCATCATCGCGACGACCGCCTCGACCTTGGGGCGCGCCGGCATCATGAACGTGTCGACCGCGACCGAGGCCGCCGCCGCGCTGCGTCCTTTGGCCGGACCGTTCGCTTCGATCATTTTTGCCCTCGGCGTGGTCGGCACCGGACTTTTGGCCGTGCCGGTCTTAGCCGGTTCCGCTTCTTACGCCGCGGCCGAGACCTTGGGCTGGCGCTCGGGGCTTTATCGCAAATTCAAGGACGCGCACGGTTTTTACGGCGTCATCACCATTGCCACGCTCATCGGGATCCTTATCAACTTCATGGGCATTCCGCCGTTCCGCTTGCTTTATTACGCCGCCGCGCTTAACGGGATCATAGCGCCGGTGCTCATGGCGCTCATCTTGCTTATCGCCGGCAATAAACTCATCATGGGCCGCCGCGTGAACGGCTCGCTCGCGAATATTTTCGGTTGGACGGCGACCTCCGCCATGTTCGCCGCTTCTGTCGCGCTCTTTGTCATGAGTTGACCGCAGAGCCGTTTTTCGCTACTATTAAAGCGATATGCCGGAAGAAAAACGAGTAATTTCAATCTCCACCGGCACCATTATCCGCGTCGTTTTGGTGCTGTTGGGCGTTTGGTTCGTCTATGTGACGCGCACTCTTATCGGCGTTCTCTTGGTGTCGGTTCTGCTGGCGGCCGTCTTGGATCCGATCGTCGATTGGTTCGAGAAAAAACATATTCCTCGCTCGGTAACGGTCACGCTTCTTTACGTGGTGATCTTTGTCATTTTGGCTGTTCTTCTTTTGGCCATCATTCCGCCGATGATCGTCGAAGTGAGGGGCGTGGCCGAGAACTTCGGCGGCCTTTGGAAAAGGGTCGTCTCCAGTTTTGACGCCCTGCACACGATCTCGGCCCGTTACGGCCTTGAAGCCAGTTTTCAGTCGAGCATTGACGCGCTTAACGACGCCGTGAGCGGTTCGTTCGCAAGCTTGTTCTCGACCGTTACCGGCGCGCTGTCGGGCATTGTCTCTTTTTTCATCATGCTCGTCATCTCATTCTTTTTGGTGGTGGAAAAAGACAGCATCAGGGATATCGTCAATTCAATTTTGCCCAAGCGGCATCATGAGCATGTCGGCTCAATGCTCATCAAGATGCAGCATAAGGTCGGCCAGTGGCTCATCGGGCAACTGGTGCTTATGCTCTTCATCGGCGTTCTTTCTTACATCGGCCTGCTTGTCTTTGGCGTTAAATACGCCTTGTTGCTCGCGGTCTTGGCCGGCCTTTTCGAGGTCGTTCCGTATTTGGGTCCGGTCGCCGCCGCCATCCCGGCCGTTTTTTTCGCGGCGGTCGATTCGCCAACCAAAGGAATATTGATCCTCGCCTTTTATTTGGTCATCCAGCGCGTTGAACACATGATCCTGGTGCCGAAAATAATGCAAAAGACGACGGGTCTTAATCCGATCATGGTCATTTTGGCGCTCTCGGTCGGGTTTACCGTAGGCGGCATAGCCGGCGGCCTCTTATCCATCCCGGTCGCCGCGGCTCTTAATGCGCTCTTGAGCGATTATCTTGAAAGACAGAATAAACAAACCGCATGAATTTTAAACTCACCTCCGCCCGGCGCCGGGTCTTCTCCTATTTGCCTTTTTTGGCGACCGCGATCATCTTTGCGGCGTTATACGAAGTTTCGCGCGATTCCGGTTTTTTCCCCTATGCCGTGGCCGTGCTCGGCGCGGTCGTTTTGGCGGTGAGCGGCACGCTTTGCATTCAAGCGCTCTTGCGGGGCTCGTCGGTCGCTCCCGGCGCCATGCCGACGTTACTCATTGCCGGCGCGACCTTTGCTTTTCTTTTTCTTGAAAATGCCGTCTTGAGGATCGCGGTCGCCGCCATGGCCTCGATCCTGTTTCTGGTGCTGGTCCGCCACCTTTCCGAGTCATCAAAGCTTGAGGGCGCCGCGGCCGAACTCCGAGCCCTTTCCGAATGGAGCGCGCTTGTCGCCTTGATCGGGCTTTCCGCCGGCCTCCTCGGGGCGATCACTTTTTTGAACTTGAATATCGTTCTCGCGGCGCTTGTTTTCGCCGCGGTCGCGACCTATGCGTCGTTCACGCTCGCGCGCCTCGGGCGGGTCGCCGGCTGGCTTGTTCCCGCCGCCGTTTCGGTCATGCTGATCCAGGGCTTTGTTGTTGTCGCAAACCTGCCCACCTCGCACTGGGTCGGCGCGGGGGTGATCGGCGCCGTTTCTTATTTGCTGTTTTCCATTTTGACCGTTATGCCGTTCGGATCGTTAAAACGCGCCATTGTTTCGTCCGGATCCATTTGCGCCGTCTTATTAGCCACGGCTCGCTGGCGTTAACCGTATGGAACATGGAACATGTAACATGAAGCATTTAAGCGCCCGGCGGGCGCAAGAATGTTGCGTGTTTCATGCTTCATGTTTCATGAGTAATTGACACCTATGAAGCCTGAAAATATCATTCGCATTAAAAAAACGGTGTTTATGATCGGCGTGGCGGCCATGGCGCTTTCCGCCGGCGCGGCCGGCGCGGCGCTGGTTGCCAATGCGGTCATCGGTTCGTTTTCGCTTTCGTCATATTCCGGCGTCGCGCCGGTGGCGCAGAATGTCATCAAGCCCAGCGCCACCAAAGTCGATTTTGCCGCCAAGAGCGTGGTGGTTTTATATAAAAAAAAGACGGCCGCGCTGGCGCTCGACAAAATATTTTTGCCTGGCGATGAGGCGGAAAACGGCGTTGTCCTGACCTCCGACGGCTGGATCGTCACTTCGAGTTCGGCGCTCGCGGGCCGCGACGCGCTCGTGGCGGTATTTTCCGACAAAACAACGGCCGCGGTTGACCCGGCGAGCGCCGTGCGCGACGACGCCGCGGGTTTGGCCTTCATCAAAATTGACGGCCATGATCTGGATGTGGCTTCGTTCGGCGACGATACGACGCTCCTTGCGGGCGAACCGGTTTTCAGCGTCAGTCCCAATGCCGTGGCCGACGCCGTCGTGCTCGCCCCCAGATTGCTTCCCGTGCAGGCCAAAACCGATTACGTGGAATCGACCGAACGTTTGGGTCGGCGGATAATGATCGCGCCCTCCGGCCTTGCCGGATCGGCCGTGGTCGACGCTTCCGGCAGTTTGGTCGGGTTGGATATGGGCGACGGCACCGCCGTGCCGGTGTCGTTCATCTCCGAAGTTCTGCGCGAACTCTTTAAAAGCGGCCGCGTTGTTCGTCCGGTCATGGGCGCCCATTATGTGAGCTTGGATACTCTCCCCAATGCGCGCGACGCCGGGTTCGTGGCCAGCGGCGCGCTTATTACCGGCGGCGTAAAATACCGCGCCACGGAAAAGGGGAGTGCGGCGGAAACGGCCGGTCTCAAGGAGGGCGACGTGATTACCTTCGTGGAACATGATAGAATAAATAATGAAGTGACGCTCGCCGAACGCCTGCAGGATTACGCCCCGGGCGCCAAAGTCGAACTGACCGTTATCCGCGCCGGCAAAGAGATCAAGGTGGGTTTAACTTTAAAATGAAACATGAAACACACAACATGAAACATTAGGGCTTCGCCGAAGGCGAGGTAAGAATGTTTTATGGTTCATGTTCCATGCTTCATGCGATTATGCCCCAACCGCATTTTGGAAAGATCGCCCTTAAAGGCTGGAAAAAGATATTGCTTTTCGGCGTCGTCGCCATGATCGTCGCCGTCGGTTTGTCGTTCACGCAAAAGCTCAAATATTCTTCGACCGTGCGCATGCTCATCATCCAGCCGTCATCGCTTAACGTCGATCCGTATACGGCTATTAGGAGCGCCGAGCAGATCGGCAACAATTTGGCCCAGGTCGTTTACACCACCGACTTTTTCGCCAAGGTCACGAACGCGCCCAACTTCAATATCGACCCGACCTACTTTCCGGACAACGACGCCAAACGCCGCAAGCTGTGGAGCCAGACGGTCTCGGTCAAAGTGGAGAACGGCACGGGTCTCCTTAACATCACCGTCTATCATCCCGACAAGGATCAGGCCACGGCCATCGCTCAAGCGATCGCTTATGTCATGACCAATTACGGCGCCTCTTACGTCGGCGGCACCGGTTTGGAGATCAAGCTTGTCGACGAGCCGCTGGTCTCGAATTTTCCGGTCAAACCGAACATTCCGGTGAACGGATTTACGGGTTTGGTTTTGGGCGCGCTCTTCGGCGCCGTTTACGTTATTTTGACCGACAAGTCGCGAAAATATTTGATCGAACATCCGCCTAATTTCGCCTAAGTCACGCGGAAGATTTTTACCGTAAAAATAGCGGCAACAGAGCCGCTTTTTTGGTTGCCGGAAACGACTATTGACATTATATGAAGTTTGTGGTAAGTTTTCACATTCTGTTTTTGGCTGGGGTTGCACGATAAAATATCTTTTTCGAGAACATCGAAGGCGCTGTTCCGCGGCAGAACATCGCCTCCGGCGTTCTCGCTTCAAGGTGAAGCGTACCGGACGCAAGTTCTCTAAAATGCGGCAAGCTTTGTCGCAAAAATCGAAATGAAGGGTCATTAGACCCGGGAGGAAAACATGCATTCGATCACGATTTCCGATTCACATGTTCAGTATGCGATATTGGCGCTCCTCGCCATCGGCGCGGCGGCGGGGCTTCTGTACATCCGAGTTCGCTTCAAGACATACGACAAAGCCATCGAAGGGCTGCGGAAAGAGCTCGGTCTGTTGCTTGCGTCTGCCTTTGGCAAGGATACGCTGAAAGCTCCGGTTCAATCGTCCGAGCCGAAACCCAAGACGTGGACGACGCGGATATCAAAGTGGAAGGTCGGTCTTGTGCTCGTGATCGTTGCTCTCATCGTTGTGATCTTCATCCCGAAGGACGACGAGTCCAACGCGCACCGCGGCAAGATCATGAACGGCGAAACGGTCAAGGTCTCGGCTCCCGCCGCCGACAAGGAAGAAGCGCCTTCGGCCAAGAATGACGCTTGCGGCAAGTGCAAAGTCGAGAAGGTCCCCGACGACCAACTCACTGCCGAAAAGTCGGGGGACGGATGGAAGTTCTTCGGACACAAGTGCGTTGGTTCGCCCGCCTGCGAGGCTTGCGAGGTGGACAACTGCACGGGTGCCTATGACGACCGCCCGCCAACGGGCCCCTGCAACCATTGCTCGCTCAAGAAGTAGCAGCTTGCTATCGATCGACGGAACGGGTTCGCCCCGCTTCCGTCGATCGATCTCTTACAAAATACGTTTCCGCTCTGAAGCGGTGTGGTATGCACACTTTTAGAAACCCTCCTTTCTATAAATGTCACATATCGCACCACTTCACAGTCGAAACATCCAGTCAACAACGGTCATGCAGTTCGACTGCGTTCATTGACCGAAACAGTTTCACCGCAAGAGAAGAAGGAGATCGTCATGAAGAAGATCGGATTGTTTGTAGTGTTCATGTGCCTCAGCATCGCTATCCAGGCTTCGGCCAACGAGGGCCAGAAGGCCGATTGCGAGAGTACGAGAGGAGTCTGGTATCCGCTTGCCGGCGTGCCGCAGTGTAGATGCACTGCGCATCCGGAGCTGTTTTCGCTCCTTGCTCCCGGCATCGACAAGACGCTTCTGGGGATTCGCGCTCGGGCCAAGGTGACCAAGGATGTCTGCGAAAGCAGGGAGCTGGGCAAGACCTCGGACAACATCAAGAAGGACAAGGGCAAGGGTGACAAGATCCAGCCCGTCGCGCCAACACCGCTTCCTTCATGCAGCGCTGATCAAAACCCCGTCGTTGCCGCCGGCAAAGAGGCGGTTGGCGGCATCACCTGCACGGGCTCCGGCGTGAAAAATCTCGCGCGCTACAAGGTGTCCTGCGACTACTGCACCGCCATGCCAAGTTCCGACACCATCATCGGGTCGAAAACGGGCATCTACAGGCAGTCGATCCGTATCGCTCCCGTCGGCAAGCCCGACAAGTCGAAGGTTGGAGTAACCTTCGAGACCGGCAAGGATCAGGCGCTTCCAGAAGTGATTTTCTGGGTTGAATGGACGCCTCCCGCGCCGCCCGCGCCCGTTATGTCCGCCGCGCAGATCGCGTGCGAAAAGGGAAAGTATCCCGGCATCTGGAGCCCCGAGACAAAGTCGTGCTCGTGC